>Ga0207683_10002436_pt1 | contig 16229 bp, 19 predicted proteins | sample KBSM73metaG_FD_184333 | JGI IMG/M metagenome (GOLD analysis project Ga0207683, IMG submission 184333) | Miscanthus rhizosphere microbial communities from Kellogg Biological Station, Michigan, USA - KBS M7-3 metaG (SPAdes) (version 2) | ecosystem: Host-associated > Plants > Roots > Rhizosphere >... | reverse complement strand
CGGCGCGCCGATCCTGCTGCACTTCCACGGCGGCGCCTTCTACTCCGGCAACAAGGCCCGCGAAGCGCGGCCGCTGATCCGGTACCTGACCAGCCGGCGCGGTTTCGTCTGCGTGAGCGCGGACTACCGGCTGCAGCCGCACGTGACCCTCGCTGACCAGGTAGCCGACGCGCGCGCGGCGATCGCCTGGATCCGCACCCACGCCGCCGGGTATGGTGCCGAACCCGGCGTGCTGTTCGTCACCGGCAGTTCGGCGGGCGCGAACCTGGCGATCCGGGCGGTGTGCGACGGCGAGACCGGCATCGCGGGCCTGATCTGCCGCTACGGCTACTACGGCGACCTCGCACCGCGCGGTGACATGCCGCCCATGCTGGTAGTGCACGGCGAGAAGGACATTCTGGCCTCCGTGTCGGGCGCGCGTGCCTTCGTGGAGCGAGTACGCGCGGTGTCGAGCCGCTCGGTCATCTACGCTGAGCTACCCGGTGCACACCACGACTTCGACATGTTCGAGTCCATCCGGTCCGCCGCGGTCAGCGAGGCAGTGGAGCAGTTCACCGCGAGGGTCAGCTGATCTACCAGACCGGGTGAGCCGGCAAACCGTAGGCTTCGCCCATGGACCTCAGGGACGCGACGCTCATGTTCCTTATCGAATCCGCTGCCCACCCTGCGGTAAGCGAGATCGCGCAGTCCGCCTATGACCGCCTGGTCGCGGGGGAGGGCATCGACTACCGCGTGCTGAGCGATCTCGTCGATGAGGCCAGCGGCAAGGGCGTGCTCCGGGCCATGCACCAGAAGTACGGTCCGGCGGCGTTCGAGGCCATCGTCATGCCGGTCTTGCAGGAGATCGGGCGGCGAGCGCCGATCCGGTCGACCAGGACGACGTGGCAGCCCGGCGAGGACCCGCTGACGGCTGGTATCCCGTAGGCCCGGAACGTGACGGACAGCTAGCCCGGGTCACGGCTGGGACCAGCCATCGACGTCTGTCGAGGCGGCCTGGTCCCGCTGCGCTTCGACAGCGGCCAGCCGGGCGCCCAGGGCGTCATGGACAAGACGGTATGCGTCCGAACCGAGCAGGAGACGGCGGGGCGGATCAGGCGCGAGGGCAGCGTCGATCATCGCCGCGACGACCTTGGCCTGGTCACCGGGCATCTGCTCGAGCGGGACCGGCGTCCGGTCTGCCGGGGTGCCCCGGTAAGGCGGGCTGACCGGTACGCGCGTTGCCGCCTCGTAGAAGGTGCTGCGGATCATCCCCGGCTCGACCAGCATGGTGCGGATGCCGAACGGCTCGACCTCCACAGCCAGCGACTCATAGAAGCCCTCGATGCCCCACTTGGTCGCGTGGTACATCGAGAAGGCCGGGAAGGCGATGTGCCCGCCCATGCTCGACAGCTGCAGCAGGCGGCCGCCGCCCTGGCCACGCAGGTACGGAACGACCGAGCGGGCGAGCTGGATGGAAGCCGTCAGGTTCGTGGCGATCATCGCCTCGACCTGAGCGTCGGTCAGGTCCTCGGCCGCGCCGAACACGCCGAAGCCGGCGTTGGAGACCACCACGTCAACACGTCCCAGATCGGCGAATGCCTCCGCCACGACGCGCCGCATCTGCCCGGTGTCGGTGACGTCCAGGGCGCGGACCCACAGCCGGTCCTGGTGCCTGCTGGCCAGGTCGTCCAGCTGCTCAGGCCGGCGCAGGGTCGCGGCGACCCGGTGCCCGCGGGCGAGCAATTGCTCGCTGAGCTCACGCCCGAAGCCGCGCGAGGCTCCGGTAACGAACCACGTCGTGACTGACATGTCCCCATCATGACGTGTCGCACAACGAGACAGCGCGTGGCCTGGCACGACACTAACCTTGGACCGTTCGTTGTCTTGAATCGTTTGTGTTTACGAGGGTACGTTTGGCGCCATGACCGCATCCCAGACCCCGGCCCCCGCCGAGGAGTTGCGCGGTGCCGGCCTGCGGGTGACGGCCGCGCGCGTCGCGCTGCTCGAGGTCGTCCGGGACGGTGACCACCTCGGCGTCGAGGCGATCGCCGCCGGGGTGCGCGAGCGCATCGGCCATATCTCCCTTCAGGCCGTGTATGACGCCCTGCACGCGCTCTCCGCGGCGGGACTCGTGCGCCGCATCGAGCCGGCCGGCACCCCGCCCCGGTTCGAGGGACGCGTCAGGGACAATCATCACCACATCGTGTGCCGGTCGTGCGGCGTCGTCGCTGACGTCGACTGCGCGGTCGGCGAGGCGCCCTGCCTGACCGCGTCCGACGACCACGGCTTCTCGATCGACGAGGCCGAGGTCATCTACTGGGGCCTGTGCCCCGCCTGCTCCACTGCTACCAGTTCCTGGGTACCGTGACCCGCTTAGTCGGAAGGACGGAAGGATTCGCATGTCCGAGAACCATGATCCCGTAGTCGCCGAAGGCCCGACCCCGGAGGCCGGGGAATGCCCGGTCCTGCCCGGCCGCGTGCACCCCACCGCGGGTGACGCCAACAGCGAGTGGTGGCCGCGCCGCCTCAACCTGAAGATCCTGGCCAAGAACCCCGCCGTCTCGAACCCCATGGGCGAGGACTTCGACTACGCCGAGGCGTTCAGTTCCCTCGACCTGGCCGCGGTGAAGCGCGACATCGCCGCGGTGCTGACGGACTCCAAGGACTGGTGGCCGGCTGACTTCGGCCACTACGGCCCGCTGATGATCCGGATGGCCTGGCACGCCGCGGGCACCTACCGGATCAGCGACGGCCGCGGCGGCGCCGGCGCCGGCCAGCAGCGCTTCGCGCCGCTCAACAGCTGGCCGGACAACGTCAGCCTGGACAAGGCCCGCCGGCTGGTCTGGCCGGTCAAGAAGAAGTACGGCCGGAAGATCTCCTGGGCCGACCTCATCGTCCTCACCGGCAACGTCGCCCTGGAGTCGATGGGCTTCAAGACCTTCGGATTCGGCGGCGGCCGCGTCGACACCTGGGAGTCCGAGGAGGACGTCTACTGGGGCCCGGAGACCACCTGGCTCGGCGACGAGCGCTACAGCGGCGACCGTGAGCTCGCCGACCCGTTCGGTGCGGTCCAGATGGGTCTCATCTACGTCAACCCGCAGGGCCCGAACGGCAACCCGGACCCGCTCGCCGCGGCCCGCGACATCCGCGAGACGTTCCGCCGGATGGCGATGAACGACGAGGAGACGGTCGCCCTGATCGCGGGCGGTCACACCTTCGGCAAGACGCACGGCGCGGGCCCGGAGGACGCGGTCGGCCCCGATCCCGAGGCCGCCCCGCTCGAGCAGCAGGGCCTGGGCTGGAAGAGCACCTTCGGCACCGGCACGGGCGCCGACGCGATCACCAGCGGCCTGGAGGTCACCTGGACCGACACGCCGATCACGTGGGACAACAGCTTCTTCCGGATCCTGTTCGGCTACGAGTGGGAGCTGACCCAGAGCCCGGCGGGCGCGCACCAGTGGCAGCCGAAGGGCGGCGCCGGGGCGGGCACCGTCCCCGGCCCCCAGGACGGGTCCGACCGCCGACCGCCGACGATGCTGACGACCGACCTCTCGCTCCGGTTCGACCCGATCTACGAGCCGATCTCGCGGCGTTTCATGGAGGACCAGGACGCGTTCGCGGACGCCTTCGCCCGCGCGTGGTACAAGCTGACCCACCGTGACATGGGCCCGGTCGTGCGCTACCTCGGCCCGGAGGTTCCGTCCGAGATCCTGCTCTGGCAGGACCCCGTCCCGCCCGCGAGCCACGATCTCATCGACGCCGGAGACATCGCCACGCTCAAGGGCCAGATCCTCGCCTCCGGCCTGTCGGTGCCCCAGCTCGTCTCCGCCGCGTGGGCGTCGGCCTCGTCCTTCCGGGGCAGCGACAAGCGCGGCGGCGCCAACGGCGCGCGGATCCGCCTCGAGCCGCAGAGCGGGTGGGAGGTCAACAACCCCGACCAGCTGGCGATCGTGCTGAATACCCTGGAGGGAATCCAGGGGGCCTTCAACGCCCAGGCCGGCGGCAAGCAGGTTTCGCTAGCCGACGTGATCGTGCTCGCCGGCGCGGCGGCCGTCGAGCAGGCCGCCAGGGACGCCGGCGTCACCGTCGAGGTGCCCTTCACGCCGGGCCGCACCGACGCGTCGCAGGACCAGACCGACACGGAGTCGTTCGCCGCGCTCGAGCCGAAGGCGGACGGGTTCCGCAACTACCTCGGGAAGGTCAATGGGCTGCCCGCCGAGTACCTGCTGCTCGACAAGGCGAACCTGCTCACGCTGAGCGCACCCGAAATGACGGTCCTGGTCGGCGGCCTCCGCGTCCTGGGCGCGAACTACGACGGGTCCAGCCTCGGCGTCTTCACGTCGACCCCCGGGTCGCTGACCAACGACTTCTTCGTCAACCTGCTCGACATGGGCACGACGTGGAAGCCGGTCTCCGAGGACGCGAACACGTTCGAGGGGCGCGACGCGTCCACCGGAGCGGTCAAGTGGACCGGCAGCCGGGTGGATCTCGTCTTCGGGGCGAACTCCGAGCTGCGCGCGCTGGCGGAGGTCTACGCGAGCGACGACGCGAAGGAGAAGTTCGTGAACGACTTCGTCGCGGCGTGGAACAAGGTCATGAACGCCGACCGGTTCGACCTCGCCTGACAGCAGCCGATGTCCAGGCCGTCCCCGCCCGGGACGGCCTGAACTCGATGATCGGGGCCGGCCGCGGCGGGCAGCCGCGGCCGGCCCCGTCGTCGGCTAGTGCGGTATCCCGGAGATCAGGTCGCCCGCGCGGGCCAGCGCCGAGGTGCGCGGCGACCGGCGGGCCGACTCCAGCCGGTCCGCCGTCCGGTACAGGGCGTACAGGCCGCGCACCCCGGTCCAGCGGGCCGGCTCCGGTTCCCACTGCGGCGAGCGGTGGTCGACCCAGGGCAGGGTGGTGAGCGGGCTGGGGACGCCGCGCACGAGGTCGGCGAGCGTCCGGCCGGCCAGGTTGGCGGCGGCCACTCCGTGGCCCGAGTAGCCGCCCGCCCAGCCCAGGCCGGTCTGCGGATCCAGGGTGACGGTGGCGCACCAGTCCCGCGGCACCCCGAGCACGCCGCACCATGCGTGCTCGAGCCCGGCTCCGGCCGCGGCCGGGAACATACGGCGCAGGATCCGGCCGAGCTGTGCGATCGTCGACGGCGCGATCGCGCCGTCGTGGTCAATACCGGAGCCGAACCGGTACGGGACGCCGCGGCCGCCGAGCGCGATCCGCCCGTCCGCCGTGCGCTGGGCGTAGATGTACGCGTGCGCCTCGTCGCCGAGCGTCTCGAAGCGGTCCCAGCCGATCGACCTCCAGGCCTCATCGCCGAGCGGGCCGGTGATGATCATCGAGCTGTTCATCGGCAGCAGCGTCCGGTGCTGGCCCGGCATGTCCGCGGTGAACCCCTCGGTGCAGCGCACGATATAAGGCGCGCGCACGTCGCCGGCCTGGGTGCGAGCCCGCCCGGCCGAGATCGACGTCACCGGGGTGGACTCGTAGAGCAGGACCCCGCCCCGGGTGACCGTCTCGGCCAGGCCGGCGACCAGGTCGGCCGGCTGCACGCGGGCACAGTGCGGCGAGTAGAGGGCGCCGAGCGCCCCGGTCAGCCGCAGGTGGTCATCCAGTTCCGTCTTTTCCAGGTACCGAACGATCCCGGCGTCGTCTCCCCACGCCCGTTCCTGCTCTAGCCGGTGCCGCAGCCTGGCCTCCTGGGCTGCCGAGGTGGCGACGGAGAGCGTGCCCCCCTTGACCAGGCCCGCGTCGATACCCTCGGCCGCGCAGACCCGGGCCACCTCGTCGACCGTGTCACGGAGGTGCTGCTCGAGGTCGCGGACGCCGTCCGTGCCCCGCGGGTGCCGGGCGTAGCGCGCCCGCGACCCGGGCAGCTCAGCCGTCACCCAGCCGCCGTTCCGGCCGGAGGCGCCGTACCCGGCGAAGCTGGCCTCGAGCACGACGATCCTGAGCGCGGGGTCGGCGCGGCTGAGGTAGTAGGCGGTCCACAGGCCGGTATAACCCGCGCCGACGATGCACACATCGGCTTCGGTGCTGCCCGGCAGCGAGGGCCGCCGCGGCGGGATGCCACGTGCCTGCCACCAGTACGACACCTCCCCGTTACGCATGATTCACCCTCCAGAAACCCTTTTCAGCGCGGTCCGCGATCCACGGCCCAGCCAGCCTTTTCCGCAATTGGCAGGGTAGCGTCAAGGTATGCGACTTGGGGTGCTTGACGTGGGGTCGAACACGGTTCACCTGCTCGTGGTGGACGCCTACCCGGGAGCGCGCCCCCTGCCCGCCTTCTCCCACAAGACCGAACTCAAGCTCGCGGCTCAGCTGGAGAACGGCAACTCGCTGTCCGGGCCGGGCGAGAGCAGGCTGCGCGGGGTGGTCGAAGAGGCGCTCAGCATCGCGGAGGACAAGGGCGTCGAGGACATCATCGCGTTCGCGACCTCGGCCGTGCGGGAGGCCGTGAACGGTGAGGAGGTGCTGGCCAGGATCCGTGAGCGGACCGGGGCCCAGATCAACGTGATGACCGGCCAGGAGGAGGCCCGGCTCACCTTTCTCGCCGCCCGCCGCTGGTTCGGCTGGTCCTCGGGGCGGCTGCTGGTGATCGACATCGGCGGCGGCTCACTCGAGGTGGCGTCCGGGATCGACGAAGAGCCGGACGCGGTGGTCTCGCTGCCGCTCGGGGCCGGCCGGCTCAGCCGGGACTGGATCAGCACCGACCCGCCGTCCGCCCAGGAGGTGCGCCGCCTCCGCAAGCATGTGCGGGCCGAGATAGCCAGGGAAGCCGGCGGTATGCTGCGCCACGGCGCTCCCGATCAGGTGGTCGGCACCTCGAAGACCTTCCGGCAGCTGGCCAGGATCGCGGGGGCGGCCCCGTCCGGCGACGGCCCGTACGTCAAGCGCGTCCTGCGGCATTCCGACGTGGCCGCCCTGGCCGAGCGCCTGCCCAAGCTGACCCAGGCCGAATGGACCAAGCTCCCGGGTGTCTCGGCCAGCCGGGTCCCTCAGTTGCCGGCCGGGGCCATCATCGCCGACGCCATCCTCGACCTGCTGGACGTCGACCAGCTCGAACTGTGCCCGTGGGCCCTGCGCGAGGGCGTCATCCTGCGGCGCCTGGATTTGCTCGCGCAGGGCCTGGGCGCATTACCGGGAGTGGGGCGGTCGGCCTAAGTTGTCGCTACCGGGCCTGACCCGGACACCATCGCCCTTGTCATCGCTGTCGACGGCCGCGGCGCGGGGAGAGGCCTGAGCGGGCTTCTCCTGTGCCTGCGCGGGAGAGGACGGCGCGGGCGACGACTGTGCTGGCGAGGACTGAGCTGACGACGAGTGGGCGGCCGAAGGCTGCGTCCCCTGCGGCGACGGAGCCGCGGGGCGGGCGGGACCCGGTCCGGCCGGGCGCGTTCCGCCCGGGCTCGCGGGCCGCGACCCGGTCGGCCCGGCGGCGGGCCGCGGCGCGCCGTTGGGCTCCGCGCCGGCGATCGTCTTGGCGGTGGCCTGGTCCACCTCGTCCTCGAGCGACATGCGGGCGTTCTCGGCGGCTACCAGGCTGGAGACGCCGTCCAGGATGTCGGTGAGCCGCTTGATCGTCTCACCGTGCCTCGTGGACAGCAGGTTCAGGCGGCGCTCCGCGCCGTCGTGGATGGCGGTGGCTCGCGCGGTCGCCTCGTCGAGCGCCTTCTTGGCCTGGGACTTCGCGCTGGCCAGCGCGCTCTCCGACTTCTTCCTCGCTTCGGTGGTGGTGCGCTCGGCCTCGGTCCTGGCCGAGGTGAGCGTCTTCTCCGCCTCGTTCCGGGCGCCGCTGACGGTCTTTTCCGCCTCGGCGCGCGCGGAGGTGATGGCCCGTTCGGCCTGTTCCTGGGCGGCGGTGAGCATGCGCTCCGCCTGCTCGCGGGCCTCGGTCCTGATCTTCTCCGCCTCGGACTGCGCGTCGTTGCGCTGCCTGGCTATCTCCTCGTGGGCCTTCGACTTCTGGGACCTGGCCTCGTCGTCGGCCAGCTTGAGGATCTGGGCGATGCGCTCGCTGACTTCCTCGTGCGCGGGCTTGGCCCCGAGTGCCTGCTGGCGGGCTGTGGCCAGGTCGCGCCTCATCTCCTCGCTGTCGTCGAGGGCACGGGCAAGTCGCTGCTCCAGATCGCGGATCTGGCTGCGGCAGCGGGCGATGAACTCGTCCACCTGACGGCGGCTATAGCCGCGCATCTGAACTTCGAAGGCGTCCTCGTGAGTGAGGTTCGGCAGGAGATCACTGTTGTCATTCATGGCTTCCCGAGATCATCTTAGTAAGTAGGCGGGAACGGTATCCGGAACGCAGGACCGCTACTTCTGTAGTATGCGGGCTCAGGGCGGGTCGGACGGGGCGAATACGTGCATGACTCTTGTCTGTGACGATGGCTCGCGCAAGTGGAACGACCCAGTGTCCCTGTTGGTGCTGCTCTACACCCAGATGGGCGATGTTACGGGTAATGCACTCTATGTGTAGGGATGCCAATGTGACACCTGTGGCGCTTCGTACCTGATCGGTGGCAACTGTGCGGCGGTTTTCCGGAATCGTTACGGCACGGCTGGGTAAAACCGCACGTGAAGGTGGTACCTGAATGGCCCTGATGGGTCATGCGGAGGAGCAGTGTCGGCACGTAACCTGGGGCGCAAGCGAACGGACTCGCGACCAGCGCCGGAGGTGAGCACGATTCCCAGGCAGTTGGATCTTCGTGTCCACGACCGCGTCGCCCTTGATGAGATTGAGCTCTACGCCGAGGTGCTGAGCGCGGTCGCGGCCACGGACCGGCCGCTGACGCCCGCGGAACTCGACGAGGCGCTTGGCATCCGCGACAACTAGCGCCCGTAACTGGCGCTGAAATCAGCGCTGGGGCCCGCGCCGGTACATGGCGTCGACCGTGGTCCGGGTGAAGCCGAGGCCCTCGTACAACCTGATCGCGGGGACGTTGTCCTCGTCCACGTAGAGCATCGCCTGGGCTGCCCCGCGATCGCGCAGGTAACGAAGTCCGGCCAGGGTGAGCGCCCGGCCGAGCCCGCTGCCCTGCTCGCCGGGATCGACGCCGACCACGTAGACCTCGCCCAGCGTGGGGTCGTGCATCTTGGTCCAGTGGAAGCCGGTCATATGGCCGTCGCGTTCCGCGATGAAGAAGCCTGCCGGGTCGAACCATGGTTCCCGTTCCCGCAGTTCCAGGTCGTGCCGGGTCCAGCCGCCCTGTTCGGGGTGCTTGGCGAAGGCCCGGCCGTTCAGCGTCAGCCACTCGTCCTCGTCCTGGCCGGGCACGAAGGTGCGCAGTGCCCGCCCCGCCGGTAGCGCCGGCTGGTCCAGCGGCTCACTCAGCGAGCGGCGCATCTGCCACAGGGCACGGAAGCGCTCGAACCCGGCCGTCCGGGCCAGCGCGGCGGCCGCGGGCAGATCGCCGTGAGCCCAGAGCCGCAGGACGCGACCATCCGCCGCCACGGCGAGCTCGCCGGTCAGCGCCCGGCCGAGTCCGTGCCGCCGGCGATCCGGGTGAATGACGAGCTCGCCGGTCACCTCGCCCTCGCCCCCTGGATCCCCCGATGGCGGATCCAGGTACGCGTAGCCCGCGATCCGCCCGCCCGCGATCACGATGAAATCCCGGCCGCCGCCGGCGCTGCCGTAGCTCAGCCGCAGCATCCCGTGCTCCGAGAGCGGCGCCACGCCGTCGGCCAGCCGCGCCGCCTCGATCAGGGCCAGGACCTCACCGGCCTGGGCGGTGGTAAGTTCAGCGCCGGTGATCTCCGATTCGGTCATCCAGTCATTGTGTCGTGGCCGCGGTGTGGTCTCGCACGCCCCTGGCACGCTCGTCGGCAGCTGCCCTGTCGCCCTTGACCGGCACGAACCGGTAGCCGACGTTGCGCACGGTGCCGATCAGGGCGTCGTGTTCGGGGCCGAGTTTGGCTCGCAGCCGCCGGACGTGAACGTCAACCGTGCGGGTGCCGCCGAAGTAGTCGTAGCCCCAGACCTCCTGCAGCAACTGCGCGCGGGTGAAGACCCGGCCCGGATGCTGGGCGAGGAACTTGAGCAGCTCGAACTCCTTGAAGGTGAGGTCGAGCACGCGGCCGCGCAGCCGGGCCGCGTAGGTTGCCTCGTCGATGGCCAGTTCGCCCGAGCGGATCTCATCCGGCGCCTCGGCGACCGTGGCGGCGGCGCGGCGGCCGATGGCCAGCCTGATCCTGGCCTCTACCTCGGCGGGGCCGGCGGTGTGCAAGATCACGTCGTCGGCGCCCCACTCGGCGCTCATCGCCGCGAGGCCGCCCTCGGTCACGATCGCGAAGAGCGGGCAGTCCAGGCCCGTCGCCTGCAGCAGGCGGCAGATGCTCTTGGCGTGCACGAGCTCGCGGCGGGCGTCTACCAGCACGGCATCGGCGGGCGGCGCCTCCACCAGGGCGGACGCGTCCGCGGGCAGCACGCGGACCGGGTGCAGCAGGAGTCCGAGGGCCGGCAGCACCTCGGCGGACGGCTCGAGCACGCTGGTGATCAGCAGCAGGTCGCTCACTCGGCGGCACCTCCACTACCCGACTGCTTGTATAAACAGACAAGGACCCGGGGGCAACAGCGCCCGGGTCCGTCTAGAGAAGGATATCCCAGATGGCCACCGTGACAATCCAGTACTGGGCCGCGGCCAGGGAGGCGGCCGGCGTAGAGCTGGAATCCGTCGATGCGGGCACGCTGGCGGAGGCACTCGACGTGGTCCTGGCCCGGCGGGGGGACGACGGCCGCCTGCGCCGGGTGCTGGCCGCGTCCTCTTTCCTGGTCGACGGCGCGGCCGCCAGCCGTGCCGCGGCGTCCGGCGTGATCCTGCCTGACGCCGCCGTCATCGAGGTCCTCCCCCAGTTCGCCGGAGGATGATCAATGCCCGCACTACCATCGTTCCGGACCACGCAGTTGGGCATTCCGGCCGCATTGCGGCACACTGGGTTGATAACGCCTACAGTGTTCGAGTTGTTACTTTCCGAAGTTATATAGCGGTGCCCCATGAGCCAGCACGGACCTCCTCCCGGCCCCCAGATACCAGGGGCAGCGCCCGGCGACAAGAACTTTCCTGGGCATTTGAACCACCATTTGAACCACCAGCGGCCACCAGACGTATCTAGTGATGTGCCGAACGCGGGAACCGCACCCCGTTCAGGGCGGGTGGCAGACGAGGCTTTTGTACGGGCACTGTACGCCGAACACGGCGGTGCCCTGCTTCGCTATGCCCTCCACCTCACCGGCGGTGACAGGCAGCGCGCGGAGGATCTAGTGCAGGAAACCATTGTGCGGGCATGGCGCCATCCCGAGGCGCTGGCCGACCGGCCGGCCAGGCCGTGGCTGTTCGCCGTCGCGCGCAACCTCGCGGTCGATTCTTACCGCGCCAGGCAGGCTAGGCCGCCGGAGACCGGGCAGGCGGCGCTGGAGTTGCTCCCTTCCGACGACGACGCCGACCGGACGCTCGAGTCGTGGGCCGTCGCGGATGCCCTGGCATCACTGCGACCTGACCACCGGCGAGTGATCGTCGAGACCTACTACCGGGGCTGCTCGGTGGCCGAAGCAGCCGCCACGCTGGGCATACCGGCGGGGACCGTGAAGTCACGGACGTTTTACGCATTGAAAGCGCTCAAGCTGGCGCTGCAGGAACGAGGGCTGGCGCCATGACCCAGATATGGGACTGCACCGACGCCAGGCTCTCGCTTGGCGTGTACGTGCTCGGCGCTATCGATCCCGCCGAGCGCGCTCTGGTCGACACGCACCTGGTGACGTGCCGGGACTGCCGGGACGAGCTGGCCGGCCTGGCCGGCCTGCCCGCCCTGCTGGCCCGGGTGAATCCGGACGAGATCAGCCGGATCTGCGCCGACGACACCGTCCGCGCCGGAACGTACGCGGGCGCCGACGACCGGCCGCCGGAAGAGCTGATCGGCACCGTGCTCGACCTGGCCGAAGCCAGACGGCGCCGGACCCGGTGGCGCTTCCTGGCCACGGCCGCGGCCGTGGTGGCCATCGCCGGGGGCCTGTTCGGCGGGCTGAGCTCGATCACGACCACGCGGACCGTTCCGGTCCCGGTCGCGCTCCCCGGCACGCACTGGGAGACGGTCGAGGCGACGGGCAGCGGCGGGGTGAGTGCGTCCGTGGCTTACTCGCACGAACTGTGGGGCGACGCGTTCGAGGTCCTGGTGGACAAGATCCCGGTCGGGACCACCTGCCAGCTGTGGGTCGTCCACCCCGACGGGACGCGGACTCAGGTGGCATCCTGGACGACGGCCAAGGACGAGGGCAACGTCTGGTACTCCGGCTCGATGGCGGCCTCCGCGCAGCCGATCAGCAAATTCCAGATCACCGCGGACCACAAGGTTTTGCTGACGGCCGTGCCGACCTGAACCGGGCCGACCTTAACCAGGTCCGCGGGAATGGATGACGCCGCGCGGGCGCTGTTTATTCGCGTGATTGGGGCATGGGCGTGACCGGCGGGCTGATCGCGCTCGCCGCGGCTCTCGCGGCCGCCTCGGTACTCGGTCTGGTGCTGCGCCGCCGGGCCGGCCGGTTCCGCGCCGGGCGGTCCCTGGCCGCCGGTACCCGGGCCGACGTGCTGACCGAGGACGATCTCGGCGGCCCGCTTGGCCAGCAGGCCACGCTGGTCCAGTTCTCGACCGAGTTCTGCGCCCCGTGCCGGCCCACCCGCCAGATCCTGGGACAGGTGGCGGGCATGGTGGACGGCGTGAGCCACGTCGAGGTCGACGCGGCCGAGCGGCTGGACCTCGTCCGGCGGCTGCGGATCAACAGCACCCCCACCGTGCTCGTGCTCGGCCCGGACGGCGCCGTCGCCACCCGCGCCGTGGGCGTGCCCCGTAAGGCCGACGTGATCGCCGCGCTGGGCAGCGTGACCCGGCCCGCCTCGTCCGGGACCAGAGCGGAGGCGGAGTGACCGTGACAGCCTTGCTGAGCCCGCATAGCATCGGATTCGTGACCTCCCCGACCGCGCAGATGCTGACCAAGCGGCGTGCCGTCGATTTCTGCCACGTCGCCACCGCGATTTGTCCACGGGCCGCGCTGTCCTGATAGCCCGGGCTTCCCGGCGCCGTGTTGTGCTGACTCCGGCGCCCTGCCCGTGAGCTCAGGGCGGTAACTCAACCAGGAAAGCCGTTTGGTGGCAGGAGTTCAGGCATGGAAATCGACCCGCGTGGTCCGAGATTCAGCGCGGTCATCACCACGATCGTGCTCGCGGTGGTGCTGATCACCGGCAGCGCCTGGCTGCTCGCCGCGCAGGTGGCCGTGTTCGCGGTGGGTGCGCTGGCCGGGCTCCGGTACGCGCCCTACGGCCTGGTCTACCGGTACCTGATCAGGCCGAGGCTGGGACCGCCCGCGCGGACCGAAGCCGAGGCTCCGCCGCGGTTCGCGCAGGCGATGGGGCTGGTCATCGCCGGCGTCGGGCTCATCTGCCTGGCCGCAGGCGCCACCACGGCCGGGCTGGTCGTCACCGCCCTCGCGCTGGCCGCGGCGTTCCTGAACGCAGCCTTCGATCTGTGCCTGGGCTGCCATGTTTACCTGTTCATCCAGCGGAATCTAAGGGTCCGGCCGTCCGCCTAGAGCGCGACCGGAGAAGGAGGAATACTCACCATGAGCCGATCCGACGTCCTCGTGGACGCCGACTGGGCGGAGGCCCACATTGGCGATCCCGATGTCGTCATCGTCGAGGTGGACGAGGACACCAGCGCCTACGACAAGGGCCATATCCCGAACGCGATCAAGATCGACTGGAAGAAGGACCTGCAGGATCCGGTCCGGCGTGACTTCGTGGACAAGACGGGCTTCGAGAACCTGCTGTCCGAGCGCGGCATCTCGAACGACGACACGGTGCTGCTCTACGGCGGCAACAACAACTGGTTCGCCGCGTACGCCTACTGGTACTTCAGGCTGTACGGGCACGACAAGGTGCTGCTGCTCGACGGCGGCAGGAAGAAGTGGGAACTCGACTCGCGCGAGCTGACCAAGGACGTGCCCGAGCGGCCGCGGACCAGCTACACCGCCCGCGAGCAGGACGCGTCGCTGCGCGCCCTGCGCGACGAGGTGATAGCCGCCATCGGCAAGCGCAACCTGGTCGACGTCCGGTCACCCGACGAGTTCACCGGCCGGCTGCTGGCGCCGGCCCACCTGCCGCAGGAGCAGGCGCAGCGGGCCGGGCACATCCCGACCGCACGCAACGTGCCCTGGTCCAAGGCCGCCAACGAGGATGGCACGTTCCGCTCCGACGACGAGCTTCGCTCGCTGTACGCCGACGAGGCGGGCCTGGACTTCGGCCGCGACACCATCGCCTACTGCCGGATCGGCGAGCGGTCCGCGCACACCTGGTTCGTCCTGCACGAGTTGCTCGGCCAGCCCAACGTCAAGAACTACGACGGCTCCTGGACCGAGTACGGCTCGCTGGTCGGCGTCCCGATCGAGCTGGGTGAGGCACGATGAGCGAAGCGAATCCGGCTAGCACCGTGACCGCCGACGGGTGCGGCGCGCCCGCGGGCGGCGTCAGCGTCAGCGCGGCGACCGGTACCCAGGCCGTGGTGGAAGGCCACGTCACCCGCGAGGGGGCGCCGGTCTCCACCGGCTACGCGCGGCTGCTGGGTAGCGGCGACGAGTTCGTAGCCGAGGTCCCGCTGGGAGACGACGGCGGGTTCAGGTTCTTCGCCGCGCCCGGGTCGTGGACGCTGCGCGTTCTCGCGCCCAACGGGCTGCGCGCCGAGCAGCCGGTGCAAGCGGACCACGGCCAGGTGACCAAGGTGGAGGTCAGCCTCTAGCCGTACGGCGTCAGGCCACGGGCGCGGCTGCTGCTCTGTTCTTGCGGCGGCCGCGCCCGCTGACGTCTGGCGGCGGCTGATGCCATAGCGTGGCTCCCGGCAGTGCTTACTGCGGGAGGTGCTTGATGGATCAGATGGAGGCCGCTGGCCTGCCCGGCCCGATGACGCTGGGCGGCACCACCTTGCCCCTGGTCGGCCGGGCGCGCGTCTACGCCTGCGGGATCACCCCCTACGACGTGACCCATGTCGGTCACGCCGCGGCCTTCGTCTGGGTCGATACCCTGGCGCGGGTCCTGCGCGATGGCGGCGCCGAGGTGATCATCTGCCGGAACGTGACCGACGTAGACGACGTGCTGCTCGCCGCCGCCGACCGGGCCGGCTCGCCCTACGACAGGTTCGCCGCCATCCAGCAGTTCTATTTCGACCGGGACATGGCCGCGCTCGGCGTCGGCCAGCCGGCCCTGCAGCCGCGGGCGCACGCCTACATCGGACAGGTGATCGCGCTGGCGGCGGGGCTGCTCGACCGCGGGGTCGCGTACGAACGGGACGGCCAGGTCTGGTTCCGCGGTGCCGCCGCCGCCCATGCGGCCGTGTCAGATCGTGAGCTGGCGCTGCGGCTGGCCGCCGAATACGGGGACGACCCGGCCGACCCGGCCAAGGACGACCCGTTCGACGTGGCGGTGTGGCGGGCGTCCAAGAGCGGGGAGCCCGGCTGGGCCAGCCCGTGGGGTACCGGCCGGCCAGGCTGGCACGCCGAATGCGCGGCGATGGCGCTGCACGCGTTCGGCCCGGCGGTCGACGTGCAAGCCGGAGGCGGCGACCTGAATTTCCCGCACCACGCCTATCAGGCGGCCCTGGCCGAGGCATTCACCGGGGTTACGCCGTTTGCCCGGTCCCGGCTCAACGCGGGCGTGGTCCGCGTGGCGGGAGCCAAGATGGCCAAGTCAGCGGGCAACCTCGTCCTGGTCAGCGACCTGCTCAAGGAGTATTCCGCGGCCGCTGTCCGGCTGCTGATCCTTGATCGCCGCTGGGGCCAGGACTGGGACTTCAGCCCGGCGGGCCTGGACGCGGCGGCCGCCAGGCTCGAGCGCCTGCACGGGGCGGCCGGACGGGCGGAGCGTGACGTCGCCGGCGACGGCGGTCCCGCGGTAGCCGCGATGCGCGCGGCACTCGCCCGCGACCTGGATGTTCCCACCGCCCTGCGGATCGCCGAGGAAGAAGGCGGCCAGGCCGCCCGTTCCCTCGGTACCCTCCTCGGCCTCTGGTAGCGGAGCCGCGGTTTCCTGTACGGGCCGCCGCGGCGGAGAGTGGCAGCTGTTCGAGCTGGCCTCGCGTTCCTTGCCTAGGCCTGGGGCGCAAGGTGCCCCGGGATGCTACCCGGGCCGGACCGGGGGTCCGTGGCTGTGCAGCACCTTGGTCTTGTCCTTGTTCCAGGCGGTGGTCGTGCCGTCGGGGTTGACGATCAGGGTCCAGCCCCAGCG
>Ga0207683_10002435_pt1 | contig 16234 bp, 15 predicted proteins | sample KBSM73metaG_FD_184333 | JGI IMG/M metagenome (GOLD analysis project Ga0207683, IMG submission 184333) | Miscanthus rhizosphere microbial communities from Kellogg Biological Station, Michigan, USA - KBS M7-3 metaG (SPAdes) (version 2) | ecosystem: Host-associated > Plants > Roots > Rhizosphere >... | reverse complement strand
ATCAACCCGATGATCATCGAGGGCCAGATCCACGGCGGCCTCACCGAAGCCTTCGCCATCGCGATGGGGCAGGAAATCCACTACGACGAAGAGGGCAACGTCACCACCGCGTCGCTGATGGACTACTTCCTGCCGACCGCGGTCGAGACGCCGCACTGGGAGACCGACTGGACCACCACGCCGTCGCCGCATCATCCGATCGGCGCGAAAGGCGTCGGCGAGAGCCCGAATGTCGGCGGCGTGCCGGCCTTCTCCAACGCGGTGAACGACGCGTTCGCGTTCCTCGGCAGCACCAACATCCCGATGCCGCATGATCACTGGCGCACCTGGGAAGCGGCGGAGAAGATGGGATTGCATGGGTAACGCGACGCCGTCATCGCCCGCGAAGGCGGGCGATCCAATAACCACTGGCCTCTCGAACTGGCGGAGGCCGAAACCTATTTTCGGTGGATACTGGATACCCCGCTTTCGCGGGGTATGACGAGCCGAGAGAATATCGTGCCCCTCGACCGCGACCACATCTCCGACCGCCTTGCCGCCGCCGGCTACATCGCCGACCGCGACATCGCGACCGCGCTCTGGCTGATGGAGTTCCTGAAGCGCCCGCTGCTGCTCGAAGGCGAGGCCGGCGTCGGCAAGACCGAGGTCGCCAAGGCGCTCGCCACGGTGCACGGCGCCGAGCTGATCCGCCTGCAATGCTACGAAGGCCTCGACCAGAACGCCGCGCTGTACGAGTGGAATTATCAGCGCCAGCTGCTCGCCATCAAGACGCGCGAGGGCGAGAACGCCGCGGCGATCGAGGAGCACATCTTCTCCGAGCGCTTCCTGCTCGAGCGCCCGCTGCTCGCCGCGATTAGGCGCGAGAAGCCGCCGGTGCTGCTGGTCGACGAGGTCGATCGCGCCGACGAGGAGTTCGAGGCGTTCCTGCTCGAGTTGTTGTCCGACTTCCAGGTGAGCATTCCCGAGCTCGGCACGATCAAGGCCGTGACGATCCCGCGCGTGGTGCTGACCTCGAACGGCACGCGCGAACTGTCCGACGCCCTGCGCCGCCGCTGTCTTTATCACTACGTCGATTTCCCCGACGTCGATCGCGAAGCGCGCATCATCCTGGCGCGCCTGCCCGGTATCGATACCGCGCTCGCGCTGCAGGTCGCCCGCATGGTCAACGCGGTGCGCAAGGAGGACCTGCGCAAGGTGCCGGGCGTCGCCGAAACGCTCGACTGGGCAGCGACCCTCGCCGGCCTCGAGCTGCACGACCTGCGGCAGGAACCGGAAGCCGTGCATGAGACGATGATGTGCCTTTTGAAGACGCACGAGGATCGCGCGCGGCTCACCCGCGAGGTGACCGAGCGGTTATTGGGCAAGGTGGCGTGAGATGGGTTGCTCGTGCCGCAAACTCGGTGTGTTCCCTCCCCCCTTGCGGGGGAGGGTTAGGGAGGGGGGTCGCGAGGTGGAGATATCGTCCGCGACAACATCGACCCCCACCCCCAACCCCTCCCCGCAAGGGGGAGGGGAGTCGAGAGAGCGGTGATGACCGCCATCGCAAGAAACGAAGACCGCGGCATCGGCCTCTCAACGCGCCGCCGCCTTGCGGGCTTCGCCCGCATCTTGCGCGACAACGGCTTTCGCGTCGGTCTCGCCGAGACGCGCGATGCACTCGCCGTTCTGGCATCGCCGCCCGCCGTCCGCGCATCGTCGCTGCAGTCCGCGCTGCGCGCGCTGTTCTGCGCCACGCATTCCGACTGGGAGAAATTCGACGACGTCTTCGACGCGTTCTGGCGCGGGCGAGACATGCGCAGCGCGCGCACCTTGAGCGGCGTGAACACCGCCAAAGCGAAAGCGCGCGCCATCGGCGAAGCGGCGCAGACGCAAGGTCCTTTGGGTCAGCCGGATCGCGTGCAGCGCGGCGACGCCGAGGCGTCCGGCGGACAGGCTCGTCGCGAAGGCGCGTCGCGCGGCGAAAATCTCGCCGCGACCGACCTGCGCCATATCACCGATCCGGCCGACATCGCGCGCGCGCATGAGCTTGCCGCGCGGCTCGCGCGCAGCATGCGGGCGCGGCTGGTACGCCGGGAACAGGTGCGCCGGCGCGGGCGGCGGCTCGACCTGCGCCGCACCATCCATCGCAATGTCAGCCATGGCGGCACGCCGATCGATCTCGCGTGGCGCCGCCGCAAGATCAAGCCGCTGCGCCTCGTGATCCTGCTCGACGCATCCGGCTCGATGGAGCTCTACACGGCGTTCTTCGTTCGCTTCCTGCACGGCGTGGTCGATGCGTTCCGCGAAGCCGAGGCGTTCGTGTTCCACACGCGACTCGCGCATGTCTCGCCCTCGCTGCGCGACCGCGACGTGACGCGCGCCGTCGACAAGCTCGCCCTGATGGCGCAGGGCATCGGCGGCGGCACGCGCATCGGCGAGAGCCTCGCCACCTTCAATCGCTGGCACGCGCGCCGCGTGATCAACTCGCGCACCGCCGTGATGATCGTCTCCGACGGCTACGACACCGGCGAGCCGGAACGGCTCGGCGCCGAGATGCGCCGCCTGCGGCAGCGCTGCCGCCGCATCGTCTGGCTCAATCCGCTGATCGGCTGGCGCGATTACTCTCCGCAGGCGCGCGGCATGCAGGCGGCACTGCCGTATGTCGACCTGTTCGCGCCCGCGCACAATCTCGACAGCCTCGCGGCGCTTGAGCCGTATCTGGCGAGGCTGTGATGGATCACGCGCAAGACATCCTCAAGCTCATTTCGGCGAAGCGCGCGGCCGGCGAGCCGTTCGCGCTTGCGACCGTTGTCCGCACCGTGTCGGCGACCGCCGCGAAGGCCGGCGCCAAGGCCGTGATCCTGCCCGACGGCACGGTCTCGGAAGGCTGGATCGGCGGCGGCTGTGCGCGCGCGGCCGTGCTGAAAGCGGCGCGCGAGGCGATCGCGGACGGCAAGGCGCGACTCGTCTCGGTGCAGCCGCCCGACGCGCTGCAGGATCAGGGCGTTGCCGCCGGAGAGGAGCGCGCGGGCGTGCGCTTCGTGAAGAACATGTGCCCGAGCCAGGGAACGATGGACATTTTCGTTGAGCCGGTGCTGCCGCTGCCGCAGCTGCTGGTGTGCGGATCGAGCCCGGTCGCGGTCGCGGTCGCCGATCTCGGCCGCCGCATCGGCTTTGCGCTGACCGTCTGCGCGCCCGCCGCCGAGCAGGCGAGCTTCTCCGAGGCCGACAAGCGCATCGAAGGCTACGCGCTGCCGGTGGACGACGCGGCCGCGCGCTATGTCGTGATCGCGACGCAAGGGCGCGGCGACGAGGCGGCCTTGCAGGCGGCGCTCGCGATCGAAACCGAATACGTCGCCTTCGTCGGCAGCCGCAAGAAGGCCGAAGCGCTGAAGACGAAACTCGCCACGCATGTCGCGCCGGAGCGGCTCGCGCGGCTCAAGGCGCCGGCCGGTCTTGATCTGGGCGCGATCACGCCGGACGAGATTGCGGTGTCGATCCTCGCCGAGATCGTTGCGGTTCGCCGCAAGGGTGTGCACCGTTGACGCCGCCGCCCGGATCGTGACCATCTGGGCGACGATTCAACGGGGGCTGTCCTCTCCATGGCGAGAAAGCCGAAGCCCAGCGCCGACCGGAGGGGGCTGATCTACCGCGCGCTGCGCCACGCGATCATCGAGCAGGCGCTGGCGCCGGGCGCCAAGCTGCCCGAGGACGCGATCGGCGAGCGTTTCGGCGCAAGCCGCACCATCGTGCGCGCGGCGCTCGGGCAACTCGCAGCCGAGGGCCTGGTCGAACTGCGCCGCAATCGCGGCGCCGCAGTCGCGACGCCGGCCTGGGAAGAAGCGCGCGATACGTTCGACGTGCGGCTCGGGCTGGAGCGGCTGGTGATGTCTCGGCTGGCGGGCCGGCTGACGCCCGAGGAGATCAAGGCACTCGAAGCGCATGTCGAGCAGGAAGAGCGCGCGCGCGGCAACGACGAGCCGCTCTCGATCCGCCTCGCGACCGAGTTTCATATCCTGCTGGCCGAGATGACCGGAAGCCCGGTGCTGGCGCGCTACGTCAGCGAAGTCTCCTCGCGCTGCGGGTTGATTCTCGCGCTCTACAGCCGCCCGCATTCATCCGAATGCGCAGTCAACGAGCATCGCGCCGTGATCGCGGCGCTGGCCGCGGGCGATGCGCCGCGCGCCTCCGTGCTGATGGAGGAGCATCTCGAGGCGGTCGCGAGCCGCGCGCTGATCGTCGCGAGGGCGCCGAAGAACCGCGAGCTGAAGGACGTGCTCGCGCTGTATGCCGAGGAGCCGAAGGCCGGCAGGCGGAAGCATTGAGTGATCCGCTCATTCCCGCCCCCTTCGGGGATAAACTGCAGCGGGAATCCAGGGCCAAGAACTCGGTAAAGAACTGGGTCGCCGCTTTCGCGGGGACGAGCGGAAGCGAGGACTACGCCTCAATCCCGCGGCTGGTCAAAATCCGTTCCGCGCTGTCATTCCACACGTCCATCTGCACGATCTTGCCCCCGCGCACGACGAAACGGTCGACATAGCGGTTGCCCTCGAACGGCGTGCCGTCCGGCCATTCGCCGTAGAGCGTGCCGATGTTGTAGACGATCGTCTCGCCGCGCCCCGGCACGACGTCGGAGCGCTCCATCGCCTTCTTCACCCACTTGTAGCGCTTCGCGTTGAACGCCGTGCTCTCGCGCGGGTGGGAGAATTTCCGTCCGCCCGTGAAGGTTAGCTTGAGCGGTTCGGCGATGTAGCGCGCCGCGGTTTCGGGGTCCGGCACCATCGAGGCGACGAGGAATTTCTCCACGATCTCGGCCGCCGCGGCGGTCTCGTCGGACGGGGCGATCACGCTAGCCTTGAAGGCGGTGGCGGACATGGTTCGGCTCCTGATCTCGGAATTTGGCGGGCGACTCGGCGCCCGTCTCCATGCATAATTCCCGCCAGTCCGGCGGTTTTGGGTTGGCTGAGAAATCGTATACAATAGTGCATACGATTAATTCAATCCGCGCCGCGTTTGCCTCGTTTTTGAGCAGGAAAGCCCCGAAAAATAGCAGATTCGCAAGGATTCATCGGCGACGCGCGCTGGCATGTCCCTTGCGACGGAAAGTCTGAAATTCGGTCCGAAAATTCACCCGAGAGGTAGCGCCATGTCCGTTCGCCGTCCCCACCTCACCCGCCGCCTGCTGCTTGCCGCCGCCGTCACCGTCTTCGCCGTCCCGGCGCTGGCGCAGGACACCCTGAAGCTCGGCCTGGTCGCCGCGATGTCCGGCCAGTCGGCCAAGTCCGGCGAGGCGATCGTGCGCGGGCTCTCCGTCGCGATCGACGAGATCAACGCCAAGGGCGGCGTGCTCGGCAAGAAGGTCGAGCTGCTGGTGCGCGACGATGAAAGCAACCCGGCGAAAGGCGCGGTCGCGGCGCGCGAACTGGTGCAGCGCGAGAAGGTCGCCGGCCTGTTCGGCGGCCTCGATACGCCGGTCTCGATCGCGATCGTGCCGTTCGCGAACCAGAGCAAGGTGCCGTTCATGGGCGTGTGGGCGGCGGGCACGCCGATCACCCGCAACGGCGCGGCGGAGAACTACGTGTTCCGCGTGTCGGCGGTGGACGTGCTGGTCGACAAGGCGCTGGTCGATTACGCGATCAAGAAATACGCAACGAAAAAGCCCGGCATGATCCTGATCAACAATCCCTGGGGCGAGTCGAACGAGAAGGGCCTGAAGGAAGCTCTCGCCGAGAAGAACATGCCTTACGCCGGCATCGAGAAATTCCAGGACGCCGACGTCGACGTGGTGCCGCAGCTCACGCGCCTGAAGGAAGCCGGCGCCGACGTGCTGTTCATGGTGGCGAACGTCGCGCCGTCCTCGCAGGTGGTCAAATCGCTCGACCGCATGGGCTGGAACGTGCCGATCGTGTCGCACTGGGGCCCGGCCGGCGGCCGCTTCAGCGAGCTCGCCGGCCCGAGCGGCCAGCGCGTGCACTTCATCCAGACCTTCTCGTTCTCCGGCAAGCTCTCGCCCAAGGCCGAGGGCGTGCTCGCCGCGCTGAAGAAGAAGTATCCCGAGATCAAGGGGCTCGCGGACGTGACGCCCGCGGTCGGCATCGCCAACGCCTACGACGCGCTGCACCTGATGACGCTTGCGATCGCCAAGGCCGGCTCGACCGAAGGCCCGAAGGTGCGCGAGGCGTTCTACGCGCTCGACAAGTACGAGGGCCTGATCAAGACCTACAACAAGCCGTTCACGCCGGCGAACCACGACGCGCTGACCTCGGACGACTACATCTTCACCTACTTCAAGGAAGGCGAGATCCTGCCGCTGACGAACTAGACTTTGATCCACCGGGGTTGAGACACATTCCGCTCATGCCCGCGAAAGCGGGCATCCAGGGCCAGGAACTGGGTTCCTGCTTGCGCGGGGACGAGCGGAGCGGCGCTGTTCAATCTCGGCGGACCACACCGTAATCCTTGCCGGGAACGCGATGCTGCTGATCTCCGCGATCGTCACCGGCCTTGCGGTCGGCGCCATGTATGGGCTGATCGCGCTCGGCTTCCACGTCACCTACGTGGTCTCCAACACCGTCAACTTCTCGCAAGGCTCCTCGATGATGCTGGGGGCCGTGCTGGGTTACACATTTGCGGTCAAGTTCGGCTGGCCGATGCCGCTTGCGGTCGCAATGTCGCTCGCGCTCTGCGCGCTGTTCGGCCTCCTCGTCGAGCGCGCGCTGGTGCGGCCGTTCGTCGAGCGCGGCTCGAACGGTTGGCTGATGGCTACCGTCGCCGGCGGGATCGTGCTCGACAACGTCGTGCTGTTTACCTTCGGCAAGGAGCCGCGCGCGTTCCCGTCGTTCCTCGCGCAAAAGCCGATCGAGCTGTTCGGCACCGGCGTGTTCCCGCTGCAGCTCATCATTCCGCTCGTCGGCATCGGCATCACGATCGCGCTGCAGCTCGCGTTCCACCGCACGCGGCTCGGCAAGGCGCTGCTCGCCGTGGTGCAGAACAAGGACGCGGCGCGCCTGATGGGAATCAATGTGCGGCTGGCGATCGCGTTCTCGTTCGCGCTCTCGACCGCGCTCGCAGGCCTCGCCGGCATGCTGATCGCGCCGCTGTTCAGCGTGCATTCCGACATGGGCACGCTGTTCGGCATCAAGGCGTTCGCGGTCGCGATCCTCGGCGGCATCAGCTCGGCCTCGGGCGTGATGCTCGCGGGTCTGCTCTACGGACTGATCGAGGCGCTGGTCACGGCCTTCGCGGGCTCGACCTACACGCAGATCGTCGTGTTCGCGATCGTCATCCTTGCGCTCGCCGCGATGCCGAACGGGCTGCTCGGCCGCGCCGCGACCAAGAAAGTCTGACATGAGCGCACGCACACTCATGCCTTCCGCGATGACGCTCGCGATCGTCGCGCTCGCGGCGGCGGGCGCGGGCCTGGTGTTTGTGTCCGAAGGCTACACGCATTTCATCCTGGCGCTGGTCGCGCTCACCGCGATCGTCGGCGTCGGGCTCAACGTGCTGCTCGGCCTCACCGGTCAGGTCTCGCTCGGCCATGTCGGCTTCTACGCCATCGGCGCCTATACGGCCTCGATCCTGACCGTGAAGGGTGCCAGCTTCTGGCTCGCGTTTCCGGCGGCGGGCGCTACGGCCGGCATCGTCGGCGCGCTGCTTGCGCTGCCCGCCCTGCGCGTGACCGGGCCCTATTTGGCAATGGTGACCATCGCGTTCGCCTTCATCGTCCACCACGGCACGGTCGAGTGGAAGGATTTGACCGGCGGACAGAACGGCCTGATGGGCCTCGTGCCGCCGGCCATCGGCGGGCATACCTTCGCTGAGCGCGAGATGGCGCTGTTCGCGATCGGACTTGCGGGTCTCTCGCTCTATGTGTTTCACCGCCTCGCCGCGAGCGCCTGGGGCAAGGCGATGGTCGCGGTGCGCGAGAGCGAGACCGCCGCGCGCTCGGTCGGGCTCAATCCGGTCAGCGTCAAGACCGCAGCGTTCGCCGTGTCGGCGGTGTTCGCCGGGTTGGCAGGCGCGATCTTCGCGCCGCTGATGATGTTCGTCGCGCCGGATTCGTTTCCGTTCTCGCAATCGATCCTGTTTCTGCTCGCCGTCATCGTCGGCGGCGCCGGTTGGGTGTTCGGTCCCGTGGTCGGCGCGGTGGTGACGGTGCTGCTGCCCGAATTGCTCTCGAGCCTCGCCGAGTACCGGTTGCTGATGGTCGGCGTGCTGCTGCTGGTCGTACTGTGGATCGCGCCCGAGGGCGTGATCGGCACGCTCGCGCGCTATGTACGCCGGACTGACCCGGCCGGCGCGAAAGCGGGCGAGGCGGGACTCTCGGAATTCCTCTCCGGCGGTGCAACGCACGCGCTCGATGTCTCCGGCCTCGGTATCGCATTCGGCGGCATCAAGGCCGCCACGGACGTGAGCTTTTCGGCCCCACCCGGACGCATCACCAGCGTGATCGGGCCGAACGGCGCCGGCAAGACCACCGTGCTCAACATGATCGGCGGCTTCTACCGCCCGGACAGCGGCAGCGTGCGGCTCGGCGACGCCGAGCTCGCGGGCGCGCCGGCCTGGCGCATCGCGCGCGCCGGCATCGCGCGCACCTATCAGACTACGCAGCTGTTCGGTGAGATGAGCGTGCTCGACAATGTGCTGGTCGCGATGCGGCGCGGTCGGCTCGGCAATCCGCTTGGGCGCGCGGCGAGCGCCGCGGAGCGCGCCGTCGCCGAAACGCTGCTCTCATTCGTCGGCTATCACGGCGCGCTGGCGATACCCGCGAACGGCCTGCCGCATGTCGACCGGCGGCTAGTCGAGATCGCGCGCGCGCTGGCGACGCGTCCGCGCGTGCTGCTGCTCGACGAACCGGCCGCGGGCCTGATGCGCTCCGACAAGGTGGCGCTGAGCAGGCTGATCCGCCGCATCGCCGATCTTGGCGTGGCGGTCATCCTGGTCGAGCACGACATGGCGCTGGTGATGGGCATCTCGGACCACATCGTGGTGCTCGACGCCGGCGCGGTCATCGCGTCAGGCGTGCCCGCGAAAGTCCGGCACGATCCGCTCGTGCTGAAGGCCTATCTCGGCGGCGGCGACGTTCGCGCACGGCCGCGTGCCATCGCGTGGAACGGTTCGCGTAACGCGATCCTCTCCTGCGTGAAGCTCAGCGCCGGCTACGGCGCCGCGCCGGTGCTCGATGACGTGTCGTTCGAGGTGCGACCCGGCGAGATGGTGGCGCTGCTCGGCGCGAACGGCGCCGGCAAGTCCACCGCGATGCGCGCCGTGACCGGCCTGCTGCGGCCGGTGCAGGGCGCGATCGTGCTCGACGACCAGCGCGTAGAGCAGATGGCGGCGCATCGTATTGCCGCGAGCGGTGTCGCGCTGGTGCCGGAAGGCCGGCAGGTGTTTCCCGAGCTGAGCGTGCGCGACAACATCACGCTCGGTGCGCATACGCGGAAAGAGGTCGACCGCGATGCCGAGATCGAGGCGCTGCTGCAACGTTTCCCGCGGCTGCGCGAGCGGCTGGACAGCCGCGCGGGGCTTCTCTCCGGCGGCGAGCAGCAGATGCTCGCGATCGCGCGCGGCCTGATGGCGAAGCCGCGCATTCTGTTGCTCGACGAGCCATCGCTCGGCTTGGCACCAGCGATGATCAACGAACTCTTCGCGGCGCTGGCCGAGCTGCGCGACGACGGCGTGACGATCCTGCTGGTCGACCAGATGGCGGCGCTCGCGCTTACCGTGGCGGACCGCGGCTATGTGCTGGAATCCGGCCGCATCGTGCGCGACGACACGGCCGAGGCGTTGACGCAGGACCCCGCGCTGGAAGCCGCCTATCTCGGCCGCATCGAAGCGGCGCAATAGATCATGCTCGATCTCGTCCTCCGCAATGCGCGTATCGCCGGACGTGGCGATGCCATTCTTGACATTGGAATCGCCGGCGAGAAGATCGTCGAGATTGCGCAAGCGATCTCCTCCGATGCGCCGCTCGAAGACGCCGGCGGCCGTCTGGTGATGCCGGGTTTCGTCGAGACCCACATCCATCTCGACAAGTCCTGCATCCTCGACCGTTGCGAGTCGCGGGACGGCACCTTGCAGGAGGCGATCGCACAGGTCGCCGCCGCCAAGCGCGCCTTCACCGAGGACGACGTTTACGCGCGCGGGCGGCGCACGCTGGAGAAGGCGATCGTGCAGGGCACGACACGCATGCGCACGCATGTCGAGGTCGATCCGCGCATCGGGTTGACAAGTTTCGCCGCGGTGCGCCGCCTCAAGCGCGACTACGCCTGGGCGATCGATCTGGAGATCTGCGTGTTTCCGCAGGAAGGCCTGCTCAACGATCCCGGCACCGAGGAACTGCTGGTCGCTGCGTGCGAGGCCGGCGCCGACCTGATCGGCGGATGTCCCTATACCGACAGCGACCCGCACGGGCAGATCGCGCGCATCTTCGCCATCGCGCGCCGCTTCGATCTCGATATCGATTTCCATCTCGACTTCGATCTCGATGCCTCGCGCATGGATCTGGAGGAAGTCTGCCGCCAGACGCTTGCCTTCCGCTATGGCGGACGCGTCGCGGTCGGCCACGTCACCAAGCTCTCCGCGCTTCCGCCCACGCAACTGGCCGCAATGGCGCGGCGCCTCGCCGATGCCGGCGTCGCCGTGACGGTGTTGCCCGCGACCGACCTGTTCCTGATGGGCCGCGCGCACGATCACAATGTGCCGCGCGGTGTGACGCCCGCCCACAGACTGGCTGAGCACGGCGTGACGTGCTCGCTTGCCACCAACAACGTGCTCAATCCGTTCACGCCGTTCGGTGATTGCTCGCTGGTGCGGATCGCGAACCTTTACGCCAACATCGCGCAGGCAGGCACGCCGCGCGAGCTCGCCGCGTGTTTCGATCTCGTCACCGCGCAGCCCGCCAGGCTGATGAACTTGCCCGACTACGGCATCGCGGTCGGCAATCCGGCCGACCTGGTCGTGCTCGATGCAAGTGAGCCCGCGATGGCCATCGCCGAAGTGGCGCAGCCGCTCATCGGCTTCAAGCGCGGCCGGCGCAGCTTCAGTCGCGCCGCGCCGCTGCTGTTTCCGCCTACCACAGGCCCTTGAGCCGCCCGCCGTCCATATTGAGCGACACGCCGGTGATGTAGCTCGCGCGCTCCGAGCACAGGAACACGGTGGCATTCGCGAGCTCTTCCGGCTTGCCCATGCGGCTGAGCGAATTCTTCTTCGCCGCGAGCTTGCGCGCCTCATCCTCGGACTTCGCGCCGAGTTCCTGCTTCAGCCCTTCGGCGTTGCGCTTCCACAAATTCGTGTCGACCCAGCCGGGGCAGATCGCGTTGACCAGCACATTGTCCTCGCCGAATTCGGTCGAGAGCGACTTGGTGAGGTTGAGCAGCGCCGAGTTGGTCATGCCGCTGCCGAACATGTACGGGTCCGGCTCCTTGCCGGCGCCGCCGATCGTGTTGACGATGCGGCCCCACTTCTGCGCCTTCATCAGCGGATAGACCAGCCGGATCGCGCGCATGAAGCCGAACAGCTTGGTCTCGAGCTGGTTTTTCAACTCATTGTCGTCGAGCACCGCGAAGCGGCCGGAATACATCGTGCCGGCATTGTTGACGAGAATGTCGACGCCGCCGAGCTTCTCTTTCGCGGTCTCCACCATGCGCGCGATGTCGGCTTCCCTAGTCATGTCGGCCTGCACCGCATGCACCTCGCCGCCGGTCTTCGCCGCGAGTGCGTCGCGCGCCTTCTCGATCTTCTCCTTGGTGCGTCCCGCGATCAGCACGCGCACGCCTTCCTCGAGAAAAAGCCGCGCCGTTTCGTAACCGATGCCGCTGCCGCCGCCGGTGACAATCGCTCGGCGTCCCTTGATCCCCAAGTCCATTTCTCGTTGTCCTTCGTTCGCTTGACGCTATCGGGCGGACCATAGAGTATTCGCGCGCGCAACAATTACAAAAAACGCGAGGGAGCGAATGGACCTCGGCCTGCGAGGCAAGGTTGCCGTCGTCACGGGCGCATCGCGCGGAATCGGCAGGGCCATCGCAAACGCGCTCCTCAACGAGGGCTGCGCCGTTGCAATTTGCGGACGCAATGCCGAGCGTCTCAACGCAGCCGTCGCTGATCTCTCCGACAACGGGGCGCGCGTGATCGGCGTGCCCACCGATGTGACCAGCGAAGCCGCGGTGGGCAAATTCGTCGGCGCCGCCGTTGAGGCATTCGGCCGCATCGACATTCTGGTCAACAACGCCGGGACTCATATCCGCGGAACGGTCGAGACCACGACGCCCGCGATCCTCGAGGCGCAACTGCGCGACAAGGTGTTCGGATTTTTCGCGATGATCCAGGCGGTGCTGCCGGTAATGGAACGCCAGCGCGACGGGCGCATCGTGAACATCGTCGGGCAGGCGGCGCGCCATCCGCATCCGGATCGCTTTCCCTCCGGCGTCACCAACGCGGCCGTGATGGCGATGACCAAGTCGGTCGCCGATGCGGTCGCGCGCGACAACATCCGCGTCAATGCCGTGTGCCCGCAGTACATCGAGTCCGAATTGCTCGCCTCGCTGATCGCCAGGGAGATGCGCGAGCGCAACGTCGATCGCGCAACAGCGTCAGCCGGTTTCACGCGCGCCAATCCGCTCGGCAGGACCGGCACACCAGAGGAAGTGGCTGACCTGGTGTCGTTCCTGGTGTCGGATCGCTCCAATTTTACCACCGGCAGTTCGGTCAGCATCGACGGCGGTTATCACCGCTACGTCTTCGGGTAAGGCGCATGAATCTCGGACTCACCGGCAAAGTTGCGCTAATCACCGGCGGCACCAGCGGCATCGGCCTCGCGATCGCGCAGCGTCTCGCCGAGGAAGGCTGCCGCATCGCGATCTGCGGCCGCGAGCGCGGCAAGCTGGACAACGCAGTGGCGACGCTGAAATCCGCCGACACGAGAGGCTTCATTGCCGATGTCTGCAAGCCGGCCGACGTCGCCGCGCTGATCGAGGACACCGTCACGGCGTTCGGCCGCATCGATGTCGTGGTGAGCAATGCCGGCACGCATATCGCGGGCCGCATCGACGGCGTTGCGACCGAGACACTGCTGCGGCATTTCCAGACCAAAGTCGTCGGCCCATGGGAGCTCGCGCGCAACGTTGCGCCGCACATGCGCCGCCAAGGTGGCGGACGCTTCATCGTGATCATCGGGCAGACCGGAAAGGTGCCGCAGGCGAACGCGATTCCGTCAACGGTCGTCAACGCGGCGCAGCACGCTTTCGTCAAGTCGCTGTCGGATGAGTTCGCGAAGGACAAGATCCTGGTCAACGCGGTGTGCCCGAGCCGGATCAAGAGTCCACTCACCGATGGCTTGAAGCTCTACAACGAGATGTATCTCGGCCGCAGCCTCGAGCAGCAGGAGTCGCAATGGGGCGCCGAGGTGCCGCTCGGGCGCTGGGGCACGCCGGATGACATCGCGAACGCGGTCGCGTTCCTGGCCTCTGAGCGCGCGGCGTTCATTGCCGGTACCAATATCGACGTCGACGGCGGACACCAGCGGTCGATCTTCTAGAGAATAATCTGATGAGACTGAGTCACCGCCGGTTCCGCTCGTCCCCGCGAAAGCGGGGACCCAGTTCTTGGCCCTGGATGCCCGCTTTCGCGGGCATGAGCGGAGTTTGCTTCAAGGTCGGCGGGTCAAACGCCCGATGATCCGCCTCGAGAACATTTCGAAGAGCTTCTACAAAGGCAACACCGCGGTCGATGCGGTGCGTGACATGAGTCTGACCATCGAGCGGCACGAGATCGTCGCCGTGATCGGCCCGAGCGGATGCGGCAAGTCCACTTTGCTCAACATGATCGCGGGGCTGTACGCGCCGACGCGCGGCCACGTCGTCTACAAGGGCGCGCGCGTATCCGACGTGAATACCGATGTCGGCTACATGACGCAGAAGGACAATCTGCTGCCATGGCGCAGCGTGCGCGACAATGTTGCGTTTCCGCTCGAGCTCGCCGGCGTGCCGCAGGCGGAGCGCGCGCGGCGCGCTGACGAGGTCATCAAGCATGTCGGGCTGCAGGGCTTCGAGGATCGCTATACGAACGAATTGTCCGGCGGCATGCGCAAGCGCGCCTGCCTCGGGCGCATGCTGCTCTACGGCGCCGAGACCGCGCTGCTCGACGAGCCGTTCGCCGCGCTCGACGCGCAGCTCAAGCTCGCGATGCATGACCTGATGCTGCGCCTCGTTGCCGAGAACCAGCAGACCGTCATCCTGGTCACGCACGACCTGATGGAGGCCGTCACATTGGCGGACCGCGTGCTGGTGTGCACGCGCCGGCCCGCAACAATAGCGATGGAGCAGCGCATCGACCTGGCGCGCCCGCGCGACGTGCTGAACGTGCGCTTCAGCAACGCCTTCAAGGAGCACTACGACGCGCTATGGGAGCGGCTGCGCGTCGAGTACCGGGAGGAGCGGGTGTGAGCGAGCCGCGATCCACAAGCGACGCTGCGCCCGCCGCGCCTTTCGGCACCGGCAGGGGCGCGATGTTGCTGTGGCAGCTCGCGCTCGGCATCGGAGTCCTTCTTCTTTGGCAGGGCGCGTCGGGTCGGCTGATCGACAACTTCTTCATCTCCAATCCGCTCGATGTCGGCACGCGGCTCTACCGATGGATCGCCGACGGCTCGATCTTCCAGCACATCGCGGCGACTCTCTATGCCACCGGCATGGGCTTCCTCATCGGCTCGGTCGGCGGCGCGATCCTCGGCGTGTGGCTCGGCGTGTCGCCGTTCGCGAGCCGTCTGCTGAACCCTTACTTGAACGCGCTCAATGCGCTGCCGAAGGTCGCGCTCGCGCCGCTGTTCGTGCTGTGGTTCGGGCTCGGCATCGAGTCGAAGATCGCGCTCGCCGCCGTGCTGGTGCTGTTTCTCGTGTTCCTCAACACGTTCGCAGGCGTGCGCGAGGTCGATCAGGACCTGATCGACGGCGCGCGGCTGATGCGCGCGACGCGCACGCAGGTGATATTCAAGGTCATCATCCCGTCGGCAATGTCGTGGGTGTTCGCGGGACTGAAGATCGCGATGCCCTACGCGCTGATCGGCGCGGTGCTCGGCGAGATGATCGCGGCCAATCGCGGGCTCGGCTATCTGGTGCAGTTCTCCGGCTCGCAATTCGATTCCGCCGGCGTGTTCGCGGTGCTGTTCGTGATCGCGCTGCTCGCGGTCGGGCTGAATTATCTGGTGGAAGCCGTGCAGGGGCGAATGGAACGCTGGCGCATCGTCAGCCGCTGAAAAGAAACCGGAGGGACGCGCAATGAAAATCCTGGGAATGGCCATCGCAGCGTGTGCTTTGTCTGCAGGCATCGCCTGCGCCGAGCCGGTCAAAATCACCAATATCGGCCACGGCTACTTCTCCGCCGCGCTCTATGTCGCCAAGCAGGAGAAGATCTTCGAGAAATACGGACTCGAGCCCGACATCTCCTATGTGCAGGGCGGCGCGCTGGCGCTGCAGGCGACACTGACGAAACAGGCCGATGTCGGCATTCTCAGCTACGAGCATGTGCTGACCGTCGCGGCGCAAGGCAAGCGCATCGTCGCGTTCTACTGCGTGGCGAACCGCCCGGTGAACAATGTCATCGGCAACGAGGCATTGCTGAAGGGCGCGGAGTCCCTCGGCGTCGAGGACAAGGTGAAGCGGCTGAAGGGCATGCGCGTCGCGATGCCGTCGGCCAACGGCTCGGGCGAGAAGATGCTCGGCGTGCTGGCGAGGAAGTACAATCTGACTCTGCCGGGCGACATCAAGAGCGTCTATCTCGGCGCCGAGGCGCCCGCCTACGTGGCGGCGTTCCAGCGCGATCTGGTCGACGCCGCGCTGCCGTTCGAGCCGGCCGGCGTGCTGGTGCAGCAGGCCGGCAAGGGTCGGATCTATCTCAACATGATGAACGGCGAGATCCCGGAATTTCGCGACATCCTGTTCATGACGCTCGCGACGCATCCCGACAACCTGAAGGACAAGCCGGAGCTGCTGCGCAAGGTCGCCCAGGTGTTCACCGAGGCGACCAAGATTCTCAAGACCGATCCGCAGCGCGCGAAAGCACTGCTCGCCAAGGAGTATCCCAACATGACGGCGGAGACGAACGAGCAGGCCTATGCGACGGTGAGCCAGATCTGGCCGATGACCGGGCAGATGACCGAAGCGCAGGCGCGCGCGACGCACGCCTATCTGCAGCCCGAAGGGCCATCGCCGATCGATTTCCCCTCCACCTTCACCAATGATTTCCTGCCCAAGTAAGGACAGCG
>Ga0207683_10002433_pt1 | contig 16240 bp, 10 predicted proteins | sample KBSM73metaG_FD_184333 | JGI IMG/M metagenome (GOLD analysis project Ga0207683, IMG submission 184333) | Miscanthus rhizosphere microbial communities from Kellogg Biological Station, Michigan, USA - KBS M7-3 metaG (SPAdes) (version 2) | ecosystem: Host-associated > Plants > Roots > Rhizosphere >... | reverse complement strand
ACCCTGGTCATCATGGTTCACTTTATGATCTCACATTACGTGCTGGGTCGCCCCGGCGATCGGCACCGTGCAGCAATGAATTCTTTATTAGTGCGCAGCTTGCTGGGCGACGGCGAGTTCGTTAGGCTGATGCATCAGAAACTCGCGTCGGCTTGGCTCAAGAAATTCGAAGCGTGTTTAGTTGCGGCGGCGAAGGCCGGGGAAACGCACGAGGTGCCGCTCCGCCGCGATCTTTGCGTCTGGTTTGTTCAACACGTGGCGTTTTCGTTGATGTTGCATTTACAACCGAAAACCCCGGCGGTCAACTACAAAGTTTCTAAAGAAGAGCTGGTTTCCCAGGCGACCTGGTTCGGATTGTTGGGTATCGGTCTCAAGGAAGAGGCGGTACGGCGCTACTACAGTCCGAAGGCATTGCAGTTGCTGGGCTAACTCTATAGTAAGTAAGAATTTACTAATCGGCAATTACACCATCACGGAGGGCGAATGATACTCAAGGGCTCAAATGAAAGCGGCGCGCCAAAAACGGCGGCGATGGAAGAAAGAATCGGTTCCCTGTTCCAGCCGGACACCTTATTGGGCGAAGACTATGCAGCGAATTTCCGCCGCAAGCTGCCGCTCGAACCAGAGCGAACGCTCTTACTGGCGATTCTCGAAGACGGCGTTCGCTGTTATCAGGAAAATATCTACGCGTCGGGCGGCAAGCGGCGCACGCTGTTCGAGGAAGCACGCGATTGGCTGTTTAGCGACGACAACGGATGGTTCTGCTCGTTCGTTTCCATTTGTACGCTATTGAATCTCGAGCCCAATTACATTCGGCGCGGTTTGCGGCAATGGGAATTGCGGGTGCGCAAGACAGCCCAGAAAAAATCTCACGGAGCGGTTGTAAGCGAACAGCGCATGGTCGCTTGAGGTGAAACCTCGTGAGACGCGCGGTACGGACTCGTTCAGGCACTAAAGACCTGCTCGGGTTTTTGGTGGTGCTTGGGCTAGCAGCGGCTTGCGGGCGCAGCCAACAGACTACCTTTGAACGGCCGCCTGCGCCGGTCACAACGGCCACTGCGGTGGCGCGGGACGTCCCGGTTTATATCGACGCGGTGGGAAAGATTGTTGCCCGCGAAGTCGTGTCGATCCAGCCGCAGGTTTCTGGGCGCATAACTAAGATTCACTTTGTCGACGGCGCGAACCTCAAAGTAGGGGATCTGCTCTTCACAATCGATCCGCGTCCCTACCAGGCCCAACTCAACCAGGCGGAAGCGAACCTGGCGCAAGCCGCGGCGGCGGTTAATCTTGCAAAAGTGAACTTCGAGCGGGTGGAAACTGTCAATGACCCCCGGGCGGTATCCCGTCAAGATTACGATACCAAGAAAAATGCCGTAGAAACCGCGCAAGCAACGCTCCTGCAAAACCGCGCGGCGGTGGAGATGGCCCGGTTAAATCTGGAATACTGCACAATTCGATCGCCGATCAACGGTCGCGCTGGGCAGCGAAGCGCCGATGTCGGGAATGTGGTTTCTGCGAATAACGGATCACTTTTGGTGATTCAGAGGCTCGACCCAGTTTATGCCGATTTTACTATAACCGAGAGTGACCTTGGCGGCGTCCAGCGCAATATGAGCAATCGAACGTTGGCAGTTGAAGTCAGTCTGCCCAACGACGACGGACCGGCGCGCGAGGGCAAACTGACGTTTCTCGACAATGCCGTGCAAGACGGCACCGGAACGGTGAAGCTTAGGGCGACGCTCAACAACCCCGATCGCCGGTTTTGGCCTGGTCGATTTGCAAAAGTTCGGCTGATCTTGAATACCCGGCGGGACGCGGTGTTGATTCCAGCGGATGCGCCGCAGCTTTCGGCCAAGGGACCTTTCGTCTACGTTGTCAAACCCGATTCGAGTGCCGAGTTGCGGCCCGTCAAGCTTGGTCAGCCGCAGGGTGACCTTGTTGTGGTCGACCAAGGCCTCAAGGCCGATGAGCGTGTCGTCGTCACCGGACAGCTCGGCGTTACGCCTGGCGCCAAAGTGCGTTTGACGTCGCCCCAAAATGGCGTAAAGCCTCAGGGGACGCAAAACTTGCCGGCGAAATCGTGAACTTTTCTGAACCCTTCATACGCCGGCCGGTCATGACCACCGTCCTGACCGTCTCGGCGATTCTTTTCGGTATTCTCAGTTATTTCCGGCTCGCGGTGAACGATTTGCCGGCCGTAGATTATCCGGTGATTCAGGTACAGGCGGATTATCCCGGCGCCAGTCCCGAAACCGTCGCCAACAACATCGCCACGCCGTTAGAGCGGCAGTTCATGCAAATCAATGGACTCGAGCTTGTCACCTCGAAAAGCACGCAAGGGCACACGAGTTTGACGCTGCAGTTTGTCCTTAGCAAAAGCATCGACGCCGCTGCCACGGACGTGCAAACCGCGATATCGCAGGCCACCGGCAGCTTGCCGGTGGATCTGCCATCGCCCCCGACGTTTTCCAAAACCAACCCTAACGATCAGCCGATCATGTACATTGCGCTGACCAGCGATTCGGTGACGCGCGGGCAGCTCTACGATTACGGCAGCACGCAAATTGGCCAGCGGATCAGTATTCTTCCGGGTGTTTCTCGGGTGAGTGTTTTCGGCACGAAATCGGCCATCCGCATCAAAGCGGATCCGTCCGCTTTATGGGCGCGCGGGATTTCGATCGATGATTTGGCGGGAGCTATCAAGAATGGTACCAGCTACCTCGGCGCCGGACAGTTCGATTCTGAGAACGGTACCACGCTGCTGCGGCCACAGGGACAGCTTGATAGCGCCAGTGGCTACAGCAATCTGATCGTCGGCTCGAACAATGGGGCGCCCGTCTATCTCCGCGATGTCGCTCAGGTGCAGCAGTCGGTGCAAGACGAGCGGCTAAACATGCGTTTTTGGGCACGCGGATATCCCGTGCCCGGCGCGACCGTTGTCATGGCCGTTTACCGTCAGGCGGGCGCTAATGCGGTCGAGGTGGCCGATAGCATCCGCGCTTTGCTGCCCCAGATCAGTGCCGAACTGCCAGGGTCGGTGCGGGTTACGCCGCTGTATGACCGTTCGCGCGGCATCGTCAACTCGGTGCACGATGTTCAGGTCACCCTGGCGATTGCATTTGTGCTGGTCGTGCTGGTCATTTTCGTATTTCTCGGCCGTGCCACCGATACACTGATCCCGATCGTGGCCCTGCCGATCTCTCTGTTGCTGACGTTCATCGTCATGCGCATTCTGGGATATAGCCTCGACAATCTTTCTTTGATGGCGCTCACTTTGGCTATTGGTTTTTTGGTCGACGACGCGATTGTCTTCCTGGAGAACACGGTGCGTCGCATGGAACACGGCGAGAGCGCGTTGCAAGCGACGATTCATAGCGCCAGAGAGATAAGTTTTACCATTCTCTCCATGACCATTTCGCTTGCCGCGGTGTTCATCCCGCTGGTTTTCATGCCCGGCCTGGTGGGACGAATATTCCGTGAGTTTGCGATCACCATCGTGGTCTCGATCATTGCCTCCGGCCTGGTTTCTTTGACCCTCACTCCGTTAATGTGCGCGCGATTGTTGGCCGACCGAGGCGCAGGATCGAAGCGCACCTGGATGGAGCGGCGGATCGGCGCTGTCGAGCGGCGCGTGCTTAGCGGCTACGGAAAATCGCTCTTTTGGTTTCTCGAGCACCGTTGGATTTCGGCGCTGATCTGGGTCGTCTGTCTCGCCGGGACCGTAGTGTTGTTTATCGTCGTACCGAAAGCGTTTTTGCCGCCTGGGGACAGCAGCGTGGTGACCGGGGTCTTTATCGGTCGAGAGGGCTCATCGCCGGAGCAGATGCGCGAAATTCAAGATCGCGTCGATGCGGTTCTTCTAAACGATCCCAACGTATTGGCCACCATCGAAGTCACGGGCCTGAGTCAGTTTATCGCTTCCAATCAGGGCATTATGTTTACGTTTCTAAAGCCGCCTGACGCGCGTGCGCCGATCCAAGCTGAAGTCGCGAAGTTGATGGGGAGCATCGGTTCGATTCCGGGCGTAATGGCATTTCTCCGACCGTTTCCTGTGCTTGAAATCAGCACGGGAGCCACCAACCAAAATCAGGGACAATACGCATTCTCGATTTCCGGGGTCAATCCGCAAGAAGTGTATGATGCCGGCACGAAGCTTACGGCGAAGCTGCGTGAGTTCCCCGGATTTCTCAGCGTGCAGTCCGATTACTACAACAACACGCCAGGCCTCGATATCGAAATTCGCCGCGAGCAGGCGAAGATTCATGGTGTTTCCGAGGCGCGGATTTTAGGTTTGCTACGCAACGCTTACTCGCAAAACTATCTCTATCTCATCAAAAAACCATCCGATCAGTATCAGGTCATTCTTGAGGCGCAGGATCGCGCGCGGGAAAATGCCAACGACTTGTCCTTGCTCTATATCAAATCGGATGATGGCAAGCGGCTCGTTCCACTCGACTCTCTGGTAACTTGGAAATCTTCGATTGGGCCCCAGGCGGTTAACCATTTGAACCAATTCACCAGCGTGACAATTTCGTTCAATCTTAAGCCCGGCGTGGCGATTGGCGATGCGACGGACTTTATCACACAAGCAGCCAATGGCATTGTGCCCTCGACTCTACGCGCCGATTTTCAGGGTGAGGCGCTCACGTTTCGCGACACCGTGCGCAATCTGACGATTCTGATGGCCTTAGCGGTCTTTGTCATGTACGTGATTCTGGCGATTCTTTATGAGAGCTATCTCCATCCGTTGACCGTACTTTCGACATTGCCAACGGCACTCGTTGGCGGATTGCTGACGATTTATTTGTTCGGCGAACAGGCCTCGCTTTATGCGTTCGTCGGCATGTTCATGTTGATGGGCATTGTCAAAAAGAACGGCATCATGATCGTTGATTTCGCGCTGCAGCGCGTCGATGCCGGCGAAGCGGCAGAAAAAGCGATTCACGATGCCAGTATGGATCGCTTTCGACCGATTTTGATGACGACGCTTGCCGCCGTATTCGGCGCAATCCCCATCGCGCTCGGTTTCGGCACTGACGCCGCGTCGCGGCGGCCGCTCGGGCTTGTGATCGTCGGTGGTTTGGTGGTGTCGCAATTTATCACCTTGTTTATCACTCCGGTGATTTACCTCTACCTCGAAGATTTCCAGGAAAAAGTACTGAACCGCACTTCTTTTTTCCATTCCGAGCATGGCGCCGCAGCGATCAGACCCGGCGGCGAAGCGGATCGAAGCGAGACTCCTTAAGGTCGCTTGTGCGTTCAAAGGCGGAAACAGCGCCGCACTGCTCTGGTTTCTACTTTCGCTCACCTGACACTACCTGCTGGGAAACACCCTGTCGCGTATGCAGCGCCTCCGCTTAGTCAAGGATCGATGGTCGCTTGCTTGCTTTATGTCGTGGAAACTGTAAATACTAATATAGTTTCTTTGGTACTATGACGACTTTGCGTTCGAAAAACCCGACCCGCACCGCATCAGAGGCGCCGCCAACAAACGAAAGCGCGGAGCGCATCGTCGTGGCAGCCCGGGGGCACTTTTTCGCGCATGGGTTTCGCAGCGTTACGATGGATGATCTCGCCGGTGAGCTGGGCATGAGCAAAAAGACGCTCTATACGCAGTTTTCGAGCAAGGCGGAACTTCTTCGGGCGGTTTTACTGGCGAAATTTCGCAGCGTGGAAACCGATCTCGAAGCGATCGTGGCGGGCGCCGCGAACGACGCTTCGGCTGCACTTCACCAACTGCTTGCCTGCATGCAGCGTCACACCGAAGAAATTCAGCCGCCGTTTGTGCGCGATATTCGGCGCGAAACGCCGGAATTGTTTCAACTCGTCGAGGAGCGGCGGCGAGATTTAATTCAACGCTATTTCGGAAGGATTTTCGATCAGGGTCGAAGAGCTGGAATTATTCGTAAAGACATTTCCAGCGAACTCATCGTGGAAATTCTGCTCGGAGCAGTGCAGGCGGTCATGAATCCGGCAAAAATCGAACACCTGGGACTGGAGCCGAAAACCGGCTATGGCGCGATTGTTTCGGTCATTCTCGACGGCGTCATGACCGAGAAGGGGAGATCTAAATCAGCTGATTGGGGTGGGCGGTCGCGGTCATGAGCGAGACTGCGGGTGATGTATGAAAAAAAGGCTGCTGATCCTCTTGGTCATTCTCGTGGTGGCGGCAGCGGGCGTAACTTGGTGGATGATCGAACGGCACGGCGCGGCGCGCGAACTGGTGCTCTACGGCAACATCGACCTGCGTCAAGTTCAGCTCGCATTCAACAATAGCGACCGAATTGCGGCTGTGCTGGTTCAAGAGGGAGATCACGTCCGAAAGGGGCAATTGCTCGCGCGACTCGATACCAGCCGTTTGGAGCCACAGGTGGCGCAGGCTGCAGCGCAAGCGGCAGCGCAGCTGCAAGTGGTCACGCGCATGCGCAATGGCAGCCGGCCGGAGGAGATTGCGCAGGCTCGGGCCAATGTCGAATCCGCCAAAGCGGACTTGGTCAACGCCGAGCGGCAATTCGAACGCTACAAAAATGCCGCAGAGGCGTCAGGCGGCCGTGCCGTGCGCCAACAGGACGTCGATGCTGCGAAAGCCGCGTTGGACGTGGCCGTGGCGAAACTCGCCGTTAATCAAAAGTCTTTGGATCTGGCGGTACTGGGTCCGCGCAAAGAAGATATTGCCGAGAATGAAGCGCGGCTCCGGGCGAGTCAGGCGCAAGTGGCTTTATTGCGACAACAGTTAGCCGATTCTGAACTGATCGCCCCGGCGGATGCCGTGGTGCGGACCCGAGTTATGGAACCCGGCGAAATGGCGACGCCGCAGAATGCGGTTTTTTCACTGGCGATCATCGATCCCAAGTGGGTCCGTGCGTACATTTCAGAGCCCGATCTAGGCAAAATCCGCCCGGGGATGGCCGCTTCGATTGAAGTCGATGCTTTTCCGAAGCGGAGGTTCGACGGCTGGATCGGTTTTATTTCACCGGTCGCAGAATTCACACCGAAATCGGTGCAGACCGAAGAGCTTCGCACCAGTCTCGTTTACGAGGTCCGTGTGTTCGTAAAGGATCCCGCAGATGAGCTGCGTCTGGGCATGCCCGCGAGCGCTTTCTTCTCGGCGGGGACCGCCGAGCAAAACCGCGGCAACGAGGCGGCCGATCGGAGGTAGCGTTCGACGTGGATAATAAAACCCAATCCATAGCGTTGAGTGGGCGTGGCATCCGCAAAACATTTGTCCGCGATAATCGAGAAGTCGTGGTTGCGCTGGACGATGTCTCGCTGCAGGTGAACAGCGGCACGCTTGCGGCTCTTGTGGGCCCGGACGGCGCTGGCAAGACGACGCTGATTCGTCTTGCCGCTGGCTTACTGCCACTCGATCGAGGCGAGTTGGAAGTTTTGGGTCTCAGCGTGAGCGCCGATGCCCAGCAGGTCCAGGATCGGATCGGCTACATGCCGCAGAAGTTTGGCCTGTATGAAGATCTCAGCGTCCAGGAAAATCTGGATCTCTACGCTGATTTGCACGGCATTACCACAAAAGACCGCCAAGCGATCTACCCGCGTCTCATGGACATGACGGCGCTTGGGCCTTTTACCAAACGATTGGCGGGGCAATTGTCGGGCGGCATGAAGCAGAAGCTCGGTCTCGCTTGTACGCTGGTTTCTCGGCCGGAGCTGTTGTTGCTGGATGAGCCGACCGTAGGAGTCGACCCTTTATCGCGCCGCGAGCTTTGGGAAATTATCTTCCGGCTCGTACACGAGCAAGGGCTAAGCGTGTTGCTGAGCACGTCCTACTTGGACGAGGCCGAGCGTTGTGGACATGTCGTGGTGATGCATCGCGGGAAAGTTCTAGCACAAGGCGCGCCTGGCGAGATCAGCCAGTTGGCGGCAGGCCGATCTTTTGTCGCCGATCCTCCCGCCGGAAGTAAAGCGCGGGAATTTCAGGCGCGTCTGCTCGATGCACCGACAGTTATCGACGCAGTGCCAGTGGGTGGCCAGGTTCGATTCGTGCGAGCGGTTGACGAATTTTCCTCGACTGCGAGTGGGAGACGAGATGAGCCAAACACCGATCCATTAGCGGGCGCGGTCGTCAGCGCTATCGCTCCTCGTTTCGAGGATGGGTTCATGGTTTTGCTACACCGAACTGGAGCGGCGCGGGAGTCGCCGGGTGCGATGACCCTCACTGCGGCTCAGGAACACGAGCATCATGGCGTTGCTGTCGAAGTTCGCGACCTGGTACGGCAATTTGGCGCTTTTACCGCGGTCGATCATATCAATTTCGAAGTGCGACCGGGCGAAATTTTTGGTTTGCTTGGCCCCAATGGCGCGGGAAAGACGACGACGTTTCGCATGCTCTGTGGATTGCTCCCGGCGAGCAGCGGAACGCTTCGAGTGGCGGGCGTCGATTTGCGTCGGGCGCGCGCTTCGGCGCGCCAGCGGATCGGATATGTGGCGCAGAAATTTTCACTTTACGGCCAGCTTTCGGTGGCAGAAAACCTGGAGTTCTTTGCCAGCGCGTACAATCTCCGGGGCGCTCATAAGCAAAGCCGCACCCATTGGGCATTGACTGAATTCGGTCTGAGCGAGTTTGTCGATTTGCCGAGCGGGGATTTGCCCGGTGGGTTCAAGCAGCGGCTCGCGATGGCGACGGCGCTGCTACATGAGCCGCAACTACTTTTCCTGGACGAGCCGACGAGCGGTGCCGATCCGCTCGCGCGTCGAGAATTCTGGCGCCGCATCACGGCGCTGGCTCAGCAAAATGTCACGGTCGTGGTCACGACGCACTTTATGGAAGAAGCCGAGTACTGCGACCGAGTTGCAATCATGGATGCCGGACGCATTTTGGCCCAGGGAACTCCGGCCGAGATCCGCAGCCGAGGGCGATCCGAACCTGGGACGGTGCCCAATATGGAAGACGCCTTCATTCAGATCGTGGAGTCAGGGCGGCAAAATGAAGCAGCGCGTCGCCATTCAACCCGAGGGGCGGCATGACGGAACACAGCGCTTTTTCGGCCAGAATGCACCGCGCGCTCTCTTTAATCCGCAAAGAGACACGACAAATCATTCGCGATCCGAGCAGTATCGCCATCGGGATCGTCTTGCCGGTCCTGCTGATCCTCCTCTTCGGTTATGGCTTGTCATTGGATGTCACTGACGTTCCAGTGGCCATAGTGCTCGAGGACACGTCGCCGGCAGCAACGGATTTAGCTGCCAGTTTTCAGTTGTCGCACTATTTCGATGCTCAGCCCATGACCTCGATGCCGCGGGCAGAAGCATTAATGTTGTCGCGCAAGGTCGATGGGATCATTCGCATCCGGCCCGATTTTGGCCGCCGCATCAATCTTGGCGGTGCGGAAGTGCAGGTGCTGGTACACGGCGTCGATGCCAATCACGCGCGCATCATTCAAGGCTATGCGCAAGGAGCTGTGAGCCAATGGATGGCCCGCCGCGCTGCGCAAGGCTACGCAATGCCAACCGGACCGATTGTCGTGCAAAGCCGCATGTGGTTCAACGAGGCGAACGAAAGCCGCTATTTTCTTGTGCCCGGTTTGATTGTCTTGATCATGACATTGATCGGAGCCTTATTAACGGCGCTGGTGATGGCGCGGGAATGGGAGCGGGGCACCTTAGAGGCGCTTTTTGTTACACCGGTGCGCACGAATGAGATCCTGCTGGGTAAAACCATTCCTTATTTCGCCCTCGGCGTCATTGGGTTTGTTTTATGTCTTGTGGCGGCGAAATTTCTCTTTCATGTGCCGTTTCGCGGCTCCGTCGCGGTGCTGACCGCCGCTTCCGTGGTTTATCTGCTGGTGGCGCTCGGCATTGGCCTGCTGATTTCGTCCGCCTTCAGGAGTCAATTTGTCGCAAGCCAAATCACCGTACTGGTGACATTTCTGCCGGCGGTGATGCTTTCCGGCTTCCTGTTTGATTTGCGCAGCATGCCGGCAATGGTGCGGCTGATGACATACGTTTTCCCCGCGCGCTATTACGTCGCGCTTCTCCAAACGATATTTTTAGCCGGCGATATCTGGGCGGTGATTCTGCCCAACATCGCTGTTCTGTCCGGCATGGCGGCGCTGCTATGGACGTTCACCTACCGCGCTGCGCGAAAGAGCTTGGCCTAGAAAATGTTGGAAGCTTTGTATCGCATACTGGCGCTCACGCGGAAGGAACTGCTGGCGATCCTCAAAGATCCGCGAAGCCGATATAGTTTGCTGATTCCGCCCGTGCTCCAGTGCCTGATCTACGGGTATGTGGCCACCTACGATTTGAACGACATTCCGTATGCCGTGCTTGATCAGGATCGCAGCGCTGCGTCGCAGCAACTTCTTGCCCGCTTCGACGGCTCGGCTGTGTTTCGCCGGATCGCCAATCTCAATCGTGCAGCGGATGTGAAAAGCGTAATTAATGAACAGCGGGTCCTGCTGGTAATTCAAATCGATCAGGACTTCGAACGCCGGCTTTTGTCCGGTCGTCAAGCTGACGTGCAGGTGATCGCCGACGGCAGAAACTCCAACACGGCAGGTACTGCCATCGGTTACATCGGCGGCATCGTCGACTCGTTCAATACCACTTGGCGACGCGAGCACGGCCAGCGATCTATGCCGGTTCGGCTCACGAGCCGAGCCTGGTACAATCCCAACCTCGAAACACGCTGGCACATGATTCCGGCTTTGATCGGCACCCTCACGTTTATACAAACTTTGATGCTCACGGGACTGTCAGTAGCGCGCGAACGCGAGCAGGGAACGTTCGACCAGTTGCTGGTAACTCCGTTTCGGCCCGTCGAAATTATGGCGGGCAAAGCAATTCCGGCAATGCTCGTCGGAATCGTTCAGGCGACGCTGGTTTTGCTGGTTGCCCAGCTGTGGTTTCAAATTCCTTTCGCCGGCTCGTTTATCACGTTGTATGCGGGATTGACGGTGTTTCTGCTCGCGGCAGTGGGCATGGGATTGTTGCTGTCGTCCGTGGCGACGACGATGCAGCAGGCGATGCTCTACTCGTTTTTGCTGATCATGCCGTTTGCACTCTTATCCGGACTCACGACGCCGGTGAGTAGCATGCCGATGCTCCTACAATATGTCACGCTCATCAATCCGTTACGCTACGCGATCGATATTGCCCACCGAGTTTATCTCGAAGGAGTCGGATTGACGCTTTTGATCCCCGAACTTTGGCCACTGGCGATCATCGCTGTGATTACACTATCGGCAGCTTCGTGGATGTTTCGGCATCGGCTCGCATGAACAGCGACGACCAGAAGGGACGCAATGAAATATCTCAAAAGGATCGACCAAATCTATAGTGCGATGGGTCTGTTGTGTTTTTTTGCTGCGGGTTGCAGCGTCGGACCAGACTACCGTCGGCCTGAAACAGCAGCTCCGGCGGTATGGCAGGAAGCGCAACAAACCGGGATCGATACTCAAGCGGGCGAATTGGCGGAGTGGTGGAAAGAGTTCAGGGATCCCGTCCTCGATGGTCTCGCCGAACGCGCGGTGAAGAACAATTTGGATCTGCGCATCGCGGAAGCTCGAGTACGCGAGGAGCGAGCATCGCTTGCCGCTACGTCGGCAGGATTGTGGCCCACCCTTGATGTTTCCGGTTCCTACAGCCGAAATCGCGCCAGTCAAAATGCCGTCGGCTCACCGACCCAAGGCGCAGTTGCGGTGCCTTTCGGCGGCCGGCAGCTAGAACAGAATTTTTATCAAACCGGTTTCGACTCCAGTTGGGAAATTGATGTTTTTGGCGGCACGCGCCGGCAGATCGAGGCCGCCGAAGCGATTCTCCAGGCTTCGATTGAAGAGCGCCGTGGTGTTCTCGTGACGCTTCTTGGCGATGTCGCAAGAAACTATATCGATCTGCGCGGTCTACAACGCCGGCTCGCAGTGGCTCAGGAGAATCTACGAGCGCAGCAAGATACGCTCGGATTGACCAAAGTCCGGTTCGACGCGGGGCTAGCCAGCGACTTTGAAGTCGCGCAGTCAGAGGGCCAGGTGAACACCACCGCAGCGCAGATTCCTGCACTGCAAAGCGCCCTGAAGCAGGCGGCATATCGAGTCGATGTCTTGCTGGGCACTCAGCCCGGTACGAGTTGGGATGAACTGGCGAAGGTAGCTCCGATCCCTGCGCTCCCGCCCCAGGCACACGTCGGGCTGCCGGCAGATTTGCTCAGACGGCGCCCGGATATCCGCAGCGCCGAGCGCCAGCTTGCCGCCGCGACTGCCCAAGTGGGTGCCGCGACCGCGGATCTGTATCCAAGGTTCTCGTTATTGGGCAACATCGGTTTACAGAGTATCAGCGCGAGTGATTGGTTTTCAGCGCAGAGCCGGTTCTGGTCCATTGGGCCGACGATCAGCTGGCCGGTTTTCGATGCGGGGAGGATTCGCGCGACGATTGAAATCCGCAACGCTCAACAGGAACAGGCGCTCGGCCAATACGAGAAATCCGTACTGACTGCTTTCGAAGACGTGGAAAACGCTTTGGTCAATTATGGCAACGAACAAACCCGCTATCGGTCCTTGCTCGAGGCCGCGGCGGCCAATCGCCGCGCGCTGCAAATGGCCAACGATCTTTATATCCAGGGGTTGGTGCCGTTTCTCAATGTTTTGGACGCGCAGCGTACGCTCTACGCAACCGAGAGCGATCTGGCTCAGAGCGAAGCGAATATGGCATCGAATCTCGTCGCGCTTTATAAGGCTCTGGGTGGTGGTTGGGAAACCGACTGAAACATTCGTCCTTGCGTCATCGGATGTTCATCCTGAGCGCCACGCCCCGAAGTGAGAGATCTTTCACCTTAGCCCACGGCGCGGGCTATACAGCACTTACTCAGCGCAATTAATCGTTGGTTATTGCATAAAAACAGGAAGCGATCGGGTGGTTGCAGGCTCTTGCCGTGTATGACGGTTTGATCTATTTACAGGAGATAGTTTGAGACTTGTAGAATTGAGAGGAGAGCCCAATGAAGGACGGATTCAAAGTTATCGATGCCGATCGCCACATCCTGGAGCCGAGCGAACTTTATCAAAATTACTTGCCGGAAAAATTCAAAAACCGAGTTCGTCTGGGGGGTCCGAATCAAACGGTGCGTGAAGTCGACGGTAAACCGGTGTCCGACTCGGCGCAACGACCAGGCCGGGCCATGGAAGATTTCGGCTATATTTTTTCGTCGTCCAAACGCTGGCGTGAATGTTTTGCCGATGCGTACGCGAACAAGTTTGATCCGGCCTCGAATCTCCGCGACATGGATCGCGAGGGGATAGACGTCTCAGTACTCTTCCCAACCATCGGCCTATACATTATGTGGCGCGATGATATCGATCCAGAGCTGAGCGCCGCGATCTGTCGCGCCTATAATACCTGGCTCGCCGACTATTGCGATCACGATCGCAAGCGATTGTACGGTGTAATGCTTCTGCCGTTGCAAGATCCGGCACGTGCCGTGGCGGAATTGAAACATGCCCGCGAGAAATTGGGGCTGGTGGGGATTTTCTGGCGTCCCAACAAGTTTTGCGGCCGCACTTTTGCCAGCCCGGACTATTATCCGATTTACGATGTCTGTTCGGAGCTCGGCGTGACGATTTGCGTGCATGAGGGAGCACGCACGGTGTTGCCGCAAGCCGGTTCCGATCGATACAGCGAGTTTGGCCGGCATATCGCTTGCCACCCGTTGGAACAGATGTTGGCCTGCCTCAATTTTTGTGCCGACGGAGTGCTGGAAAAATTCCCCAAATTGAAAGTCGCTCATCTGGAATCCGGCTGTGGCTGGGCGCCATTTTGGCTCGAGCGCATGGACGAGCACTGGGAGCACGAGTCCCACGGTTCGGCCAAGATCACAAAAGAAAAGCCGAGCTATTATTTCAAGCGTAACTGCTGGATCAGTTGCGAGGCCGGTGAAGAATTGGCTCCCGTGTTCTGTGATTTTATCGGCGATGATTACCTGATGATCGCTACCGATTACCCTCACAGCGATGCGATCGACAAGTTTCCCGACAAGACCGTCGGCGCCATTAGCAGCAACGAGAAGATCTCGCGAGCTGCACGCGCAAAAATCCTTTGGGATAATCCCACCAAAGCCTACGGCTTGGGCGCGTAGAGCGTCAAAATCATTTCGAACGTAAAGAGGCTCGCATCAGGAGATCCGAGCCTCTTTACGTTCAATAGTGGCGGTCCCGGTCAATCGAAGCCGGAATTTCCGAGCGCGGGTAAACAGAGGTTCAGGAGTGAAGCTGCATAGAATGCGGCAATGAAAAAGTGAACGTCGAGCCTTCACCGGGATGACTCTCCACGTGAATGTCCCCGTTCATCAGCTCGAGATATTTCTTGACGATATTGAGACCAAGCCCGACGCCGTTGTACTCGCCGGTGTGAGCTTCCTGGATCTGCTCGAAGGCGGCAAAAATTCGATTCATATCGTGGGGTTCAATCCCGATGCCGGTATCCGCGACAGTAAATTCAATCCGGTCCGAGTCGGGTCGATTTCTCACTCGGATTTCAATGCGACCTTTGGGTGTAAACTTGAACGCATTACCGATGAGATTTTGTAAAATTTCCTCCAGTTTCGTGATATCGGTAACGATCTGAGGAAGGTCGGGTTCTATCTCCCAGCGCACTTGCAAGCGATTGAGACGGTTCAATTGTTCGACATAGGTTTGTGCATGAGCGATGATTTCTTCAACATCGACGGTCCCGAGCTCGATCGACATTTTCTTCGCATCCAAGCGCGACAAAGCCAAGACATCGTTCACCAGCTTCAGTAAAAATTGGGAATGGTGATGAATCTGGGTCATGGCTCGTTTCTGCTCAGGAGTAATATCGCCAAAAAAGCCCTCACCTGTGAGTTCTGCATTGCCCATAATCACGTTCAGCGGGGTGCGCAGTTCGTGTGACATCGCCGAAATGAACTCGGATTTCGCGCGGTTGGCTTCCTGGAGCTCGTTGTTGATCTTTTCCAATTCAGCGGTTTTCAGATTGACCTCGGTGAAGAGGCGCGCATTCTGTGCCGCAACACCGATTTCCTGAGCGATAGACTCGATGTGCTGTAATTCGTCAGCGGCAAACTGCCTTCTGGTTTTGCTCGCAAGATGCAAAACGCCTATGGTCTTGTCATTTGCCTTGATCGGGAAACCAGCGGTGCTCGCAAATCCCATAGCGACGATCCGATTGTGCCCACTGAGCTGCTGATAACGAACATCGTTCTGAAAATCTTCAAATACAAGGCGCTCGCCGGTCTGAAAAATGTTGCCGCTAAGGCCTTCGGATAAATTTCGGCGCTCGAGAGCGCGCACGGCGTCCTCAGTCAAACCGCGACAGGCTTGGAGGCGCAGTTCGGTATTCTCTTTGTCCAGCATATGGATCCAGCAGGCGTCGAAATGCAGCGTTTCGATCATCTTTTCAATCGCCTGATGCAGGACGATTTGCAGGTCCAAAGATTGGCTGACCGCGGCACCGATCGTGTTCAGCACGGCGAGCTGCTGCGCTCTTCGTTCCGATTGACGGAACAGACTCGCTTTTTCTACGGCGACAGCAAGATGCTCGGACATCGATTGGAGCAGCCGAGTTTCTTCGAGCGTGAGCTTCCGCGGTTGGCGGGCATTGAAAAGTATAGCCCCGACCACGCGTGATTTGGTCTTGATCGGAAAGACGGCGAAAAACCTCATTGCCGCCCGTTCAGTCGCTTTGGTCGTGCTTAGCGCTCGATATCGATCGTCTGTGGTGATGTCTTCAAATATCATGGGCTCGCCGGAATCGCCGACCCGGCCAACAACACCTTGTCCGCGCCTAAATGAGCGCCTGCCCGCGGACTCATTAGCCGATGTGCCGAAGGATGCCTGCAATTGCAGCTCTTCCAGTCGATCATCAAACAGGAATATGCGCATACTGTCGAAACGAAATATTTCCACGATTTTGGCGATGACCGCATCCGAGATTTCTTTCAGAGATAAAGACTGATTTACTGCTGTAGTGACCTCATATAAACCTTTGATTTCCGTGGTGCGCTGCGCGACCTTTTGCTCCAGAGTGGCGTAGGAATTCTGCAGAGCGCCGGTCATTTTATTAAATTCATCCGCCAGTTCCTCAATCTCGTCGCCGGTTTTGATTGTCGCGCGGTGCTCGAGATTTCCGTTCCCAATGGTCGCGACATCTCGGCGCAATCGTTGGATCGGGCTGGTAATCTTTTGGCTGACCCACGCGATAACTGCGGCACCAATGAGCAGACCCACGATCAGGAACAAGATGGCGAGTCGTTTCACAA
>Ga0207683_10002432_pt1 | contig 16241 bp, 18 predicted proteins | sample KBSM73metaG_FD_184333 | JGI IMG/M metagenome (GOLD analysis project Ga0207683, IMG submission 184333) | Miscanthus rhizosphere microbial communities from Kellogg Biological Station, Michigan, USA - KBS M7-3 metaG (SPAdes) (version 2) | ecosystem: Host-associated > Plants > Roots > Rhizosphere >... | reverse complement strand
GCCGTTCGCATCGGCTATCGCGAGAACTCGCCGCCGTTTGCCTTTCTCGACAAGAACAGGAAGCCGATCGGATACTCGCTCGACATGTGCGAGATCGTCGTCGAGGAGATCGTCGCGGAACTCGGCCAGGAGATCCGAACCGAGTTCCGGCCGGTAACGCCGGAGAATCGCTTCGCCCTCGTAACCTCGGGCGAGATCGATCTGGAGTGCGGTTCGACGACCAACAACGTCGAGCGCCGCAAGACCGTGGCGTTCTCGCCTACGATGTTCGTTACCGGCACCAAGCTGCTCGTGCGGCGCGGCAGCGGAATCCTGAATTTCAGCGACCTGCAGGGCAAGACGGTCGTGCTTACGCGGGGAACGGTCCACGAGACGGCGGTCCCGAAAATCGCCGAGCGACGGAAGCTTGCAATCAATTTCGTGTTCGGCGCCGACCACAACGAGTCGTTCCAGATGCTGGCCTCGGGCAAGGCCGACGCGTTCGCCAACGACGACGTGCAACTTTACGGCATCGTCGCCGAAACGAAATCCGCCGCCGACTTTCGCGTCGTCGGCGATTTTCTTACCTACGCCGATTATGCGGTCATGTTTCGCAAGGACGATCCGGAGTTTGCCGAAGTCGTCGAGCGCGCGTTTCGCCGCCTCGCGGGGAGCCGCGAGATCGTGGCGATCTACGAACGATGGTTCGAGAAGCCACTTCCGTCGGGCGTGCGCCTCAATCTGCCGATGAGTCCCCACCTCGAAGAGCTCTTCCGCGTGCAGGGCTTGCCGTCGGATTGATTGCAGCAGGCGTAAGCGGGGCGGGGCACTCGCCCCGATCAGCGACCCTCTGACCGGGTCGCGCACGGGTTTGCGATCCGAGGGCGCAACGCAAGCGGCGGCGTATACTCGCCGCTCGTTTTTGCGTGACGCGACTCGCCATCATGCTCTCCGCATCCCGCTCGGCGCGCTGCATGCGCTGGCTCGCTTGTCTCCAATTGCTTTGTGCGGCCGCCATCGTCGTTGGCTGCGATGCGCACTATCCGCTCAATGCGCCGATCGAGCGTCAGGAGATGACGAAGGGCTATCGCCTCGAGCGGGTGAAGGCCGATCCCGACAATCCGGGGGATGTTCTCGTCATTGTCACGTTCTCGGGGGGCGGCACCCGAGCAGCATCCCTGGCCTACGGAACGCTGGAGGCGTTGCGCGACGTCAAGCTCAGAATCGGCGGACGGTCCCGCACGTTGCTGGATGAAGTCGACATCATCAATGCCGTTTCGGGCGGCAGCATCGTCGCTGCCTACTACGCGGTTCATCGCGACAAGATATTTCGCGACTTCGAAAGCAAGTTTCTGTATCGCGACGTCGAGGGAGAGCTTCGAAACGCGCTTGTCGCCAACCTGCCGCGCCTCAGTCAGTCGCGGTTTTCCAGAGGCGATCTTCTCGCCGAGTATTTCGATCGGGAGCTCTTCGACGGGGCTACTTATGCCGACCTCGCGCGAGGCAGCATGCGGCCGTTCGTCGTGATCAATGCCTCCGTCCTGTCGACAGGCGCCCGGTTCCCTTTCACACAGGGGCAGTTCGATCTGTTGTGTTCGGACCTGGGCAGCGTATCGGTCGGACGCGCAGTCGCCGCATCCGCCGCGCTGCCGCCCTACTTCAGCGCCATCACCCTCTCGAGCTACGCCGGAAACTGCGGCACGGTTTCGCTGCCGGGAATCGTCGCCGGCATCGATGCGGTGGGAGGGCGCGGAGAAGCGGTCCGGATGCAGGAAACCCGCACGTACCTCGATCGTTCGCGACGCCCTTATGTGCATCTTGTCGATGGAGGACTCATCGATAACCTGGGCCTGCGCGTGGCCATCGACTTCGCCGTGGAGCAGGGCGGCTTCGTCGAGCTGCTCGACGCCCTCGGCTATTACGATCTGACGCATGTCGTGTTCATCTCCGTCAACGCGGAGACCGATCCCAACTACGCGATCGACTTGAGTCCCGACACGCCGAACTTCTGGCAGGCGCTGAACGCACTCAAATTGCCGGGCCGCGCGCATTCGCTCGACTTGGGCGATCAGCTTTGGTCCAGTTTCGAGCGCTGGTCTGCCGAGATAAAAGGCCGGCGGCCGATTCCGCACGGCTCCGGCGCCGATTCGGCGCCTCGGTTCTACTTCATCGATGTTTCGTTGCACGCCATCGCGGACGAGAACGAGCGCAACAGCTTCAACAGCATTCCAACGGCGCTCACGCTCGATCACCCGACGGTCGACCGTTTGCGCGCGATCGCACGCAGGCTCTTGCTGGAGTCTCCCGACTTCAAGCGGCTCGTCGCGGATCTCGGAGGGTGACAGGACGCGACGCGTATCGCGGAGCCAGTCGTCATGAGCTCCGGCCCCATCCTGTCGAGCGAGCAGCGAATATTCGAGGTCGCCAGGCTTCGTGGACGCAACAATGCGTCGATTCGCAACTACTGCAGCAACTTGTAGCCGAAGGTGTGGCACTCGCCGAAGCCGCATTGCACGACGACCGAGACCAGGTTGATGAGGCAAAGGGCAATGACGTAGATGCCAAGGATGTCTGCGATCTTCCTCATCACCGGAAACTCGCCGACGTCCACCTCGCGCAGGAACTCGTCGTCACCCAGTATTGCCAGCTTGATTGCGTACGCGGTGAGGAGGGTCAACGCAATGATGACCGACCAGACCGGCATATGAATGCCGAAGATCGCACTGCCGATGTATTCGTGGCCGGGCCGAGGATAGATATCGAGCAGGGTCTGGCGCACCGCGACGACCAGTAGAACGATCGCGAACAACAGGCTGAAGCCGGTGTTCTGATACGAAAAGCCACGGCGGAAGTTCAGGATGATGCCGAAGCACACGCCGAACATGGCGACGCGTTCCAACAGGCACAGCGGACAGGGCAGCTCGCCGTTCGCATACTGCAGCGACATCGCGGTAGTGAGAATGCCTGCGATGACGAACATCACGAGCAGGAGGTACGTGTAGTTGACGAGCGCGAGAAGCCGCCGCGCCGCCATGGGTTGGTCGCGGGCGCTCATCATGTTCGGGCGGCGCGCATCGACGGCAGCACGCGATCGAGTTCCGACTGGATCCACGGCATCCGGAATCCGTATTCGGGGCTGTAGATTTCGAAGAGAAAAAGCCCGATGGAAAGAAACAGGCAGGTGGTGAGCAACGCAACTGCCAATCCCCGGCGGCCGAACCAGCCGCAAATGAGCGCCAGCGACATCGTTGCGTAAACCACGACCATCATGCGTCAATCCTCCAGGTATCGCGGAGGCTATCTCACTTGCAAGCCGGCGCACAGTCCGATGGACATTTCCGCCCTGAGCGCGATTCGCACTACGAAGATCCGGCAAGGCGAAGCGGCGCAGGCGCCTGAGGAGTTGCCATGGGCTCCCGAATCCAGAAGGGTGCGACGCTGCCCGCGCGCGAAGTCGACTGCGGCTCAAGTCCGACCCCGATCTGGCCGCTGGAAGGTAATATCTGCCCGTCTTCCGTTTTGGACTCCGTGTGACCCCATCCCAAAAAGCCGGCATTCTCGCCGAAGCCCTTCCTTACCTTCGCGCATTTCACGGCAAGACGATAGTCGTCCGCTTCGGCGGTCAGGCGATGGCGGATCAGGCGCTCAAGGCAGGATTCGCTCGCGACGTTTCGCTCCTTCGCCTGGTTGGCATGAAGATCGTCGTCGTGCACGGCGGCGGATGGGGCATCGACGCGCTCATGCGCAAGATGGGCCTCGAAATCAAGCGCTATCGCGGACATCGCATCACCGACGAGCGCACGATGACGCTCGTCGAGATGGCGCTCTCCGAGCTCAACCAGGAACTGACCTCGCTCATCAATCGCGAAGGCGGCCGCGCAGTCGGCCTCGATGGCCAGGATGGCCGTTTCATCCACGCCTGTGCGATGCCCGTGCCCGCGGATGACCCCGAGGCCCCCGATCTGGGCTTCCTGGGGGATGTGGAGGACATCGACACCACGCTCATCGAGCTTCTCCTTTCGCGCAATTTCGTGCCGGTGGTGATGCCGATCGGCGTTGCGGCCGATAGCACGACCTACCACATCAATTCCGACCTGCTGGCCGGCCGGCTCGCACGCGCGCTCGGAGCTGAAAAGCTGGTACTGATGACAAACATCGCGGGCGTGCTCGATCGCGCCGGGAAGCTCGCGCCCATCCTGACCGCCTCCGCCGCCGACGAGTTGCTGCGCGACCACGTCGTCCACGGCGGGATGGAGCCGCGCCTCACTGCCGCGCTACGCGCCGTGCGCGAGGGCGTACGCTCGGTGCACATCATCGACGGCAGCGTCGCGAGTGCACTGCTGCTCGAGGTTCTTACCGCCGAGGGCGTCGGAACCGCCGTACGCTCGGACGCCCAGCCTGATTTCTTCGCCGACAGTCGCGTCTATCTGTTGGGTCCCATGTAGCTCTGCGGCCGCGCAGCCCGGCGGCAAGGTGCCGAAAACGGCTGTCGAGGTGGAAGTGTAACGGCGCCTCGGCAATGGGGCCGGAAAATCCAAGCCTGTCCTGTCCGGAGGCGTCGCTGCCCAAGTGCAGCCACTCGCATGCGACGCTGCCCGAGGATGTCACAAATTTGTAACGATGCCCTGGTATCGTGCAAGTGCCATAAAAAGAAGAACAACAACAAGGAGAATAAGAAATGGCAATGACAGTAGAACAGGCAGGTCTTTGGACGGGGCTCGAGTCCCTTGAATTTGATAATCCGACGCACGAGTCGTCGTTCAGCGAGCGACTGCGCCAGGAGCACCGTTGGACAGCACTGTTCACGTCCCGCGTGGTACGCGAATACCGGCGCTTCCTGCTGCTTGCGGCCACCGAGGAGTCGCTCATGGTCCCCTCGGAAGCGGTCGATCAGGCGTGGCATTTGCACCTCGTCCACACCCATGCCTATTGGGAAGAACTCTGCGGCAGGGTGATCCGCAAGGCGCTTCATCACACGCCGTCGCGCGGTGGTGACACCGAGCTCGAACGTCATCGGCGTGCGTATGAGGCGACACTGGCTCGATATCGCGCTACGTTCGACGAGGAGCCGCCACCGGACATCTGGGCACCGACTCCAGATCGATTCGGCGGAAGTCATCGACGTGTCGATCTTCGAAACGCCTGGGTGATTTCGAAGCGCTTGCCGTGGCTGCTGGCAGCAGCGTGGGCGGTGCTCGCCGCGATCGCCTTGGTGGCATTCGCGGGAATCAGGCTGTCAAAGTCGGAGATGGGGGCCGCGAAGGGACTCGCGGCGATTGCGATGGTCGTCGTGCTGGCAGGCGCGACAAGGGATCGTCGGCGCGGTGGCGATGAATGCAGTTCGGGGTTCGATTGCGGAGCCGCCGGGGGCGATGGAGGTGGTGGGGGGTGCGGCGGCTGCAGCTAGTGGTTGTAACAGACCGCCAGCCTGCGAGATGCGCTTAGGACCGTTCACGGAGGCATGCTGGTCGCCTGACCTTCGAGAACTCGGCAAAGACAGCCAAGCGCGAATCGACGAGACCAATTCTGGCCGAGCCCCGGCCCGCTACTCGACAGTTGCACATCGACCAGCAGAGACTGGTCCTTCTCGATCTGCGATGGGGAGCTGACGTTCGAAATCGTGCCTTCTAGTCCAACGTCATGTCCTGCGCGTGCTGGCCGGCACCCTCTATGGCTGCAAGAGGGACGATCTGGCCAACCTGCTGCGTGCTGACGCGCGCGCCCTGCTTGAGCGAGGCATGCACGGGACAACGCTCCGCAATCTCGATCAGCCGCGAGCGTTGCTCGTCCGTCAAATCACCCTCCACGGCGACCTCGCGCAGGAAGCCGTCAGGGGGATCCTCCCCCTTGGTCCGGGCGTGGCCCACACACACTCTTACACGGCGAAGCGGCAACCCTTTGCGGCGCGCATACATTCGTACGGTCATTGCGGTACAGGCGCCCAGGGCGGCGCACAGGAGGTCGTAAGGCGTGGGTCCCGATCCCAGCCCGCCGACCTCCACCGGTTCATCGGCCAGAAAGCGCACCCCGCCAGCCAGCACCTCGACCTGGAAGTTGCCTTCGCCGGTCTCTTCGACAACGACTTCCCCGGGCTCGCTCGAGCTCCGAGGCGGCGGCTTGCCCACATAGCGGGTGGCCCAGGCGGAGATGACCTCGGCCGCGTAGGTCGAGTCAGCGGATCGCGTGAGCAGGTGGTCCGCATCGTCGAGGGATACGAAGCTCTTCGGGTGGCGGGCCGCGTGGAAGATCTGCGCTGCGTTGTCGACGTCGACCGTGAGATCCATCGGCGCATGGAGGACGAGGAGAGCGCGTCGCAGATTGCCGATGCGTTGCCCTTGATCGTGCATGCCGAGATCGTCGATGAACGAACGTCGCATCTTGAATGGGCGACCGCCCAACTTCACTTCGGCCTCGCCGTGTTCCAGAAGCGTCTGGAGGTCGTCGCCAAACAGTCTTGTGATGTGCTGAACGTCGAAAGGGGCCCCAATGGTCGCAATGGCTTTCACGTGAGGCAGGTCGGCGGCCGCGGCCAATACCGCCGCCCCACCGAGACTGTGACCTATGAGAAGGGCCGGCTCGATGCTGGCGGCGCGCATGGCACGAGCCGCCGCCAGGAGGTCCTTCACGCTGCCGCTGAATGTGCTGTCGGCGAAGTCGCCTCCGCTCTGTCCCAGCCCGGTGAAGTCGAAGCGCAGCACGCCAATGCCCTGGCCCGCAAGCGCACGCCCTATGCGAACCGCGGCGAGCGACTCCTTAGAGCAGGTGAAACAATGAGCAAACAGCGCATAGCTGTGGGGAGGGTCGTCAGGAAGATCGAGCTTGCCGACAAGACGCGATCCCTGCTCGCCTTCAAACTCGAACGGTTCGTTGCGCATCATGCGACTCCGGATGGATCGAGTGTCGTCCGGATGTCCATGCCGCTCTTGAGGGCCAGGGTCACAGGTGTCTTCTCGCTCACCTCGAGCAAGCGCGCCGTCTGCGCCGCGTCCAGGTCACCATGCAGCGAGATGCTTCGGTCGATGTGCGACTCGGCACCTTGGCGGAAGAACTGCGCTGCAACGTCAACCGCAGTGAGGTTCCAGCCCTTCCGCTGCGCATACATACGCAACGTGATGGCCGTGCAGGCCACCAGTCCCGACAGCAGGAGCGAGAAAGGTCCGGGGCCGGCATCGTTGCCGCCATGACTGGAAGGCTCGTCGGCAACGAGCCGGTGTTTGCCGACTTGTAGATCAACCGCGAAGTCGATCTCTCCGGTTCGGGCATGCACACGACCCAGCAGGATTCGTTCTTCGCTCATCTCTGCAGACTACGCCCGTGCCACAGGCACGTCCATTGCCCGGGCGACCAGGGGGCGCCCGCTAGCCGGATTTCGAGTTCAGTCGCTCGGAAAACTTTGCGAGATCGATCACCACGCGCTCGTGCACGCCCGCGCCTATCACCTCGGTCCCGTCTGTTGCCTGGATCGTGAACTCGATGCGCCGGCCATCGACCTTGGTGACCTCGGCGTCGCCGGTGACGCGCCGCCCCGCCGGTGTAGCAGCCAGGTGGCGAATGTCGACTCGGGTGCCCAGCGCGCTTTCGCTCGCGTCGAGATAGGGCTTTATGGCATTGAGCGCCGCATTCTCCATGACCATGATCATCACGGGTGTCGCCAATACGGGAGGCAACATCGTGTCCTTGAAGCGGTTGGCGAGGTGCTCGGGGGTGACGACGAGACTGAATGAGCCTTTGGCGCCAACCGGGATGCTTTGCATTGAATCCTCCATCTCAAGGCGCTTCAACCAGCTTGTTTCTGGTACGCGCACCGAATGCGAGATAGTACCCGGGCGCATCAGTAGAGTTCTGTCTCCGACATGCCGTCTGGCTGCTTAGGCACGTCACCGCTGCGTCCAAGCCGTCGACGTGCGGCAAAGGATGATCCCCGCGCAGTTGCTGCAGGCGCGAACGCCTGAAAGCCGACCGGCTTGGGCATATCGTCGTAGATGGCCTCCATTCCGCCGCCCATGAAGTACGTCTCGTGCCAGAAACCGGTGCCGCCGGAGTTCTTGAGGAACGCGCGCCACCACTCCCGGTGAGGCGCGGATCGTGTCCACTTCTCCATCGACTCAAAATCGCGCCAGTACCAGCGCATGCCGACGTGAAAAGGGAACACGCTGTAAATGATGTTGTTCTCCGCATGCAGGAGACCGTCCGGTCGCGCGCTTCCGGCCTTCTCGATCTGGGGCCCCAGGCCCAAAAGTGTTTTCAATCCGGCGAGGGTGTTCACGCGCAGCCCCAGATAGATCACTACGAGTTCGGGATAAGCGGCGAGATCGACACTCTGGCGGTCAGTTGAAATGGCCATCCGCGCGCTTCCTCCATGTCGGCTGTTTTAGCGATCTTGCACCTACTATATTCCGGAGCCGCGTGACTCCGCATCAACCGCAGGGCGTATTGCGTTTGAGACTACGGTGAAGGCGCGAAAGATTATCGAGCTGGCCCCGCGGGCGCTGACCGTACCGTCCGGACGAGAAAATCGGCATCCGGCTGTGCCACAATGCGCGTTGATAGTGGCCCATAAGTCACCTGCGTCCGATTAGACCATTCACACGCCGAGGAGGAGTGCCTCATGCCCGCGAATACGTACAAATTGATCGAGCTCGTTGGCTCGTCACCGGACAGCAGCGATGAAGCCGTACGAAATGCAATTATGAAGGCGTCGGCCACAATCCATCACATGGACTGGTTCCAGGTCGTGGAAACACGCGGGCACATCGTCGACGGCAAGGTCGCCCATTTCCAAGTGACCATCAAGGTAGGGTTTCGTATCGAGGGCTGAGGCTCGCAGCAGTAGCAGCGCCCAGCTTGCATTGCCGCGTCCCGAAGTCGCGTAAGCCGCTAATCTCTTCAGGAATAGAGGGCGTACGGCGGTCGAGGCGCCATATACCGGTCGAGCGTAACGGCGACGCAGCGTCGCCGCCCGCTCATTCGGCACGTGGCGAAAAAACAGCAAGATCTCCCGGTTTTCGCAGCATCTTGTCCACTTCCGCGGCATGAAGCTCTTCTGCGTGAATCATTTGTCGCGCGAACTCCTCCAACGCGATAAGCCGACCCTCCACGAGGCCCAGCAATTCGCGGTAGAGGTCGAGTGCGTGCCGCTCGGTTTCCAGTGACTCGCGCAACATGGCGGCAATGTCATGCTTGTGTGAGTCGAGAAGCGGACCGATCGCAAGCGACGGATAGGCCCCGAGCGTTGTCACCCATTCGCCTACCAGTTGAGCGTGCTGGAGCGATTCATTGGCCTGTTCATGCAGCCATGAGACGATCGGAATGCGGCCGAATCCAAAGACGAGGAAGGAATAATGGGTGTAACGAACTACGCCCGCGAGTTCCGCCTCGAGCAGTCGATTCAATACGGCGATGATCTTGTCTGTATCGGTCTTTACGGTAGGCATGGTCACCCCTTGATAGGACACCCGTATACGATGTTCGTGAACCGAGAAAGCAGATGACGCCAGGCTAGATTGCCCAGTGTTGCGTTAGTGTTCAAGTGAGCCCCGACTGATCAGGTCCTAGCGCGTGTCAACCACGCACAGGTAGGGCATCCAGGGATGCAGCCACGGAGCGGCGGCAACGATCTGAGGCGCGAACAAGGTAAGCGCCGCGCTTCCGACCAGCACCGCGCCGGCGAGGCGCCTGCCGGTACTGCCGGCTGCGAAACTCGCCGGGCGCCGCGCTCCGAGTGCGACGGCGATCATCGCCGGGGCCGTGCCAATACCGAACGCGAGCATGGTTGCTGCCGACCGCAGCGCATCATGCTCGAGCGCGGCGATCACCATGACGGTGTAGGCGAAACCACAGGGCATCCATCCCCACACCATGCCGAATCCAATGGCTCGATTCATGGTTGTCACCGGCAATAGCCGTCGGCCGAGCGGCGCGAGCCGCGGCCACACCAGCCGTCCGATGCGCGAACCGGGATCGCGCAGCACGCCGAACGCGACCAGCGCTGCGGCGACGAGCGCAACTGCCGACAGTGCGCGCAGCCCCTGACGCACCGCATCGTCGTCGAGCCAGCCCACGACGAAGCCGAGAACGCCGCCCAGGAGCCCGCCTGCGATAGCGTACGAGAGCATGCGCCCTACCTGGTAGGCGACGAGAAGGGAAGTGCGTGGCTTCCCGTTCGTGCGCTTCGCGGTGGCAAGACCGAGCGCTGCCGCAATGCCGCCGCACATCACGAGGCAATGCCCGCTCGCGGCGAACCCAAGCATCAGCGCGGCGCCGAGCGTGAGCCCGCCGGTCATGGCAAGGTCTCTGCGGCGTCCTTGAAATCGGCCGTCGCCGAGATCCCTGAGCCGAATTGGGGTGGTGCGGGGTCGGCGTCAAGAAGAGGCAGCAGTGCCGGCGTCTCCATGTCGTCGAATTGTCCGTGATCGACTGCCCAGAACAAGGCGATCCCGGCGCCGACGAGGAGCAGGATCGACAGCGGAATCAGGTACGCAAGGGCGTTCATGCCGATGCGCTTGGGTGAAGCGTAGCGCGTGGGGTAGCGGTCTCCCCTACGTCGCATGCATCCGAACCGGTTGTGCGGCCGATTCGCAGCGCGTTGAGCACGACGGCCAGCGAACTCGCCGACATGCCGATCGCGGCGAGCCATGGTGGAACGAAGCCCAGCGCGGCGAGGGGTATCGCAGCGAGGTTGTAGCCGAGCGCCCACCGCCGGTTCTGACGCAGGATCGACAGCATCTGCTGCGCGAGCGTTCGCGCTTGCGCAAGCGCGTCGAGTCTGCCGGTGATCACGATATCGCTGGTCGCCTGGGCGACGTCGGCGGCTGAGCTCACGGCGACCGCGACGTCGGCGCCGGCGAGCATCGGAGCATCGTTCACGCCGTCGCCCACGACCACTACACGCGCGCCACTTGCGCGAAGCGACTTGAGCCAAGCGAGCTTCTCCGCGGGTGCCTGGCGTGCAACCCAGATCTTGACGCCTAGCGTCCCAGCCACGGATGCGACTTTCGCCTTGGCGTCTCCGCTTGCAATCGCGACCGCGAGGCCGTCGCGAGCAAGGGCCACAACCGCGGCGTGCGCGCTCGCATGAAGCCGCTCGCGGACCTGAAACGCGGCGACTGGCCCGTCTTCATCGGCCAGGATCACAGCGTCGCCCAGGTCGGACCGCTGCCCTCCGAGTGGCAATGCGTAATCCGCTCGACCGAGTCGATAGTGGCGTCCATCGATGATCCCGCCGATTCCACAGCCCGCGACACTTTCCCGCGAGTCTACCGAGGGCAGGGCAGGCGGCGCTGTGACTGTGAATGCCCGCGCAAGCGGGTGGCGACTGCCTTGCGCAAGTGCCGCGGCAACGGCAAGCGCAGTCTCGCGATCGGTGCCTCGCAGCGGCACCATGCAATCCCGCGCTATGCTGGGTTCGGTCAACGTCCCGGTCTTGTCGAAAATGACGTGCGTCGCCGTGGCGAGATCCTCGAGCGCGTCAGGACGAACGACCAGAACACCACGCCGGGCGAGCACCGCGAGCGTGCGGGTCACGGCCGCCGGCGCCGCGAGCGCGAATGCGCACGGACAAGCCACTACCAGAACTGCCACCGTCGCTGAAAATGCGCGTTCGGGATCGACGATCGCCCATCCGATGGCGGTGCAAGCAGCGAGCACCAACACCCGCGCGATAAAGCCTGCCGCTGCGCGCTCGCCAGCGCGCGCCAGCTTGGGCTTCGCGGCCGCGGCGCGTGCCGTCAACGCAACGATACCCGCGACGACAGTGTCTGCGCCAACTCGCGTGACACGCATGGTCGCCGGGTTGCCGATTACGACAGTACCGGCGCACAGCGTGTCGCCCCGGCGTTTAGTTAGCGGCGCGGATTCGCCGCAGAGCAGGGCCTCGTCGACGCGGCATTGCGCGCTTTCGAGCACGCCATCCGCCGGAACGCCGGCCCCATCGGCAACGATCAATCGATCGCCTGGGGCGAGCTCGATTGCACCGACACGCACCAGCGATCCGTCAGCCTCTATGCGATCGGCGAACACCGGAGACAATCGCGCCAAGGCGTCGGACAGATCGCCGGCGCGATGGCGGGCGCGCATTTCGAGGTAGCGGCCGACGCTCAGAAAGAATACGAACATGCTGACCGACTCGAACCAGACGTCGGGGCCACCCGCAATGACCTCGACGACGCTCCCGGCATAGATGAGCACGACGGCCAACGCGACCGGCACGTCCATGCCGAGTCGGCGCACCGCGACGAGTCGTTTCGCCCCGGCGAAGAACGGTGCCGCGGCATAGAACACGACGGGGGTCGCTGCGAGCAGCGTCAGCCATCGGAAAAGGTCGCGCGTCGCGAGGTCGACGCCGTCGAATGCGCCAAACCACAACGCACTCGCGTACATCATCGCCTGCATCGCGCCCAAGCCGGCGACGGCGAGGCGCTTTTGCGCGTCGCGCGTTTCGCGGCGACGGGTGTCGTCGAGCGCCGCGCGGTCGAGCGGCAGCGCTCGATAGCCGATCCGTGCGAGCGCATCGACAATCCTGGTGAGCGACACCGCCTTGCTGTCGTACACGATGCGCGTGCGCTGCGCGCTGGCGTTCACGCATACCTCGGTGACACCGGACAAACGGTCGAGGGTTCGCTCGATCAGCCAGCAGCACGCCGCGCAGCGCATGCCGTCGATCAGCACAATCGCTTCGCTATTGCCGTCGGCGAGGGTGCGCACGACATAGCGCGACAGCTCCGGACGCTCGAATGCTGCCGCGCTCTTTGCCCAATCACCGAGGTCCGGCGCGCGAACGGCCGATTCGGTGCGCAATCGATAGTAGTCGCCGAGTCCGAGCTCGCCGATCCACTCAGCCACGGCGCGACAGCCGTTACAGCACACCGCATGCGCCACACCGGCGACGTGCGCCTGCGGCGCCTGGGCAGGCAGCGGCTCGCCGCAATGCCAGCAGCCGTTCATCGGCGCTCTTGCGTGGGGGACATCGCAGCCGGGTGTCGAAGCGGAACCTTCAGCACATTGTCGCTGCCGGTTTCCACCGGCGTGTCGGCATGCCGCGCCGCAAGCACGATCGTAATGATGGACCCTGCGATTGACGCCACGAGGATCGCCGCCCCGAGCCACACGACCGGTTGCCGAAACCACGCTCCCGTGTGGCGCGAGTCGCTCATGTCAACGTGCAGCGACCGTCGCCGGATGCGATTGTGCGTAAACCCAGGCGGCGACGAGCATCGCATCCTCGTTCCCAAGACGGTCGCGCCACGCCGGCATCACGCCGTTGCGGCCACCGGTAATGGTCTCGGCGATGCGGCGCGGGCCGAAGCCCCCGTAGAGCCACACGCCGTCGGTCAGGTTTGGCGCGCCGAGCGTCGAGTTTCCCTTGCCGTCGGCGCCGTGGCACGGCGCGCAGTTGGAGAAGATCGGCTTCCCAAGCTGCGCGCGCAGGGAGTCGTTCGGTATTCCAGACAAGCTGGCGACATAGTGGGCGACGTCGAGAATCGAATCGCTGGAGAGAGTACCCCCGAACGCCGGCATTACGCCCCGGCGCCCGTCCAGGATGCTGGTCAGGATCGCCTTGCCGTCTCCGCCATAGAGCCAGTCACCGTCGGTGAGATCGGGCGCGCCCAACGCTACATTGCCTCGTGCGTTTCGGCCATGACATGCCGCGCAGTTCTCGACGAAAAGCATTCCTCCCGCGCGCAATACGTCTGGGTCGGTGGCGAGGGATTCGACCGTCTTTCCGCGGACGCGTTCGCGCAGTGGCGCCTGGAGCTGACGAGTTGCCGCCTGGTCGCGTGCGAGCTCGTCGTGCGCGGACCAGCCAAGAACACCTTTGAACGCACCGAACCCAGGATAGAGCGCGAGGTAGACGAAGGCGGCAACGAATCCGGTCGCCGAGACCATGATCCACCAAACCGGAAGACTCCGCACGCCTTCGCGCAACACGCCGTGCGCCCACACGTGGCCACTGGTGCCATCGGCCTGCGTCGGGATGTCGACCAGCAATCCATAGACAAAGAGGAACAGCGAAGCACCGAGCGTCCAGACGGCGAGCAGGATCACCCATCCCGACCAGAATTCGGTCATGGCTCGTCCTTCGCGTCTTCCATCGGAAGCGTGGCGAGTGCGTCGAATTCGGTTTTGTGGTTCGGAAGCCAAGCCCATACCCAGATGCCGATGAACGCGATCATTACGACCACGGTGACGACGCCGGCGATATGTCCCCAAAGCGGACTCATTTCGAAGGCTCCTTTGCCGGGTCGTTGGCAATGCCGAGACCTTGGAGATACGCGACCAGCGCATCGAGTTCCGTCTTGTCGGCGACGGCTTTCGGCGCCTCGGCGATGTCGGCGTCGGTGTACGGGTCGCCGAGCTTGCGCAGCGCACGCATGCGTGCCGCGATGTCGGCGCCATCGAGCTTGTTTCCCTCGAGCCACGGATACGGCGGCATGTTCGACTCGACTACGAACGCACGCGGATCGAGCAGATGACGGCGCTGCCAATCGTCGGAATACTTGCCGCCGACTCGCGCGAGATCAGGACCCGTCCGCTTGGATCCCCATTGAAAAGGCCGGTCGTACACGGATTCGGAGGCAACCGAGAAATGACCGTAACGTTGCGTCTCAGCGCGAAGCGCGCGAATCATCTGCGAGTGGCACAGGTAGCAGCCTTCGCGCACGTAGATATCCTTGCCGGCAAGGCGCAGCGGATCGTATGGCTTGACGCCCGGAGGCGGTTCAAGGGTATGAGCTTGAATGAACAGCGGCACGACCTCCGCAAGGCCTCCGAACGAAACGGCAACGAAAATCAGGACGCCGAGCAGCGCCGCGTTCTTCTCGATCGCTTCGTAGTATTTGTAGCCGCGCGCCATGGTCTGCCCCTCAGCCGTACGCCGGCAGGGGCGCCGGCACTTGGTGCGGCTCGGGCTCGGGAATAGGGACCGGGATCGGCTTGATCAGCCGGGCCCGCGCGGCGGCAGCGGTGTGCCAGAGATTCCACGCCATCACGACCATGCCGGTCAGGATGAGGACGCCGGCGAACCAGCGCGCGGCGTACATCCCTTTGATGGCGATCAGGCTGTCGATGAACGGATAAGTCAGCGAGCCGTCGGGATTGGTGGCACGCCACATCAGGAATTGAAAGGTGCCGGCGATCCACATCGAGAATATGTACAGGAGCACGCCAATGGTGTGCAGCCAAAAATGCAGCTCCATCGCGGCGCGCGAATGCATGGCCGGCTGGCCGAGCGCGCGCGGGGCCATTGCGTAGAGGGAACCGATGGTGATCATCGCCACCCAGCCGAGCGCGCCGAAATGCACGTGCGCGACCGTCCACTCGGTGTAATGCGTGAACGAGTTGACGGTCTTGATCGCCAGAATCGAGCCTTCGAGAGTGGTCCCTGCGTAGAACACGAGCGACATCACCATGAATTTCGCTGCGGGATCGTCCCTGAGCAAATGCCACGAGCCGTTGAACGTCAACAAACCGTTAGCCGCCGAGCCAAAGCTGGGCATCAGCAGGATCAACGAGAAGGCCATCCCGAGCGACTGCACCCAATCGGGCAGCGCCGTATACATCAGATGGTGCGGACCCGCCCACATGTAGATCGAAATCAGTGCCCAGAAATTGACGATGGAAAAGCGGTAACTCCACAGCGGCTGCTTGGCCTGGCGCGGAACAAAGTAGTACATCATGCCGAGGAAGCCCGCGGTAAGGAAAAACGCGACCGCGTTGTGGCCATACCACCATTGGACCATCGCGTCGGCCACGCCCGCGTAAATCGGATAGGACTTGGTCAAGGACACGGGTAACGCAAGGTTGTTCACGATGTGCAACAGGCCTACGGCGATGATGAGCGCGCCGTAGTACCAGTTGGAGACGTAGATGTGGCGGATGCGCCTCCGCGCGATCGTCGCGAAGAACACGGTGCCGAATGAAACCCAGACGACGGCGACGGCGATATCGATGAACCACTCGGGCTCGGCGTATTCCTTGCTCTGCGTGATGCCGAGCGGCATCGTCACCATCGCCAGGATGCATCCGAGCTGCCACCCCCAGAACGTGAAGTTGGCGAGCGCGGTAAACGCAAGCCGCGTGTGGCCGGTTCGCTGGACGATGTAGTAGCAGGTTCCGATCAGCGCCGATCCGCCGAACGCGAAGATGACGCCGAACGTATGAGCCGGGCGGATCCGGCTGAAGGTCAGCCACGGCACGTCGAAACTGAGCGAGGGCCACACCATTTCGGCTGCGGCGTACACGCCGATCGCCATGCCCACCACGCC
>Ga0207683_10002431_pt1 | contig 16245 bp, 15 predicted proteins | sample KBSM73metaG_FD_184333 | JGI IMG/M metagenome (GOLD analysis project Ga0207683, IMG submission 184333) | Miscanthus rhizosphere microbial communities from Kellogg Biological Station, Michigan, USA - KBS M7-3 metaG (SPAdes) (version 2) | ecosystem: Host-associated > Plants > Roots > Rhizosphere >... | reverse complement strand
GGCATCACTCCGCAGCGGCATTCCCTCAGTGGCGACTGAACCGGTCGTAGGGCGCGGATGACCGCGCCGCGACCCCGCCGACGAGCGTGCCCACCGCGACGCCGATGGCCAGGTTGACCACTGTCTAATTCCGTCTCCCGCCCGTTGACGTCCAGTCTGACATAGGTAATACTGGACTATATGTCGTACATCGAGATCCTGATCCTGCGCCGGCTGCGGTCCGGGCCCGTGCACGGGTACGAACTGCGCAAGCGGGTGGAGGAGACCACCGGCTTCGTGCTGCACAACAACTCGCTGTACCCGGCGCTGCGCCGGTTCGAGGAGGCCGGCGCGGTCACCAAGGCCGCCGAACCGCAGGCGGGCCGGCCGCCGCGGCTGGTCTACACGCTGACCGAGGTGGGCCGGGAGCTGCTGCACGACATGCTGGCCGAGCTGCCGGCCGAGCAGGCGGGGGACGAGACGGAGTTCCTGGCCCGTCTCGGCCAGTTCTCTGAGATCAATTCGGCCGAACGGGCCGGGATCCTCGCCTCCCGTACCCGGGCCGTGCGCGACCAGCTGGCGCACTACCAGACGATGCACAGACTCGCGACCGGGCACGGCATTTCGTGGGGCGCGCTGGTCACCGCCGAGTTGATCCGCCGGCACGAGCAGGAGCTGACCTGGCTCGCCGAGCTGGGCGAGCTCGCGAAGGAGGAGCCGTGACCGCCCCGGCCGGCCCCACGGAACTCGCGCCGCCCGGCGCCCCGGTCCCCAGGGCCGGCCTGCTGCTGCAGTACGCGCTGCTGGCCGGGCCGCTGCTGTCGATGCTCGACTCCAGCATCGTGAACGTGGCCGTCGAGCCGATCGCCCGCGAGCTGCGTGCCAGCCTGACCGTGGTGCAGTGGACGGTCAGCGGTTACCTGCTCGCGCTCGGCGCCGGGCTGGCCGGGACCGCGTTCCTGGCCCGGCGGTTCGGCACCCTGCCGGCGTACCGGGCCAGCGTCATCGCGTTCACCGCCGCCTCGGCGCTGTGCGCTCTCGCCCCGGACGCCGGCGTGCTGGTCGGCGCGCGGGTCGTCCAGGGCCTGGCCGCCGCACCGCTGGTGCCGCTGGCCATGAGCATGCTGCTGGGCCGGGACAGTAAAGGTGCCCGTGCCATCTCGCCTGTGGCGGGCATGCTGCTGTTCCTCGGCCCGGCGCTGGGCCCGACCGTCGGCGGCGCGCTGATCGGCGCGGTCGGCTGGCGCGCCATCTTCCTGATCAACGTGCCGCTGGGCGCGCTGGCGGCGGTGGCGGTCCGCTACGTCCCGGAGGCCATGGCGCCGGGGCGTCGGCCGGGTGCCCGCTTCGACCTGCCCGGGCTGATCCTGCTCGCGTCGGGCCTGACCGGCCTGCTGCTGGGCGCCAGCCTGGGCGCCTCGGCGGGCTGGACGGCCCCGGTCACCTGGATCCCGCTGGCCGCCGGCGCGGCGCTGACCGCCAGCTACGCCGGCTGGGCCGCGCGCCGCGAGCAGCCGGCCCTGGATCTGTCACTCACCCGGCAGCGGGGGCCCGCGCTGTCCATGGCGCTGTGCGCGCTGGCCTCGGTGGTCACCTGGGCCGCGGTGTTCCTGCTGCCGGTGTTCGTCCAGTCCGTGCAGGGCCGCAGCGCGCTGGCGGCGGGCCTGGCCCTGGCGCCACAGGGACTGATCACCGGGCTGTCCGCTGTGCTGGCCCCGCGCTGGCTAGCCGGGCTCACGGTGCGGGTCACCGTACTGGCCGGCTTCGCCGTGCTCGCCGTGGCCACCCTGGGGCTGCTGCTCATCGCGACGGCGACCCCGCTATGGCTGATCGCGGCGATCCTGGCCGGCCGCTCCGTCGCCATCGGCCTGGTCGTCGGCCCGCTGCTGCAGGCGCTGGTGCAGCCGCTGCGGCCGGACCAGCTCGGCGACGCCAACACGCTGTTCAATACGTGGCAGCGGATCGCCGGGTCGTTCGGTATCGGGCTGGTCGCGGCCTTGTACGCTACCCGCGCCCGCACCCTCGGCCCGGTCGCCGCGCTGCACTCGACTGGCCTGGTCCTAGTCGCGCTCGCCGCGGTCGGCGTGCTCGGCGCCCTGGTCCTCCCGGGGGTGCGCAACACCGCTATGGCGCGCTACTAACGCCACCAGGGCAGGCGGCGCTGCTCGGCGACGTGCGAGGCCGGTTCGGCGATGGCGCGCACGTGCGAGCTGAGGTGCTGCAGATGCTCGTGCACCCAGAGCAGGTGCGGATGATGGGGGGTGGTGACCACGCGGACCAGGTCCCCGGCCTCCTCCAGCCCGTCCGCGTCGCCGGCCGGGGCGGCCATGACCGCCACCGCGCTATCCGCGCCGGCCCGTGACGTGGTGCCGTTCAGGCCGGTGAACGACGGCACCTTGACCGGCAGCAGTACCTGGCCCGCCACCGGCCGCCCGACCAGCACCGCGACCCGTTCGTAGAAGGTGGCCAGGTCCGCGGTGGCCTGCGTCAGGACGAACCGCGCGTAGGCCATGCCGTGGTGTTTGCGGTACTCGGGTGCCTTCAGCCCGGCCAGCGAGTAGGCGGTCAGCCTGAGCCGCATGGACGCCATTACCAGCATCCACAGGTCCTCCTTGGACACCCGCTTGGCACCCTGCTCGGCCAGGAAGCCGCGCAGGGCCTCGTCGAGCCTGATCCCGGCGGTGGCCGCCGCGGCGCCCGCCTCCGGTGGCTCGTCCCGGGTACCGAGGGCCCAGTCCACCGACTGGGTCAGGTACGCGGCACCCCGGCGGAACGCGTCGGCGAGGTCGTCGCCGACCACGGACGAGGCGCCCCGCGGCCAGAACAGGACACCGACTACCAGGCTCACCAGGCAGCCGATGGCCACGTCCTCGATGCGCAGCAGGCCCACCTTCCAGCCTGCGGGCGCGAGCAGGTTGAACAGGACCAGCACGACCACGGTGAAGGCGGCCTGGCCGAAGGTAAACGGCAGCGCGCCCGGGGCGTAGGCGGCCACGGCCACCGCGATGGGCAGCGCCGCCCACAGCGCCGGGGTGCTGGTGCCGATACCGAGCAGCAGCAGCGCACCCAGCACGAAGCCGAGCAGGGTGCCGCCCAGCGCGCGCAGCGCGGTGGATTCGGTCGACGCCGCGTTGGTGCGCAGCACCGACAGGGTGCCGAGGACCACCCAGAACCCGTGCTGGACACCGGATATGTCCGCCACCAGGACCGCCGCGGCCAGCGCCAGCGACCCGCGCAGGCTGTTCAGGAACCAGACAGAACGGAAGCTGGCGTGCCTGGTCAGGACGCCCATCGCGCCGGCGATCGAGGCCGCCCGCCGCTCCGCCATCGTCCCCTCGGGCTGGGCGCCGTACCAGCTGAGGCGCCGGGCCGCGATCGTCTCCGGGTCGGCCCGGCGGGTGGCGATCAGGGCGTCCGCCACGATGTTCCTGACGACAAGCGCGATCGCCTGTGCGTGGAAGGCGTGCCGGGCCACGATTTCCACCGAATCGATGTCCCGGTCGGCGGCCGACTGATGATAGGTGGTGGCGGCCTCGCGCTGCCGTTCCATCGCGGTGATGTCCGGCGTCGCGCTGGTCGTGCCGGCCAGCAGGTCACCCGTCTGCCTGAGCACGACGGCGGTCAGGACGAACAGCTCGCGGTCGGGCTGCGCGGCCTGGTCCAGGTTCGGGTGCCCCTCGGTGGCGTCGGCGAGCAGCACGGTGCACCACTCGAGCAGCTGGACCACGCTGGCCAGGCCCTGGTCGGCCGTTGCCAGCCCGACCGGCCGGTACGGCGTGCTGGCGAACGCGGTCATCAGCTGGTGCTTGGCCTCCTGGCAGGCCTGGGTGTCGGCGGCGGTGGCGGTACCGCGCGCCGAGGCCTCCAGGTGCCCGCCCAGCGTACGGGCCGAACGCGCCGCGGCCTCGCGCAGCCGGTCTCCCGGGGATGGCGTCGGGATCAGCAGGACGACGGCGGTCGAGACGACGGCGGCCAGCCACCAGCCCGCCAGCCGGTCCGGGATCATGCTGATCGTGCCCGGCGTGGCCACGGGCAGTACGTAGGGGAGCAGAGCGGCGGTGACGCCGGAGGCCGCGTTGGGGCCGGCCACCCCGGCGAAGAAGATCCCGAACGTCACCGGGATCGTGACCAGCACGGCCAGCCAGGTGATCCCGTTGACCGCGGTGCCGATGATCAGCCCGAGGCTGCCGGTCACGGCCAGGCCGAGGTGCGCGATGAGCTTGTCCCGCCTGCTGCCGCCGAACGAGACCATGACCAGGCTGGCGAACCCGCCGAACGCCGCGAACAGCGCCATCTGCAGGTTGCCGAAGCCCTCGAAGGTCAGCGCGAACAGGGACGGGATCACCAGGACCGCCCGCAGCATGCGCAGCCCGGCCGGCACCGACCAAGCCGGCCACCAGGCTGGCCGGGTTCTCTCGCCCCCGGATAGGGCCTGCGGGAGGCGGGCCCCCGGCAGGTGGCGCGCAATGCTCAGGTCGGGCATTGGCTCAGTCTAAAAAGGCGGCAGGGACCCCTCAACCGGCGGCCCGGCTGACCCCGGGCTGCTGATTAGCTGAACCCTGCCTGAGAGTCCTCATGCCCGGTGCCCGCGTGCGCTACGTTGCTGCATTCCGCGGGTGGCGCGTTCCCCCGTGGTGACCCGGAGGAGGGAAATATGCAGGATACGGGGGCACAGGCGCCACGGGCGCCACGGGCGCCTGCCGAGGCCCTGGACGAGGACGACACAAGGCTGGCGCACCTCGGGTACCGCCCGCAGCTCAACCGCGTACTCGGGCTGTTCGCGAACTTCTCGGTGGCGTTCACCTACCTGTCGCCGATGGTCGGCATCTTCTCCCTGTTCGTGCTCGGCCTGGGCGCCGGCGGGCCGGCCTACATCTGGCTGACCTGGATCCCGGTCGCCGGGATGCTCCTGGTCGCGCTGGTATTCGGCGAGCTGGCCAGCCACTACCCGGTGGCGGGCGCGCTCTACCAGTACAGCAAGTACACGGTCGGCCGGAGGTTCGGCTGGTTCGTCGGCTGGTTCTACGGGATCGCGCTGCTCGTCACGGTGGCGTCGGTGGACACCGGCGTGGTGCCCTACGTCACCTCCCTGGCCAAGCTCTGGCTCGGCTGGCAACTCGACCCGACCAACCACCTGGTCCTCCTGGTCATCACGCTGGTCCTGCTCGCGCTGCAGACCTCGCTGAACATCATCGGCGCCAAGGTGATGGGCCGGGTCGCGCAGTTCGGCGTCTACGTCGAGATCCTCGGTACGTTCGGCGTCGCGGTCGTCCTCGGCATCCACGGCTTCCACCACGGCCTCGGCTTCCTGACCAGCACCCTGGGCGCCGAGCACGCCTCGGCCAACGCGCTCGGCCTGAACTTCGGCGGCAGCTGGCTCGGCGCCGCCCTGATCGCCGTGCTCGCCCCCGTCTACATCTTCTACGGCTTCGAATCGGCCGGGGATATCTCCGAGGAGACCAGGAACGCCGGCCGCCAGGTGCCCCGGGCCATGCGGCTGTCGCTGCTCAGCGGCGGGATCGCCTCGTTCGTGCTGACCGCCGCGCTGCTGCTGGCCATGCCGGCCGGTGCCGCGTCGGCCAACCTCACCGTCCAGAACGGCGGGGTGCCGTACATCTTCAGCCAGCTACCGCACGGCATGCAGGACGTGCTGCTGGTCCTGATCATCTTCGCCTTCTTCTCCTGCGGCTCCGCGGTGCAGGGGGCCGGCAGCAGGCTCGCGTTCTCCTACGCCAGGGACGGCGCGCTGCCCGGGTCGACGTGGATCTCGGAAGTCAGCCAGCGGTTCAAGACCCCGGCCAATGCCCTGTTCGGCGGCGCGCTGGTCACGGTGGTGTTCATCGGGCTCGCGTTCGCCGCGCCGACCCACGACGTCAAGATCTGGTTCATCACCTACCCGGCCAATACCAACGTGCTGGTCTCGCTGGTGTCCTTCAGCGTCAGCGGGATCTACCTGTCGTTCCTGCTGACCGTGATCGGGTCGATGATCGCCCGGGCCCGCGGCTGGGTGCCGGCCGGCAAGTTCACGATGGGCCGCTGGGCCTGGCCCGTGTCCGTGGTCGCCGGCCTGTACCTGATCCTGATGCTGATCAACGTGGTGCTGCCGTCCGGGCTTGGCAGCGGGCGTTCCTACTTCAACCTGGACTGGATCACCTTGCTGGTGATGGCGGTCGTCACCGTGGCCGGGATCATCGTGTACTTCGCCGCGCACGGCGGCCGGGAGATCGGCGCGCACATCGTTGACACCGATGCGCCCGGCACCGAGGCGGAGAGCGTAGCCTGACAGACGTGACGTGCCGCTGACAGGCGGGCGCTACTGCACGCCGTCCGTGGTACTGTGAAACGCTGCCCGGCGACTAGCCGGGTCAGCGTGAGGTTTGCTGCACCCTCATGCGGCTGCCTCGCCCCTGATCCTCCCATTCGGGGAATCAGCCCGTTTCGTGCCAATCCTTAAGGAGTCACGTGCCGCTCGATACCGCCGCCAAGAAAGAGATCCTGGCGGAGTACGCGACCAGTGAGGGTGACACCGGTTCGCCGGAAGTCCAGGTCGCGCTGCTGACCAGGCGGATCAACCACCTGACCGAGCACCTGAAGGTGCACAAGCACGACCACCACAGCCGTCGTGGGCTGCTGCTGCTGGTCGGCCGCCGCCGCAGGCTGCTGAAGTACCTGGCCAAGAAGGACATCAACCGCTACCGCGCGGTTCGGGAGCGGCTCGGCATCCGCCGCTAAGCTCCGCCGGCCAGGAACAACTGAATATCGACAACACTGACATCCCGTAGCCCCCGGCCCCGAGCGCCAGGGCCGGTCCTCGGTAGTGGTCCCCGGGTTGCCCGCCCTCGACGACAGTGCCTTCGAGCACTGCCCTCGAGGCGGCAGCACCCGAGGGCTTCGATCGAAGACCGGCCGGCCGCCTCTTAGGCGAGCCAGCAGGCCACATGCGGCACGGCGGCGGGTGGGTGCGGGATCTACCGCAAGGAGGTCTCACCCGTGGAGGGTGTCCACAGCGCTGAAGCCGTTATCGACAACGGCGAATTTGGCGTACACACAATCAGGTTCGAGACGGGCCGCCTGGCCCGTCAGGCTGCCGGCTCTGCCCTGGTGACCCTGGATGGCGAGACCGTGGTGCTTTCCGCGACCACGGCGTCCAAGCAGCCCAAGGAGAACCTGGATTTCTTCCCGCTCACCGTCGACGTGGAAGAGCGGATGTACGCAGTGGGCCGGATTCCCGGCTCGTTTTTCCGTCGGGAGGGCCGTCCGTCCGAGGACGCGATCCTTACCTGCCGTCTCATCGACCGGCCGCTGCGCCCGTCCTTCGTCAAGGGCCTGCGTAACGAGATCCAGATCGTCGAGACCATACTCGCGCTCGACCCGCAGCACCTGTACGACGTGGTGGCGATCAACGCTGCGTCCATGTCCACCCAGCTGGCGGGCCTGCCGTTCTCCGGCCCCATCGGCGGGGTCCGGGTCGCGCTGATCAAGGGCCAGTGGGTGGCCTTCCCGACCCACGAGCAGCTGGAGCAGGCCACCTTCGACATGGTGGTCGCGGGCCGGGTGCTCCCTGCTGACGACGGCGGGGACGTCGCGATCATGATGGTCGAGGCCGAGTCCACACCGGGGACGCTCAAGCTGCTCGCCGACGAGACCAGCGGCGCGGTCGCGCCGACCGAGGAGACGGTGGCCGAGGGCCTGGAGGCGGCCAAGCCGTTCATCCGCGTCCTGTGCGAGGCGCAGTCGCGGCTCGCCGCCGAGGTAGCCGGTGACGGCGCCAAGGCCGCCGAGTACCCGGTCTTCGTCGACTACGCCGAGGACGTGTACGAGGCGGTGGCGCGCGAGGTCTCCGAGGAGCTGGCCACGACGCTGACGATCGCCGGCAAGCACGAGCGCGAGGCCGAGACCGACCGGGTCAAGGCGCTCGCCCAGGCGAAGCTCGCCGAGCAGTTCGAGGGGCGCGAGAAGGAGATCAGCGCCGCGTTCCGCGCGCTGACCAAGAAGCTGGTCCGGGAGCGGATCATCTCCGAAGGGCTGCGCATCGACGGCCGCGGCCTCACCGACATCCGGCCGCTGGCCGCGATGACCCACGTGCTGCCCCGGGTGCACGGGTCCGCGCTGTTCGAGCGCGGCGAGACCCAGATCCTGGGCGTGACCACGCTGAACATGCTCCGGATGGAGCAGATGATCGACACGCTCAACCCGGATCGCACCAAGCGCTACATGCACAACTACAACTTCCCGCCGTACTCGACCGGGGAGACGGGCCGGGTCGGCTCGCCGAAGCGCCGCGAGATCGGCCACGGCGCGCTGGCCGAGCGCGCGCTGCTCCCGGTGCTGCCGACGCGAGAGGAATTCCCCTACGCGATCCGGCAGGTGTCGGAGGCGATCAGCTCCAACGGCTCGACCTCGATGGGCTCGGTCTGCGCCTCCACCATGTCGCTGCTCGACGCGGGCGTGCCGCTGAAGGACATGGTCTCCGGCATCGCCATGGGCCTGATCCACGAGGGCGGCCAGTACGTGACGCTGACCGACATCCTCGGCGCCGAGGACGCCTTCGGTGACATGGACTTCAAGGTGGCGGGCACCGAGCAGGTGGTCACCGCGCTGCAGCTGGACACCAAGCTCGCCGGCATCCCGGCCTCGGTCCTGGCCGCGGCGCTGAAGCAGGCCCGCGCGGCCCGGCTCACCGTCCTTGACGTCATGCGCGGCGCCATCACCGAGCCGGGGGAGATGTCCGCCTACGCCCCGCGGATCATCACGATCAAGGTCCCGGTGGACAAGATCGGCGAGGTCATCGGCCCGAAGGGCAAGATGATCAACTCGATCCAGGATGACACCGGCGCCGAGATCACCATCGAGGACGACGGCACCATCTACGTCGGGGCCACCGACGGAACGTCGGCCGAGGCGGCGCGGGCCGCGATCAACGCGATCGCGAACCCGCACATGCCCGAGGTCGGCGAGCGGTTCCTCGGCACGGTGGTGAAGACGACCACGTTCGGCGCGTTCGTCTCGCTGCTGCCCGGCAAGGACGGCCTGCTGCACATCACGCAGATCCGCAAGCTGCACGGCGGCAAGCGGATCGAGAACATCGACGAAGTGGTGCACATCGGCGACAAGATCCAGGTCGAGATCCGCGAGGTCGACGACCGCGGCAAGCTGTCGCTGGTTCCGGTCGAGGTGGTGGAGCGCGAGGCGGCCGGCGAGGACCTCTCCGGCGGCGGCGACCCCCGCGGCGACCGTCCCCGTGAGCACCGGGAACCCAGGGACCGGGGCGACCGGGGCGACCGCGACGGCGGGGACGGGCACCGCCGGACCAGGCACCGCACCCGCGGCGGGCAACACGACTAGATGACTACCGAATCAGGCCATGGAGTCAGCCGCACGGTTCTCCCCGGGGGTCTGCGGGTAGTCACCGAATCCCTGCCCGCGGTGCGCTCGGTCGCGCTCGGCATCTGGGTGGGGGTCGGCTCGCGTGACGAGGACCATGCTCACGTGGGTGCGACCCACTACCTGGAGCACCTGCTGTTCAAGGGCACCAGGCGACGCACCGCGCTGGAGATCTCCGCGGAGATGGACGCGGCCGGCGGTGAGATGAACGCGTTCACCGCGAAGGAGTACACCTGCTACTACGCGCGGGTGCTCGACGCGGACCTGCCGCTGGCCGTTGACATCCTGTCCGACATGGTGACCAGCTCGCTGATCACGCCGAAGGACGTGGACGCCGAGCGCAACGTGGTGCTCGAAGAGATCGCCATGAACGACGACGACCCCTCGGACACCGTGCACGAGGCGTTCACCTCCAAGCTGTTCGGCGATACCCCGCTGGGCCGGCCGATCCTGGGCACCACGGACTCGATCAACGCGATCACCAGGGACCAGATCTTCGAGCATTACCAGGCCAGGTACACGCCCGAGCACCTGGTGGTGGCCGCGGCGGGCAACCTGGACCACGACACGGTGGTCGAGCTGGTCAGGAACGCGTTCGGCCCGGCGCTCGAGCGGGCCGCCGAGCCCGTGCTGCCCCGGCTGGCCGGGGACCAGCGCGGACACGCGTCCGGAGTGGGCACCACGCTGATCTCCCGCAGCATCGAGCAGGCCAACCTGGTGCTCGGCTGCGAAGCGCTGGCCAGGACCGACGATCGCCGGTTCGCGCTCGGCGTGCTGAACGCGGCCTTCGGCGGCGGCATGTCCTCCCGGCTGTTCCAGGAGGTGCGGGAGAAGCGCGGCCTGGCGTACTCGGTGTACAGCTTCTCCGGGCAGCACGCCGACACCGGCATGTGGGGCATCTACGTCGGCTGCCTGCCTTCCAAGGCCGACGAGGTACTGGCCATCTGCCGCGACGAGATCGCCCGGGTGGTCGAGGAGGGCCTGACCGACGCCGAGCTGATCCGCGGCAAGGGCCAGGTGCGCGGCTCGATCGTGCTCAGCCTGGAGGACCCGTCCTCGCGGATGAGCCGACTCGGCAAGTCCGAGCTGGTCTACCCGCGGCTGGAACCGGTCGACGAGGTGCTCACCGCGATCGACGCCGTCGGCCACGACGACATCCGCGCGATCGCCGCCGATATCCTCACCCGCCCCAAGGCCCTGGCCGTCGTCGGCCCCTTCGACGACCCCAGCCCGTTCCAGGCCTGAATTCTCTATCGTGGATCGCTACACCCCTCATCGGGGGTGTAGCGATCCACGATGAGCAGACCTAGCTAGGAGGCAGCCATGGCCAAGGTCGGCGTGCTCGGCGCGCGGGGACGGATGGGACGCGAGGTGGTCCGGACCGTCACCGAGGCGCCGGACCTGGAGGTCGGCGCCGAAGTCGATCAGGGTGACGCACTTGACGCGCTGACCGGCTGCGACGTGGTGGTCGACTTCACCCATCCCGGCGTGGTCATGTCCAACCTGCACTGGTGCGTCCTGCACGATGTGGACGCGGTCGTCGGCACGTCGGGGTTCGGCGAGGACCGGCTCGACGAGGTACGCGGCTGGCTCCCCGAGCACCCGGACGTGCGCGTCCTGGTCGTGCCGAACTTCTCCGTCGGCGCCATCTTGATGATGCGGTTCGCCGCCCAGGCGGCCAGGTTCTTCCCCTCCGCCGAGGTGATCGAGCTGCACCACGCGAACAAGGCCGACGCCCCGTCCGGCACTGCGCTGCGTACCGCGTCGATGATCACCGCGACCAGGGCCGGGGCCGGCCTCGGGCCGCCGCCCGACGCCACCGTGTCGGCCCTGCCGGGCGCGCGCGGCGCCAGCGTGGACGGCGTGCACGTCCACTCGGTGCGGGTGGCGGGCCTGGTGGCGCACCAGGAGGTGCTGTTCGGCGGGACCGGGGAGACGCTGACGATAAGGCACGATTCGCTGGACCGGGTCTCGTTCATGCCGGGGGTGCTGCTCGCCGTCCGCGGCATCGGCTCCCTCCCGCCCGGCCTGACCGTCGGCCTGGAGGGACTGCTCGGACTGGAGTGAACCTCCAGGTACCGTCGGAAGCATGTGCCGAAGCATCAAGACCCTGCGCCCGCCGTACGCCGAGCGGGTGACCGACGAGGATATCCACGCCGCCGCGCTGCAGTACGTGCGTAAGATCAGCGGTTTCCGTGCCCCGGCCGGGCACAACGCCGAGGCGTTCGGCCACGCGGTCGACGCGGTCGCGGCCGCCACCGCGACCCTGCTCGACCAGCTCCAGGTCCGGTCGGGACCAGCGGCCACCCGCGCCAGCTAAGCCTCGCCCGAGCGCCGGAAGGCGGCAAAAGATCCGATCCGGGTGGATCGGGGCTCCCGGGCGGCTTTTGTGCACCATAGTGCCGAAATCACCCGCAAGCCCGAATCCACCCCGAAAAGTCACGTTCATCGCCCTGGTCGGCGAGTAGCCGTGCGGGAGGCGTCGGCACCGCTCAGCGCCAGGCTTATGGCTCGGTCCAGGGCAGGTAGGCGGTCGCCCCAGTGTCCCGGGCGCGCAGCCCGGAGGAAACCCGCGTGCTGATCATTGGCGGCAGGTAGTCGTCCAGGGCGGTCGGCTGGACGAACCTGAACTCGTCGAGTTCGTCCTCCTGCAACTGGATGGGCACGTCATCGGCGAGCACCCCGCCGTCGAAGACGAAGTGCACGACCGGCCGGGGGCGTGCCCCGTGCGGGCCGGCCCAGCCGACCACGAGCAGCGGCCCGGGCGTGATGTCGAGGCCGAGTTCCTCCTTGACCTCGCGGCGGCAGCCCTCGTGCGGCGGCTCGCCGTGCTCGAGGATCCCGCCCGGCAGCGACCAGTGATTCCGGTAGTTCGGCTTGACCAGCAGCAGCCCGCCGTCCGCGCTGGTGAACAGCGCGGCCGCGGCGGCGAACATGGTGGGCAGCCGGGCGTACCACGCGGCCTCCTCGGCCGCGGAGAAGCTGACGGAAACGGGATCGGGCACGGACACGACCCTATCCGCTCGTAGTAGCCTGAGCGCATGCATACACCGGGTGACGACGCTGTGGCAGTCGACATGGCGCCAGCCGACGCGAGTGCGGTCGATTCCGAGGAGAGCCGGGTCGAGGTGTACGTCACCACCGACACCTCGGCCGCTCCGCACAAGGCCGATGAGCCCAGGCTGTACGTGATGTACGACGCGGCCAACCCCGACGGCGACAAGCTCTATTTCACCGAGGCCGAATGGGACGCGTTCGTCCTCGGGGTCAAGGACGGCGAGTTCGACCTCGACGAGTCCGGCAACCTGCCGTAGCCGGGCCGTCCGTCGTCAGTGGGTCGCGCCGGAGTTTCGGGTTCCGGTCACCGGCTGGGCTATGGCCAGCCTGGGCACCCCGAGGACCGCGGCCAGGTCGGGCCGCAACTTCGGCGCGGCCGCGGACGCCGCACCGATCACCATCGTGGTCCTGGTCTTCCCGTCCGCGGTCAGGCTCACCGTCTCGCACCCGCTCAAGCCGTAGCTGAACTTCGCCAGCGTCCGGCTGCCGTCGTAGAACGTGCCCAGGTAGACGATCCCGAAATCGGCCGGGCAGTGCAGCGTGGCGCCCTTCGCCGCCGACGGGTGGCTGACGGCCGCGCACAACTGACGGAACAGCGCGCGCACCAGGGTCGCGTTGTGCTGGGTCTTGCTGAGCGCGGTCCCCCGGGTCGGTTCCACCAGATGCAGGACCCGGTGCACGGTGACCGAGGTGGCCTGGTCTGCGCCGGCGCACCCGGTCGCCGACGCGGCTGCGGCCGACGTGGCCGAGGCCGAGGCCGACGACGAGCCCGGGGACGCCGGGGCCGAGGACGCGGCCTGCGCCGCTGACGTCGCCGGCGCCGATGACGTCGCGCCCGCCCCGGCCGAAGCCGTGGCCGAGCCGCACCCAGCCAGCGCCGAGCACAGCAGTACCGCTAGTACAGTTCCGCGAACCTGGCGAGGAGACATCATGGTGCTTTGACGCACCCCGCGCGTCATCCGTTCCATCGACTCAGCCGTACCTCAGGGCACACGCCCCTATCTCACCACAGGGTGACCGGTCCCGCGCCTTCCAGCTGGAGCAGCAGTTCCTTGCGCTCGAGACCGCCACCGTAGCCGGTCAGGCTGCCGTCGCTGCCGATCACCCGGTGGCAGGGCACGATGACCGAGATCGGGTTGGACCCGTTGGCCAGGCCGACCGCGCGCGAGGCGACCAGCCGCTTGCCGAGCGCCAGCGCGATGTCGCCGTAACTGATCGTGCTCCCGTACGGGATCTTGGTCAGCTCGGTCCACACGGCCATCTGGAACGGGGTCCCGCTCGGCGCCAGCGGCACGGTGAACTCCTTGAGCTCGCCGGCGAAGTACGCCTCGAGCTGCGCCGCGACCTCGCGGAACGACTCCGGGCTCGGCGTCAGGCCGTCGCCGGCGCGGGACGTGTGCCGTTCGGCATCGATCATCCACAGGCCGGTCAGCGCGTGCCCGTCGCCGAGCAGCAGCAGCCTGCCGATGGGGGAGCTGACAATATGGGAAAGGCGCGGGGCGTCACGGTCCGGCGCCACGAACGGGCTCGTCATCATCGATCCTTCTCTTCTAGGTACGCCCACAGGTGGTGGACGGCGTAGGAACGCCACGGCCGCCAGTTCTCCGCCAGCGCGGCGGCCGCACGGGCCGCGCGGCCGCGGGCCGCGGGGCCGGTCCCGGCCGGAACCGCGCCCAGGCGGGCCAGCGCGTCCAGCACGCCGACGTCCGACGGCAGGAACGCGTCCGGGTCGGACAGCGCACGCATCCGGATGTAGGAGGCGGTCCACGGTCCGATGCCGGGCAGTGCCAGCAGCACCGCCTCGGCCCGGTCGCGTTCGGCCCCCGGGTCCAGCACGAGCTCGCCGGAGGCAAGAGCGCTGGCCAGCCCGGTTAGGGCCAGGGCCCGGCTGCGCGGCATCGGCAGCGCGGCCGGGTCGGCGGCGGCCAGCGTCCCGGCCTCAGGGAAAACGTGGGTCAGCGGGCCGTCAGGGCGGGACAGCGGCTTGCCGTAGGCGGCCACCAGCCGCGCCCCGAGCCGCCGGGCGGCGGCCACCGAAACCTGCTGGCCCAGCACCGCCCGCAGCGCCAGCTCGCTGCCGTCGACGTGCCCGGGCGAGCGCCGTCCGGGGTTGGCCAGGGCCAGCGGCCCGAGCACCGGGTCGGACGACAGGTAGCCGGTGACGGCCTCGGGATCCGCATCCAGGTCGAGCAGCCGCCGGCAGCGCTGCACCGCGGCGGTCAGGTCGCGCAGGTCCTCGAGCTGGAGCTCGCAGTCGACGTAGCCCGATGCCGGCGCGAGGGACAAGATCCCCGGCCCGTTCGGCAGCATGATGGTCCGCCGGTACCGGCCCTCGCGCACCTCCTCGACCCCCGGTATGGCCCGGGCGCCCAGGTAGCCCAGCATCCGCTCCCCGTCGATCGGGGCCCGGTAGGCGAGCCGGAGCCCCAGGGGGGCTTGGGGGGGCGGGTCGCCCCCCCAAGCGCGGGGGGATCCGGGGGGTCGTCCCCCCGGACCAGCACGGCGCAGGTCGGTCGGGGTCACCGCGAAAACCTCGCGGATGGTCGCGTTGAACTGCCTGATGCTGGCGAAGCCGGCTGCGAAAGCGATCTCGGACAGCGGCAGCGCCGTGGTCTCGGTCAAGATCCGTGCCGTCTGCGCGCGCTGCGCGCGGGCGATGGCGAGCGGTCCGGCGCCCAGTTCGGCGGTGACCAGCCGGCGCACCTGGCGCTGCTCGTAGCCGAGCCGCCGGGCCAGGCCTTCGACGCCGTCCCGGTCGACCACCCCGTCCGCGATCAGCCGCATCGCCCGGCCCACCATGTCGGCCCGGATGTTCCACTCGGGCGAGCCAGGGGAGGCGTCCGGGCGGCACCGCTTGCAGGCCCGGAAGCCCGCCTCCTGGGCCGCCGCCGCGCTGCGGTAGAACCGCATGTTCGCCCGCTTCGGCGTGATCGCCGGGCAGGACGGCCGGCAGTAGATGCCGGTCGAGGTCACCGCGATGAAGAACACCCCGTCGAAGCGGGGATCCTTGCTGACCGCCGCCTGGTAGCGCCGCTCGTCGTCGAGCGCGGCCACGCCGCTTGTGATCGTGCTGTTCTGGCTCACGCCTTCTACAATGCCAGCCCGCACCGACCAGAACTGGCGGGAATCGGACATCCACCCCGGACCCCTCAACCGCGCCCGCCCCGCGACGCCCCCTCCCGCGACGCTCCCGCCCCCGCGACGCTCCCGCCCCCGCGACGCTCCCGTCCTCGCAACAGCCCCCCGCGCCGATCCGCTCCCTAACGCCATGAAACCGGACATCCAGTGCGTTTAAACGCGCTGGATCCGGGGTTTCATGGCGTTCGCGTCCCACTGAATCTGTGGCTTGCGCGGTGGGTGGTGGGGGTGGGGCGGGAGGTGCGGCGTCTTGCCGGTGCCGGTGCGCCCGTCCCGCTCCCTCAAGCGGCCCGAACTTCGGCAATGTCATGCGCGGACAGTGACCGCTGTATCACAATTATTACTACCGAACGTGCCCGGCGCGTGGCCCCACGGCGTGTTCCTGCGTTCCCATTGGAATCAGCCGTCCCCAGCGACTCTTCAGTTGTCACTTTGTCACTCTTTGTAATACCTAGCCCGGAAGATAGGTAACTATTACCTTGTTACCCGTTGCATTGAGTAAAGTACGTAGTGTTACATTACAAATGGTAGCGAAACAACTTCGCTCCGTGTTAGATCCGCATACGAGGTGTGTTTCGTGGCCAGCAGTTGCCCCCACGAGGGCCTACCAGCGAACGAGGGCGGGGATCACCGCGCTGACCTCCCCTTCCGCTCGGGCGGCAACAGCCGCCCGGCGCACACCGAAGC
>Ga0207683_10002430_pt1 | contig 16256 bp, 13 predicted proteins | sample KBSM73metaG_FD_184333 | JGI IMG/M metagenome (GOLD analysis project Ga0207683, IMG submission 184333) | Miscanthus rhizosphere microbial communities from Kellogg Biological Station, Michigan, USA - KBS M7-3 metaG (SPAdes) (version 2) | ecosystem: Host-associated > Plants > Roots > Rhizosphere >... | reverse complement strand
CGGCGTGGACAACTGCGAAGTCACGGCGCCGAAGACCTTCGCCGAGGGCGACGGTCCGCCGGACTACAATGTCGTGCACGCGATTCGCGTCGCCAATGATGGCACCGTTTATGTCGCCGACCGCGAGAACCGGCGCTTGCAGATGTTCACGCCGGCTGGAAAATTCGTGAAGCAGCTCGTGCAAAGGGATACAGCGTTCGCGCGCGATCTCGCTTTCTCGCCGGACGCGCAGCAGCAGTTCATCTACGTCGGCTCGGGAAAAGGCATCGCGGTGCTAGATCGGAAGACGCTCGATATCGTGGGCATGATTCAGGTTCCCGGTCAGCTCGGCCCAGGCCACCACATCGCGAGCGACTCCAAAGGCAACATCTACATCGCGCAAACGTCCGCTGGCTTGCAGAAGCTCGTCTTCAAAGGCATGTCGCCGGCAGCGAAATGACCGCATTCGTTCAACCCCGTTCACGCACGAACCGCCTCGATTTCAGATTGATCCGATCATGCCCGCGAAGCTCAATCACACCATCGTGCACGCACACGACAAGCGTGCATCCGCAAAATTTCTTGCCGAAATACTCGGTCTGCCCGAACCTGTTCCATTCGGCCCGTTCATGGGCGTGCAGACCGGCAATGATGTCACGCTCGACTTCATGGACGATGCCGGCAAGATATCGACGCAGCATTACGCTTTTCTTATCAGTGAGACGGAGTTCGACGACATCTTCGCCCGCATCAAAACGCGCAACCTCAAATACTGGGCGGACCCGGGCCGGCAGCGCGCGCAGCAGATCAACACGAACGATGGCGGCCGCGGTCTTTATTTCTTAGACCCGGATGGACACTTTCTCGAGATCCTGACGCGTCCATACGGCAGCGGCGGTTAAGCAGCCGGTCGTCCTCCGCAGCGGCCGACCGGTCCACAATGAATCATCAGCGGAGGATGCGCGATGACGATTGCCGCCTTACCATCAGCCCGCAACCGCTATAGAACGCCTGTCTGGCTTGCGTTTTCGTCGGCTGCGGCCGCGCTTGTTGCTGCAGCTCCGGCGGCCTCGCAACAGCCGTATCCGGACAAGCCGATCCGCCTCATCGTGCCTTATCCACCGGGTGCAGGTACGGATTTCACGGGCCGCGAGGTGGGCCAATACTTCTCCAAAGCGCTGGGACAGGCGGTAGTAATCGACAACCGCCCGGGCGCAGCTGCCATCATCGGACACGGGCTCGTCGCGAGGGCTGCACCGGACGGCTACACGTTACTGCTCGGCACGACGGGCGGACTGGTCTCAGGTCCCGCGCTCATGGGCTCGAAGATTCCGTACGATCCGCTCAAGGACTTTGCGACGATCGGCCTCGCGACGTATGTGCCGTATGCGCTTGCGGCAACTGCGAGCCTGCCCGCCAACAGCATCAAAGAATTGATCGATCTCGCGCGAGCGTCACCGCGCAAGCTGAACGTCGGGTCGCCCGGCGTCGGCACGCCGAATCATCTGGGCGCAGCGCAGCTCATGACGCTGACCGGTATCGAGCTCGTGCACGTGCCGTACAAAGGTTCATCACTTGCGATCACTGATCTCGTTTCCGGCAATGTTCAGCTCCTCGTCACCGGTCTGCTGCAATTGCTGCCGCTGCAGAAGACAGGGCGCGTGAAGATCCTCGGTGTAGGTCATCCACAGCGCCTCAAGGCGTATCCGGATATTCCAGCGATTGCCGAGACGATTCCCGGCTACTACAACACCGGCTGGTGGGGAATCGCTGCGCCGGCGGGCACATCGAAAGCGATCGTCGAGCGGCTCAACGGCATCATGAACAAAGCGCTTGCGTCACCCGATGCGGTGCAGCGCTTCGAAAATAACGGTCTCGAAGTTGCGACGACAACGCCGCAAGGATTTCACGACATGATTCGCGCGGATCTCGCAATGTGGAAAAAGCTCATCAAAGACGCGAAGATCAGCGTCGACGTGCTGCCTTGAGCGACGAACGCGCTGGATCCGATCCACAGCGCCTTATGCCGCGATGGGCGTCATGCGCGTGAAGGCCGGGATCTAGTTTTGTCTTCATCCGCCCAGCGGCGTTAACGGCTCTCCCGCCGCCCAGCTCTTGATGTTCTTCAGAGCATTCACGTAGAACTTCTTGAGATTTTCGTCGACGACGTAGCCGAGATGCGGCGTCAGCACGACGTTGTCGAGGCGACGCACGATATGATCTTCCGGCAGCGGCTCTGTCCAGAACACGTCGAGGCCCGCACCGGCAATACGATGTTCCTTGAGCGCAGCAATGAGCGCCTGCTCGTCGATCAATGGACCGCGTGAAGTGTTTACGATATAAGCGGTGCGTTTCATCGCGGCGATCTCCGCGCTGCCGACGATGCCTTGTGTCGCCGCATTCAGGACAAGATGCACCGATACAACGTCGGACTCCGCAAACAGCGCTTCTTTCGCGACGCGTCGCACGCCGGCTTCGGCAGCACGCTCATCCGTGAGATGCGGGCTCCATGCGATCACATTCATCCCGAACGCCTGACCATATCTCGCGACGTGTTTGCCGAGACGTCCTAACCCAAGAACGCCGAGCGTCTTGCCCGTGAGGGACTCCGTTATGATGTTGCCCTGCCATTTCCCCGCGCGCATCGCATGCTCCGATTGAGGAATGCGTTTGACCAGCGCAAGCACGAGCGACCAGGCGAGCTCGGCAGTGGAACTCTGTCCGCTCGCTGCGCCGGACGCGCCGCAAAGCACGATCTTCTTTCGTGTGCATGCTTCTGCGTCGATGCTCGGATTGCGGCCGCCGGTGCTCACCAGTAGCCGCAGATTCGGCAGTGCATCGATGACCTGCGCCGGGAAGCGCGTGCGCTCGCGCATCGCGATGATGACATCGTAGGGCTGCAAGCGTCGCACGAGCTCTTTCTGATCGGCGATATGCTCGGCGAACGATTCGACTTGTGTGCCGCCAGGCAGCGACGACCACTCGGCCGATTGTTTTGCGACTTGCTGGTAGTCATCGAGGATTGCGATCTTCATTTGTCACTGTCCTTAAGTTGGTTTGCGTAATGTGAGCGCTTCATACATTGCCAGTCGTTACTCGCCTTTGATTTTCGCCGACTTGATGACCGACGCCCACTTGCGGCCTTCGGTCCGTATATGCGCGGCGAACTGCTCGGGGGTGCTGGCCGCCGCTTCAATACCTTCCCTCGCCAACTGCGCCTTCGCGTCTTCGCTATTGAGCACCTTGATGATTTCCGCGTTGAGCATCGACACCACAGGCAAAGGCGTCTTGCCGGGCGCTAGTATTCCCCACCAGCCGATTGCTTCGTAGCCAGGGAGTCCCGATTCCGCAATCGTAGGCATGTCGGGGACCACCGGCGAGCGCTTGGCGCCGGTTACCGCGAGTCCGCGCAGCTTGCCGGCGCGCAATTGCGGCAATGCCGGCGGCAGAGTTGAGAACATCATCTGCACTTCTCCGGCCAGCAGCGCGGTTGATGCGGGTCCGGTCCCTCGGTACGGAACATGCACGACGTTCACGCCGGCGAGCAGTTTGAACAGCTCACCCGCAAGCTGGCTGTTGCCGCCGCCGCCCGCGGACGCGAAGTGCAGGACCTGCGGATTTGCTTTCGCCAACGCGATCAACTCGCGGACGGAAGCCGCCGGTACGGACGGATGCAGGACCAGCATGTTCGGCGCGACGGCAGCGAGACTGATCGCAGCGAAATCCTTTTCGGAATCGTAGGGCAGCTTGCCATACATGTATGGATTGATTGCGTGCCCCGTGCCGCACATGAAAATGGTGTAGCCGTCGGGCAGCGCCTTGGCGGTGAGATCGGTTGCAATGATGCCGTGTGCACCGCCGCGGTTGTCAATGACGACCTGCTGATGAATATTTTCTGCCAGCCGCATCGCGATCACGCGCGCGACGAAGTCATTTCCGCCGCCGGGCGGATAAGGCAGGATGAACCGGATCGGTTTGGCCGGATAAGTTTGCGCGGACGCCGCTGCCGAGTGAAAACTAAGCATGATGAGCAGCGTGACCAACAGGACTTGTGTTCTTCGATCACGCAAAACAGGTAGTGCGCTGAGCTTCAAACCACTTTCACCACGACCTTGCCGACCATCGCATTCGATTCAATATATCGTTTAGCGGCCGGCAGCTCATCAAAGCCGAATATGCGATCGACGAGCGGCGTGATGCGGCCGTCGACGATCGCGGGCAGAATGTCGCGTTCGAATCCGCGCGTCGTTTGCGCGCGCTCTTCACGTTTGAGCCGGACATTCGATATGCCGAAGATCTGCAGCCGGTTGATGTGGGCGGCAGCGAGATCGATGTCCGAGTGGTATTCACCATCGACGTAACCTACGATCGCAAGCCGCCCTTCGCGCGCGAGCGAGCGCATCATCTCACCGAACACCGTGCCGCCAACCAAATTAGCCGCGAGGTTGGCGCCCTCACCGCCCGTTGCGCTGCGGACGATGCCGGCGAAATCCGCACCGCGCGTTGCAATCGGTACGTCGAGTCCGATCGCCGTTAGCTTGTCGAGCTTTGCCGCGGAGCGCGACGTGCCTAGCGTGCGCGCGCCTATGACTTTCGCGGTCAGCACGCTCGCAACGCCCACACCGGACGAAACACCGCTGATGAGCAGCCACTCGCCGGCTCCAAGCTTCCCGTAGCGCACGATCGCCTCATACGCGGTGATAAAGCTCGACGGAATCGCGGCGGCCTGCTCCCACGTGAGACGGGCAGGCATCGGCATCACTTGTCCCGCATACATGGCGGCGTATTCGGCAAATGCACCCCGCACGCGGCCCATGATGCGGTCGCCTTTTTTCCATTCCGACACGCCCTCTCCAACGGCCTCCACGACACCCGATGCTTCGGTCCCGCCGAGCTTCTCTGCTCCGCCGTGTACTGCGCTGCCGACAATGAGCTCGCCGCGATTGAGCGCCGTAGCATGGATGCGGATCAGCACTTCTTCCGCTTGTGGCTGCGGAATCGGCACCTCGCGCCGCTCGACGACTGACTGAGTGCCCTTCGTAACGATCCAGTACGATTTCATGGTATGGCAATTGGTTGAAGGCGCACCATGGTACACAATACGGACATGCATACCTGCTCGCGCGTGATGCGCGGCATTATCGTCGCGTCGATCGCGGCCACCGCCGCCGCGTCTATGGCGCACGCCGTGTTGCAGAATGGCGACCAGCCAACGCCGTCGAAATTATGGTGGCCTCCGGACCCGGCGGCGGCATGGACAGAACCGCACGAGCGATACAGCACCTGGCGCGCGACAGAAAAATTGCGGACGTTGCGTTCAACGTCATCAACAAGGCGGGCGGGGGCGGCGCTATCGGCTGGACGTATCTGAGCCAGCATCCGCGTGACGCGCATTATCTCGCCATCGGCTCGCCGGCGCTGCTGACGAATCACATCACGGGCAAGTCATCGCTGTCGCATGCGGACTTTACGCCGCTCGCCATGCTCGTCAGCGAGTACACCGCATTTGCGGTCAACAGTGCGTCAACGATCAATAGCGGCAAGGACCTCGTCGAGCGGCTTCGCGCGGATCCGCGCTCGGTCAGCATCGCGATCAGCACAAGCGTCGGCAGCGGAAACCATGTTGCCATTGGCAAAGTCGCGAAGGCGGCGGGTGTGGATGTTTCAAAGTTGAGGCTCGTGATCTTCAACGCGACCGGCGAGGCTATAACTTCTGTCATGGGCGGGCACGTCGATGTGGTCCCTGCGACCGCTTCCAGCGTCCTGCCCTTTGTGTAGTCGACATCAAAGCCGGCCCTGCGCATGATCGCCATCGCGTCACCGCAGCGCGCAAGCGGCGTGCTCGCGAGCGTGCCAACGTGGCGCGAGCAAGGCATCGACGTCGTGCAGGATAGTTTTCGCGCAATGATTGGAGCCAAAGATTTAACTCAGGCGCAGATCGCCTACTGGGACGGCGTTTTCGGCGCTCTGGCACGCACGGATGCGTGGAAGAGCGATGTGGAAAATAATTACTGCGTCAACAACTATCAGCCCAGCGCCGAAGCCGGCCGCTACCTGACGGCGCAATACGACGACTTCCGGGTCGAGCTCAAGAAATTGGGCGTCGTTAAATAGGACTTCCGCGAAGCCGAACCAACAATCACGCTAACCGGTTTTTGACGACCTCGACTGCTGATTTACAGAACTCGGTTAAGCCGCCTTGACGTGAGACCGCGCCGAACGCAGCTTCGTATCAAGGTCGCGCAGCGCTGTGCGCAATCCCTCCTCGATGACGGGATGGTAGAACGGCATCTCGAGCATCTGCGCGATCGTCATCTGATTCTGCAATGCCCATGCGAGCAGGTGGCCCAGATGCTCAGCAGCGGGAGCGATCATTTCGGCGCCGAGGAGCCGTCCCGTCGCAATGTCCCCATAGACATGCAGCAGACCATGGTTCTTGAACAGGATGCGTGAGCGTCCTTGATGCTCGAAATTGACCTGACCCACAGCGAAACGACCGGTCTCGAGCGCCGACCAGCCGCCGCCCACTATTGCGATCTGCGGATCGGTGAATACGATGCCAAGCGGTGCGCGCCGCAGGCCGCGGGTAACGGGTTTTCCTGCAGCGATACGGGCCGCATTTTCGCCGGCGATGCGGCCTTCGTCTGCGGCCTCATGCAAAAGCGGAATGAAATTGCTCGAGTCTCCGGCAACAAAAATCGAGCCGGGCCCCGCAGCGGTAACCGTTTGCATCGTTGACGTATCGAATACCGGCACGCCCGACGCGTCGCAGTCCACCGTCGTTTTGTCGAGCCCTATACCGTTGACATTGGGCGCGCGACCAGTTGCCGCAAGCACGTAATCAAAGTGCTCGGTGAACTCGGTCCCTTCAGCATTTCTGCGTACGATTGCGACGCGGTCGCCGTCGCGTTGCATGCCGGTCATCCGCGCATCGGGATCCAGCGCAAACTGACTGCCCAGCGTTTTCATTGCAGACGCACGAATGTCGGGATCGGTGATAGGTCCGATCCTGCTGCCGCGCCCGAGCACTGCCACGCGCACACCTAAACGGTGCAGCGCCTGACCCAACTCAAGACCAATCACGCCCGGACCAATGACAGCGACGGATTCCGGCAATTCTTTCCACTCGAATACGTCGTCGTTGATGATGAGACGATCGCCGAGCTTTTTCAATGTATCCGGATAAGTAGCGCGCGAGCCGGTTGCGATAACGATGCTCTTCGCTTTTATCCGCTGTTCATCGTCGACGACGATGGTGTTGTCGTTCTCGAAACGTGCATGGCCGCGGATGCGATCAGACGCCGGGATCAGGTCGATATCATCCAGCACAAATTTAACGAAGTGATCGCGCTCCGTTTGCACACGCTCCATGACCTCGCGGCCATTCACCCGCACGCTGCCCTCGATGTGAACGCCGAAGCGCGGCGCGAGCTCCATCATGTGCATCGCCTCCGCTGCCGCGATCAGCAGCTTGCTCGGCATGCAGCCGACGCGAGCACACGTGGTCCCGTAGACGCCGCTTTCAATCAGCACGACGGCTGCGCCGGCTTTCTTCGCCGCGCGATACGCAGCGAGACCCGCCGTGCCTGAACCGATGATAGCGACGTCGACGTTCATGCTCAGGCCGACTTGCGAACCGGTTCGAGATAGCGCTGCAGGTCGTCCGCGTCGCCGATCAGTTTGCCGCCGATGAAAACCTGCGGCCACGTGCTGCCGCCGGAAACCGCGCGCAGCGTGCTCGATGTAATGTTCTTGCCGAGCGAGATTTCATCGTATTTGTAGGCATGCGCTTTGAGCAGCGCCTTGGCGCGTGCGCAATGCGGGCAGCCGGGCTTCGAGAAAATTACAACGGGCTCGGGCGCTACCGCCTTCGGGTCGATGTACTTGAGCATGGTGTCTGCGTCGGAGACTTCGAACGGGTCGCCTTCCTTTTCCGGCTCGATAAACATTTTTTGAATCACGCCGTCCTTGACCAGCATCGAATAGCGCCATGACCGCTGGCCGAAGCCGAGGTTTGATTTGTCGACCAGCATGCCCATGCCTTTGGTGAACTCGGCGTTGCCGTCTGGCAGCACCCTGACGTTTTCGGCTTCCTGGTCGCGTTGCCACTGGCTCATCACGAATGGATCGTTGACGGAGATGCACACGATCTCGTCCACGCCTTTGGCTTTGAACGTGGATGCGAGCTCGTTGTAGCGCGGCAGGTGCGTGCTCGAGCAGGTTGGCGTATACGCGCCCGGCAGGGAGAACACGGCGACGGTTTTACCTTTGAAGATTTCGTCCGTCGAAATCTCCTTCCATTGATCGTTGACACGGGTCTTGAAAGTGACCTTCGGAACGGGTTTGCCCTCGAGGTCTTTGGCATTCGGCAGCATGGTGAATCCTTTCGCTAACGGGTTGAATAGGTCGATATGACAGCGTGAACGATACAGGGGCACGCTCGATGCAGCCAATGAAATGTCGTTATCGGGTCGATAGTCAAATCATATCGGCGCCTGTCGGATGATCGACGACAGGGAAGCGATGTAACTGCTATTTATGTGACGCGACCCGCCGGTTCCTCGTAGCTGACAATAGTGTTACGCTGATCCAGTACCACGTCGCATTAACAAGCCGACGTGCGCAGCGCAAGGTGAACTGGGGGAGGCAGCGCGCATGAGAACTATCTGGATCGCATTCTTGTTGCTGGTCATAGAACCGGCTCTCGCACAGCCGACGGTGCCGCAAATCGCTTTCGATTCCATACCTGATTTTCTCAAGCTTCCCGAGGGTATGAATTTCGGCGAAGTCCCCGGCGTTGCTGTGAACTCAAAAGGTCACGTCTTCGTATTCACACGTTCAAATAGCGCGACGGGTCCCGCGTATGCGCCCGCTGCAGCGCAGCTGCTCGAGTTTGCCGCAAACGGCGACTTCATCCGCGAGATCGGCAAGGGACTCTACGGCTGGTCGTTCGCACATACGGTACGCATCGACAAGGATGACAACATCTGGGCCGTCGACAAGGGCTCCGATATGATCATTCGATTCAATCCAGCCGGACGCGTCGTGTGGGTGTTCGGCAGGCGCAAGGAATCGTCCGATGACAAGACGCGCGCATGGGCGCATGTCGATCCGCCCCTGCCGCATGTCGACGGCCTGTTCCGCGAGCCGACCGATGTCGCATGGGACAGCGACGGCAATACTTACATCTCGGACGGCTACATTAATTCACGCGTCGCCAAGTACGATCGCAATGGCGATTGGGTGATGTCGTGGGGCGAGAAAGGAACCGGCCCCGGCCAGTTCCGCCTGCCGCACAGCATCGCGATCGATCGCAACAATAACGTCTATGTCGGTGACCGCACGAATCGTCGCATCCAGGTGTTCACGACCGGCGGCAAATTCCTGCGCAGCATGACGATCGATGTGCCGCCGGCTCCGGGCACTCGCTCAACGTACGGCAACACACCTTCCGGCGAGCGGCTCGCCGAGCTCATCGGTGCGCCCAATGCCATATGTATCACGCCGGGCGCGAACCAGGTTTTGTTCGTCGGCGAGCTTACGTTTCCGGGACGCATCTTCAAGATGACACTGGACGGCAAAGTGCTCGGGGTTATCGGGCGCTCGGGGCGACAGCTCAAGCAGTTTTCCGGCGGCCATCAGCTCGCGTGCCCGTCCGAAAACGAAATCTATATTGCAGAGACTGCAAACTGGCGCGTGCAGAAGTTGATTCTGAAACCCTGACTCGGCCAGAGCGCACGCGCACTGACTTCTCAATAACGTTGGACTAGCACGAGGTAAAAAGCGATGGGACAAGGTGGTTTGAAACCGATACGGCGAGTGGTCACCGGCAACGATGCGAAGGGCAAGTCAAAAGTTATCTTTGATGGACCTGCGCCCAGCACGCATGAGGCATCAATGGGCTCGGGCCGCGGACACATCGATTTCTGGGTATGGAACGAAAGTCCGGCGCCGCTTTCCGGAGATACTGACGACGGCAACCTCTCATACGACTTTCCCGGTCCGCCGCGTGGCGGACATCTGCGCGTCGTGCAGGGCGCGGGCCGCGCGGCGGACTATGATCCGGCGAAAGATCCGCATATTGTCCCGAACCACGAGATCAAAGAACATCCGCTCGGCAGGCGCTGGGATCGCGGCGGCACCACTGCCTACTCGGGCGGCATGCACAAGACGCAAACGGTCGATTACGCGATCCTGCTCGACGGCGAGCGCACGCTCGTGCTCGATGACGGAGAAGTGCAATGGCAGCCGGGCGACATCGTCATCGACGTCGGCGCCTGGCATCAGTGGAAAAGCTATGGCGCGGAAGGCGGCCGCGTCGTGTATGACATGATCGCTGCACGATTCCCCGATGGTGCGGTCGGGCTCGCGCAAGGCAACGACAAAATTATGCGTCCGGACCCGAACATGAAAGTGCCGGCCGGCGTGAAAGCTGCGCGCCGCATCGTCTGCCTCGATCGCGAAGCAGGAAAGTCTTGTCTCGTGAGCGATGGGCCTTCACCCGATGTGCGTCTCGATCCCGCACGACCGGGATACGCTTGCCAGCGCATGTGGGTAACTGATGGCACGCCCGCCAAGATCGTGTTCGAAACGCTGCATCTGCCGCATACCATCGAACCGCCCACGAATGGTTCAGTGCTTAACGTCGTGACGTTTCCTCCCGATGAAACGTGGAAAGGCAAAGTCGGCGCAAGGGAGGTTCAGGCGTTTTTTAAATCGATGGGATCGCCGGCTGCTTCGACGTATTCACCGCTCGCGCCGCACCCCTATATGCAGAAAACGCGCACGCTCGAGTTCGGGATTGTTCTCGAAGGCGAGATTGTGCTCGTGCTCGACACGCAGGAAGTGAAAGTGAAGAAGGGCGATTTCGTGGTGCAGCGGGGAACGAATCACGCGTGGAGCAACCGTTCGAGCGCGCCTGCGGTTGTCGCGATAGCTTCACATGACGGGGCGTGGTAGTGCGGACGATGTTGCGGTGGCGGTGGTAGCGAATGCTAAATGCAGATATTCGTTGGCGGCCGTTGTCCGAGCGCTACAGCCAACCGTCCCTGCTCGAGCCGACACCGGGAGCGACATACCTGAGATCACTGCACTCGGGACGCACCGTCATCAGCAGCCTTCGATTTCGACAAGGCAGCTCATCGCGTTTGGTCCTTGCGTAAGCTCCGACGTACCGATGTCGAGTGTCAGTACGTTTGCTGTACCCGCCTGGTCTGTATTGTCAGGCGCCGGGTTCCACCAAGCGCCGGTAGCCATGACTGCGACGCCGGGCATCACGCCATCGCTTATCGCGAGACCTGCGAAGCACGCGCCGCGATCGTTGCGGATTTTCACGCGATCCCCTGCTTTCAGGTCGCGGGCGGCGGCATCGTCGGGATTGACGGTGACGCGCTCGGCGCCCGCGATCTTGTTGCTCTGTGCGACCGGACCCATATCCAGCTGGCTATGTAAGCGATCCGCAGGTTGTACCGTGATGAGATGCAGCGGATAACGCTGAGCCTGTTCAGCGCCGAGCCACTCGGCAGGCGGGAGCCATGCCGGATGAGCGGGCATATCGAGTCCGGACATGGCGGCGATGCGTTCACTCCACAGCTCGATGCGCCCTGATGGCGTATGTAATGGATGCGCGACGGGATCGCGCCGGAAATTTTCCATCAAGATAAAGTCGCGCGCAGGCAGCGGCAATTCGACGTAACCGGTATTCCAGAACTCATCGAAGTGCGGGAACGTTATTCCGAGTGGACGGTGAACGGTCGCGCATCTCTCGTAAATACTGCGGATCCACGCGGCTTCGTCGCGTTCTTCGGTGAACGCTTCTTTCTGTCCGAGACGCTCGGACAGTTCGGCAAAGATATCGAAATCGTTGCGCGATCGATGCAGCGGATCAATCGCCTGGTGCATTGCAAGGACATAGCGGTCGCGCGATGATCCGCCGATATCATTGCGCTCGAGCGACGTCGAGACCGGCAACACGATGTCGGCGAAACGCGCCGTCGGCGTCCAACAAATTTCATTGACGACGATAGTCTCGGGCCGCTGCCACGCGGACAAAAAACGATTCAGCTGCTGATGGTGATGAAACGGATTGCCCCCTGCCCAATGGACGAGCCGAATATCCGGATACGCATGCGTTGCGCCGTCGAAACGATATGCGGCACCCGGATTGAGCAGCATATCGGCGATGCGCGCGACGGGTATCGATAGCTCGATCGGATTTTTCGATACAGGAAACTCGGGCCCTGGCGTCGCCGGGCGGGGATTGCCCACGCCGTTCATCGAGCCGTGGCCAAATCCGAATCCGCCGCCCGGAAGTCCAATCTGACCAAGCAGCGCCGCCAACGCGATCGCTATCCAGTATGGCTGTTCGCCGCGATGTGCGCGCTGGATCGAATATGCACACGTGAGGTAACTACGCTTGCCGGTCAAACGTCGTGCGAGCTCGCTGATCCGGTGCTGGTCGATACCCGTGATCGGGGCGGCCCACGCCGCAGTTTTCGGCATGCCATCGCTTCGCCCCAATATGTAGTGTTCGAGTTTGTCGAAGCCGGTGCAGTAGCGGGCGAGAAATTCGCGGTCATGGTTGCCGAGAGCGATAATCTCGTACGCGAGCGCCAGCATCAAAGCAGCATCGGTATTCGGGCGGATCGCAATCCATTCCGCGTTCAGAAAATCCGGACTGTCCGCGCGTGTCGGGCTCACATTGACCACTGGAATACCGCGCGCAGCGAGTTGCCGAAGCCACACTTCTTGCGTATGCTCCGCCGCGCCGCCGGAACTCACCTGGCCGTTTTTCAATGCGAGCCCGCCGAACGCGACGAATATTTCGCAGTGCTCGAGGATGCTCGGCCATGCGGTCGAGCGCCCGGTGAGCGAGCTGTAAGTGCCAATCACGTATGGCAGCAGAAACTGCGCGGTGCCCCAACTGTAGTTGCCGACCTGGTCGACCGCGCCGCCGGTGGAGAAATAGAATCGCCGCACCTGTGAGCGCGCATGATGAAAGCGGCCCGCCGATGACCAGCCGTATGAGCCGGCGAAAATTCCTTTGGACCCATGTTGCGCGCGCACCCGGCTTATTTCATCGGCGACGAGCGCGAGTGCTTCATCCCAATCCACTTCGACGAATTCGTCGCGTCCTCTTAGCGTGCGATCGGAAGCGGCGCGATCTCTGAGCCACGACCGGCGTATCGATGGTGTGCGAATGCGCCGGTCCGAATACACGGAAGCCGGGATCGAGGCGAGCAGCGGCGATGGAACCGGGTCGCGTTCGAACGGCTCGCAGCCGATCAATATCCCATCCTCGACAACCGCGGTGAAGGCGCCCCAGTGCGCAAGCTGACGAAAGCGCTGAATCATCGGTGCCTCATGTGGATTGAGATTGGTGTGCATCATGCGCGCAGCCGCGAATCGTCGTGCAAGCAGCGCGATCGCTCGAGCGACAATCCGTCGACGTGGATGAGAATACAATCGATGCATGCTTCCGGTGGTTGTCATAGGCGCGGGCATCGTCGGCGTTTGCGCGGCTGCGTGGCTGCAGCGTGAAGGCCGGCCGGTTTTGCTCATCGATCATGGCGATCCTGGAATGGGTGCCTCGTTCGGCAACGGCGGCATTTTTTCAGCGTCTTCCATTGTACCGGTGGCGATGCCCGGCGTAATCAGAAAAATACCCGGTTGGCTTGTCGACCCGCAAGGACCGCTCACGATCCGATGGTCGTACCTGCCGCGGCTGGTGCCGTGGCTTATGCGCTTTGTCGCGGCCTCCGCACCCGCGCGAGTCGAAGCCCAGGCACGGGCACTACGCGCGTTGCTTGAACGTTCGCTGGTCGACTACGCCCCTCTGATCAAGGACGCCGGCGCAGCGAACCTCGTGCGCCACGACGGTATGCTTTATCTGTACGCCAGCGAAGCAAGCTGGAACCGCGACGCACGCGCAATGGAGCTACGCCGTCGTAATGGCGTTGCGATCGAGGAACTCACAGGGCCGGCGCTCGCCGAGCGCGAGCCCGATCTCGGAGCGGGCTTCACGCGCGCGCGCTTGATCCCGGACAATGGGCATACGATCAACCCGCTGCGTCTCGTACAAGCGCTTGCACACAGCATCGTCATGCGCGGAGGCCGCATTGTGCAGGAGCGGGTCGTTGGCTTCGAGGACAACGGAACGGCCATTTCATCCGTGCGAACAAATCTGAATAGGCATGCCGTCAGCGCCGTCGTGCTCGCCGCAGGCGCCTGGTCAAAGCCGTTAGCGCAGGCACTAGGCGACCGCGTGCCGCTCGATACCGAGCGCGGCTATCACGCGATCGTCAAAGAACCAGAGAAAACTGTGCGCACGCCGGCGCTGTTCGTCGACGGTAACTTCGGCCTGACGCCGATGGAAACGGGACTGCGGCTGGTTGGCACCGTTGAGCTTGCGAGCCTCGATGCGCCGCCCAACTGGGCGCGGTCGAATGTGCTGGTCTCGCAGGCCAAACGCATTCTGCCAGGGCTGCTCGCCGATGGCGACGACTCGCGCGTCAGCCGCTGGCTCGGCTTTCGGCCTTCGCTGCCGGATTCTCTGCCGGTGATCGGACGCTCATCGCGCTACGCCAATGCGTTCTATGCATTCGGGCATGGACACGTCGGAATGTGCGGTGCATCGACTACCGGCAAACTGATCTCAGCGCTCGTCGCCCGCAGGAAGCCGGAGATCGACCTCCAGGCTTTTAGCGCGCAGCGGTTTTAATATGTGCCGGGATACTGACCGCCGTCGATCATCAGGTTTTGCGCAGTGATGAAGCCGGATCCGGCCGCGCACAGAAACGCAATGTAGTCGCCCGCTTCCTGCGGGTCGCCGTAGCGTCCGGCCGGATTTTCTTTTGCGCGCGCGTTCCAGACTTCGTCATAGTCGCGGCCCGTGAGCTTGACGATGCTCTTCACGTGCTCTCGCTGAGCGTCCGAATCGAAAATACCGGGCAACAGGTTGTTGATGGTGACGTTGTGGCGCACCGTCTGGCGCGCGAGCCCTGCAATGAAGCCGATGAGCCCGGACCGCGCGCCGTTCGACAATCCAGCTTCAGCCTGGGGACTCTTGACGGTGCGTGCGCTGATGTTGACGATGCGGCCGAACTTGCGCTCGATCATGCCGTCGACCACCGCGCGAATCATCAAAATGGGCCCGAGCATGACGCCGTCAAGCGTCCTGATCCAGTCTTCGCGCTCCCATTGCCTGAAGTCACCGGGCGCGGGACCATCGGCGTTGTTGATCAAGATGTCGGGACGTGGACACGCAGCGAGTGCGGCAGCGCGGCCAGCAGTCTGTGTGAGGTCCGCGACCACCGGCGTTACGCGTGCGCCGGTTTGCGCTGCGATATCCGCGGCCGCGAGATCGAGCGTCGCACGCGTGCGTGCTGCGATGGTGACGGTAACGCCCTCGCGAGCGAGGCTTAGCGCCGCTGCGCGCCCAATCCCGCGGCTGCCGCCGAACACGAGCGCGTGTCTGCCTTCGATGCCGAGATTCATAGTCCAGGTTCCATTGCCGCGCGGCGGTGAATTTTATTTCGTGTGATTATCCGGACAACATTCTACCGATATCGATGCGATAGACACGACGTAGAAGGCTCGTCGCTGGCAGCTGCATAAGATGCAGACGACCTCGCGCGGACGCCGCTTGACTGACCTTGCGGCCCGGCCTAGAGTCGGCTGTCAACCAGGAGAATCGCATGCCCAAGATGCGCATTGAAGGTTCGTTCGTCGCCCCGCCCACCCCGTTCAACGAAGACGGTTCCGTGGACTTCGCCGCCTATCGTGCATTGTTCAAGTTCCAGGAGGACAACGGGACCGTGGCGGTGCTCATCATGGGCTCGACCGGCGAGCCTTCGTTGCTGGAGCCTGAGGAAAAAAAGAAGATCGTCGTTGAGACGGCGAAGATGAAGACCGGGAAGATGAAATTCTTCTACGGCTGCACGGGCAATACGACGCGACAGGTGATCGACAACGTCAATTTCGCGAAGGCGAATGGCGCCGACGGCGCAATCATCGCTGCCCCGCCTTATATTTGCGGACCGGAAGACGACATCGAAAGCCACTATCAGGAAGTCGCCGACAGCGTCGACTTTCCGCTCGGCATCTATAACAATCCGCCGCGCGTGAAGACTGATCTGCACTGGGAACACCTGCTGCGTCTGCTCAAGCACCCGAACTACGTGATCCTCAAGGAATCGACGACGCGCGTCGCGCAAGTCGCGCAAGTGCTCGCGGCGAAGCCCGATGTAAGCGTCATGTGCTGCGATTCGCCGAATCTC
>Ga0207683_10002429_pt1 | contig 16257 bp, 19 predicted proteins | sample KBSM73metaG_FD_184333 | JGI IMG/M metagenome (GOLD analysis project Ga0207683, IMG submission 184333) | Miscanthus rhizosphere microbial communities from Kellogg Biological Station, Michigan, USA - KBS M7-3 metaG (SPAdes) (version 2) | ecosystem: Host-associated > Plants > Roots > Rhizosphere >... | reverse complement strand
CTCGCGATTGAGCATTCCGTTAAACAGCTCAATGTCCTGGTTCTCGGCGTCGAGGAAATGATAAATCTCCAGCCTTTTCAGATGCTTGTCCTTAAGGCCCGCGAGGGCTTCGAGGAAGATTACCGAGCTGCTGTCGCGATTGCCGTAGAGCAAGGTGAAGCGGCTGTTGGGTTCCTCGCGCAAAAGCGTCTTGATCAGCGACATAACCGGCGTGATTCCGGAGCCGCCCGCAATGCCGACAAGGTGACGCGATTTCGCGGCGTCGAAGTCGCAGGTGAAGCTGCCATGGGGGACCATCACCTCCAGCGTCGCCCCGGGCTTCAGCTCGTTGCCGACCCAGTTGGAGAAGAGTCCGCCGCCGATGCGCTTCACGGTGACCATCCAGTCACCCTCCGCGGGCGCGGTGCAGAGCGAGTAATTGCGCCGCACTTCCTCGCCGTCGATCGTGGCGCGCAAGGTCAGATGCTGACCAGCCTTGAACGCGAACTCGCCGCGCAGCTCTGGCGGGATTTCGAAGCGGATGGAGTTGGCTTCCGCGGTCTCCGGGACAATCTCCGCGACCTTGAGCGTGTGGAAGCGGACAGACATTACCAGGTCGCGTCGGGGTAAGTGCGCGGAAGGAACTGCATCACCGCAAGCAGATGGCCAAGATGCTCGCTGTGATGGCCGCGACGGCCGCCGAGGATCGGGCGCTGGTCGGCAGGCGCTGCGAGCTTCGCTTCGGCGAGCACTGCACCGATGGCGGAGCGGTACTCTTCCTTGAAGCTCCGCGGATCAGGCACGATCCCGCCGTCGATCGCCGCCTGGAGCGTATCGTCCACTTCGAACAGCTCGGGGACGAAGCGCCAGTTCCAGTCGAGCCCCTCGGCCATCCGGCGCGTACTTTCGTCGGTCCCGTCGCCAAGGCGGATCGTCCAATCCACCGCCAGCTCGCGATGATAGGCGACTTCCTTCACCGCCTTGTGCGCGAACTCGCTCAAGAACTTGTCGATCGATTGCTGCAGCCGCTGCAGCAGCATGTGCTGCCAGGTCGTGTAGAGCAGGTGCCGCGCGATGGTCTGAGCGAAGTCCCCATTCGGCTGCTCGACCAGCAGGCAGTTCCTGAAGTCGAGCACGTCGCGGTGGAACGCCAGCTTGTCGCCGTCGCCCGCCTCACCAAGGAGCAAAGTCGCCTGGCCGATCAGGTCGAGCGACAGGTTGGCGAGGCTGATGTCCACCTCGAGTACCGGCCCGTGTCCGCACCATTCGGACACGCGCTGCCCGAGTACGAGCGCATCGTCGCCGAGACGCAGCAGAACCTCGGTGCGCGGATCGACGGCAACCGTGGCCATCAGATGTGCTTCACCTCGTCGGGGATGTCGTAGAAAGTCGGATGCCGGTAGATCTTGCTCTCCGCCGGCTCGAACAGCTCGCCCGCCTGATCAGGATCGGAGGCGACGATCTCGGCCGAGGGCACGACCCACAGGCTCACTCCCTCCATCCGCCGCGTGTAGGTGTCCCGCGCGTGGGCGAGCGCGAGCTCCGCGTCAGGAGCATGAACGCTGCCAACGTGGCGATGAGCGAGCCCGCCTTTAGAACGGACGAAAACCTCCCAGAGCGGCCAGTCACTGCTCACGCCGCCTTCCTCGCGCGGCGCTTGGCCTCGTGCGCTGCTGCAGCCTCGCGGACCCAGGCACCATTCTCCCAAGCGTCGCGGCGGGCCTTCATCCGCTCCTTGGCGACCGGGCCTTCGCCGCGGACCACCGCGTAGAACTCCTCCCAGTCGATCTCGCCAAAATCGTAGCCGCCCTTCTTCTCGTTCCACTGGAGGTCAGGATCGGGCACGGAGAGCCTCAGGAAATCCGCCTGCGGGACCGTGATGTCGACGAACTTCTGGCGAAGCTCGTCATTGGTCTCGCGCTTGATCCGCCAGCGCATCGATTGCGCGGTGTTAGGGCTGTCAGCGTCGGGCGGACCGAACATCATCAGGCTCGGCCACCACCAGCGGTTGAGCGCGTCCTGCGCCATGCGCTTCTGCTCCGGCGTGCCGTTGGCGAGCGCGATCATGATCTCGTAGCCCTGGCGCTGGTGGAAGCTTTCTTCCTTGCAGACGCGGACCATCGCGCGTGCGTAGGGGCCGTAGGAGGTCCGCTGCAGCGGCACCTGGTTCATGATCGCCGCGCCGTCGACCAGCCAGCCAATCGCGCCGATGTCGGCCCACGTCAGCGTCGGATAGTTGAAGATGGTGCTGTACTTGGCTTTGCCGCTGTGGAGCGCCTCGACCATCTGCTCGCGGCTCGTTCCGAGCGTCTCCGCCGCGCAATAGAGGTAAAGCCCGTGGCCGGCCTCGTCCTGCACCTTCGCGAGCAGGATCGCCTTGCGCCGCAATGAGGGGGCGCGCGTGATCCAATTGCCCTCGGGAAGCATGCCGACGATCTCTGAGTGCGCATGCTGGCTGATCTGCCGGGTCAGCGTCCGGCGATAGGCCTCGGGCATCCAGTCCTTGGGCTCGATGAAGTCGTCGGCAGCAACGCGCGCCTCGAACGCCTCGAGGAGCTTGGGGTCCTCGAGATTCTCGATCTTCGCCGTCTTCTGAAGCTCGGTCGTGTACATGGGCTGCGATGTAGTCCGGACAGCCTTAACGTTCAAATCTCGACTACCGGTCCGCCCAACGTTCGCGAATAGCCGGTGAACTCCGCGACCTTGCGCCCGTCGCCAGCAGTGACAGCAACACGAGTAACGCCCGCCCTGCCCTCGCGCGCCACCTCGGTCGCCTCGGCGATCAGCGTTTCGCCTTCACGAACTTTGTCGAGGAAGATGATCGACGCCTGTGCCGCGACGCTGGCCTGGTTGGCGCCGTTGCAGACGTAGGCGAAGGCCGTGTCGGCAAGCGCGAAGATCATCCCGCCATGCGCGATCCCATGGCTGTTCAGCATGTCGGCGCGGACCACCATCGAGATGCGCGCATAATCTTCGCGCGCTTCCTCGATCCTGATGCCCCAGGCGGGGCCAGTGCCCTCTGCCGCGAGCATTTCGTGCGCCACGCGGTCGGCGAGTAAGTTTGCGTCCACGCCCCCTCCTTCGCTAGGCGAACGGCATGGCTTACGAGACCATCGACTTCAAGGCGGATGGGGCCATCGCCCGGATCACGCTAAACCGTCCCGACCGGCTGAACAGCTTCACCGCGGCAATGCATGGTGAGCTGCGCGAGGTGCTTGCGAACCTTGGTGATGCGCGGGTGGTGGTGGTGACCGGCGCCGGGCGCGGCTTCTGCGCAGGGCAAGACCTCAACGATCGCGCGGTGACGCCGGGCGAAGCGGTCGACCTCGGCGAGACCGTCCAGGCCTGCTGGAACCCGTTGATACGCACACTGACATCGCTCCCGCAGCCCGTGATCGCGCGCGTCAACGGCGTCGCCGCAGGCGCCGGGGCGAACATCGCGCTGGCGTGCGATATCGTCGTGGCCGCGAAGTCGGCTAAGTTCATCCAGAGCTTCTCGGCGATCGGCCTGATTCCCGACAGCGGCGGGACATGGGCCCTGCCGCGGCTGGTCGGCCAGGCGCGCGCGCTGGGCCTGGCGCTTACGGGAGAGCCACTGCCGGCCAAAAGGGCTGCAGAGTGGGGCATGATCTGGAAAGCGGTCGAGGACGAGGCGCTCGATGCCGAGGTCGACGCAATCGTGAACAAGCTTGCGTCGCTGCCGCCGCTCGGGCTCGCCGCGATCAAGGAGATGATCCGCTCGAGCTGGCAGTACAGCCTCGACGAGGAGCTTGAGCGGCAGGCCGGGGCGATGCGGCGGCTGGGCTTCACCGAAGATTATCGCGAGGGCGTCGCCGCCTTCCTCGAGAAGCGGACGCCGACCTTCAAGGGGCGGTAGTTCCTGCGATGATCATCTCGAAGCTTCACCGGTTCATCTTCGTCGCGATTCCGAAGACCGGAACGCACTCCGTCAGGCAGGCGCTTCGCGAGCAGATGGGCCCGGAGGACATGGAGCAGGTGGGGCTGTTCGTTCAAAAGTCGCTGCCGATTCCCGACCTCGCGAAAATCCGCCACGGGCACCTGACGCTGTCGCAGCTCCGCCCGCATCTCGATGCCGACACGTTCGACAACTTCTTCAAGTTCGCCTTCGTGCGCAATCCGTTCGACCGTTTCGTGTCCTATTGCTCGTTCGTTACGCGCCAGAAGGGTCAGTTCGACCGCAATCCGAGGGCCGTGATGGAGCATTTCGTGGCCAAGCCCCCGTGGGACCACATCCTGTTTCAGCCGCAGCACCAGTTTCTCATCGACGAGCAGGGAAAGCTGCTGACGGACTATGTCGGGCGGGTTGAGCAAATGCAGGAATCCTATGACGCGATCGCCCAGCGTATCGGGATTCCGACTGCGGTGCTGGAGCGCGTCAACAGCTCCCGGCGCGCCGATTACAGGGACTATTACGATGACGAGCTGATCGAAGGGGTAGCCAAGCTCTACGCACGCGACCTGGAATTGTTCGGCTACCAGTTCTGAAGTGCGCGGCAGCTAACAACTGCAACTCACCTTGCGTCCCGTTCGTTGCGGAGGGCAAACAACTAACGGGAGAGTAAGCGTGACCCTGATCATCGTCATCATTCTTGTCCTGCTGCTGGTCGGTGCTGTGCCCACCTGGGGTCACAGCAGGAACTGGGGATACGGGCCGTCCGGGATCCTCGGTGTGATCCTGATCGTCGTCGTGATTCTGCTGCTGATGGGCAGGCTCTAAGCGCCTGCCTTCTGGGCGAAGCTCCACGCCGCCGAGGCGAGCATCGGTACGCGCGCGGCCATTTCCGCGGCTTTCGCGGAGCTGGCCGTTCCGTCGATCACACGCTTCTTGATGCCCTGGACGATGCCGGCGAGGCGGAAGAGATTGTAGGCGAAATACCAGTCGAGCTGGCCTGCGACGCGCACGCCTGAGCGCTCCGAATAGCGCCGCACCATCTCTTCGAGGCTGGGTATGCCCAGCGCGGGAAGGTCGAGGCCAGCAAGGCCGGCGGTGCCGTCGGCGGGCATCATCCACTGCATCGCGAGGTAGGAGAAATCCGCGACCGGATCGCCGAGCGTGGCCAGCTCCCAGTCGAGGACGGCCTTGAGGGTGCCGTCGTCGAACAGGACATTGTCGATGCGATAGTCGCCATGGACGATCGATGTGCGCGATTGTTCGGGCAGGCTCTTCGGGAGATACCCGATCAGCCGCTCCATCTCCGGGAGGTCGTCGGTCTGGCTGTCGCGATATTGCCTGGTCCAGCGCGCAACTTGCCGTTCGAAGTAGTTGCCGGGCTTGCCGAAATCACCGAGCCCGGCGGCGACGGGATCGATGTTGTGGAGGTCAGCGAGCGTGTCGACCAGCTGCTCGTACATCCGGCAGCGCATGACCGCGTCGAACTCGGGGAGCGCGCCGTTGGTGTAGGCGCGGCCCGACACCAGTTCCATTACGTAGAAGATGGCGCCGATCACGTCCGTATCCGCACATAAAGCGTAAGGCCTCGCCACCGGAAAACCGAGCGGATGAAGCGCGGCGATCAGCCGATACTCACGGTCGACCGCGTGGGCTGACGGCAGGAGCTGCCCGAAGGGCTTGCGCCGAAGCACATAGTCGCCCGAGGCCGCGGCGATGCGATAGGTCGGGTTCGACTGGCCCCAGCTGAACTTTTCGAGCGTGAAGGGACCTCGGAAACCGTCGACATTGGCCTCGAGCCAAGGCGCGAGCGCGACTTCGTCGACCGCCTGGTCGGTCACCGGTACTTCTTGTACTCGAGGCGGGCGATGGCGCGGCGGTGGACCTCGTCGGGGCCGTCGGCGAGGCGCAGCGTCCTGATGCCCGAATAAGCACGCGCCAGCCCCACATCCTCCGATACGCCAGCGGCGCCGAACGCCTGGATCGCATCGTCGATGATTTTCAGCGCCATGATTGGCGCAGCGACCTTGATCATCGCGATCTCGCCTTGCGCCGCCTTGTTGCCGGCGCGGTCCATCATGTCGGCGGCCTTTAGGCAGAGAAGCCGCGTCATCTCGATATCGATGCGCGCGTTAGCGACGCGCTCCTCCCAGACGCCCTGCTCCGCAATGGTCTTGCCGAACGCCGTGCGGCTCATCAGCCGTTTCACCATCGCTTCAAGCGCTTCCTCGGCTGCGCCGATGGTGCGCATGCAGTGGTGGATTCGCCCCGGCCCGAGCCGGCCCTGCGCAATCTCGAAGCCCCTGCCCTCGCCCAGCAGCATGTTCGAGGGCGGAACGCGGACGTCGTCGAGCTCGATCTCCATGTGCCCGTGCGGCGCGTCGTCGTAGCCGAACACCGGCAGGTGGCGCTTGATGGTGACGCCCGGCGCATCGAGCGGCACCAGGATCATCGACTGCTGCTTGTGCGTGTCGGCCTCGGGGTCGGTCTTCCCCATGAGGATCGCGACCTTGCAGCGCGGATCGCCCGCGCCGCTCGACCACCATTTCCGGCCGTTGATGACGTACTCGTTGCCGCGCATCTCGATGCGGCATTTGATGTTGGTCGCGTCGGACGAGGCGACGTCCGGCTCGGTCATCAGGAAGGCCGACCGGATCTCTCCGTCCATCAGCGGTTTCAGCCACTCGTCCTTCTGCTCGCGCGTGCCGTAGCGGTTGATCACCTCCATGTTGCCGGTGTCGGGCGCGGAGCAGTTGAAAATCTCCGACGACCACATAATCCGGCCCATCTCCTCGGCGCAGAAGGCGTACTGGAGGTTGCTGAGCGCCGGCCCCTCGAACTCAAAGCTGTCGTCAACCGGGGTCGCGCCGTGCGAGGGCGGCATGAACAGGTTCCAGAGGCCTTCGGCGCGCGCTTTTTCCTTAAGCTCCTCGACCACTGGAAGCACCTTCCAGCGGTCGCCCTCGCGCTGCTGCGCGTCATAGTCGCCGTTCCGAGGCCGGACGTTTGTTTCGATGAAATCTCGGACGCGATCGCGCCACTGGGTCTCTTGCGATGCGAGGCTGAAATCCATGCAGGGCCGCCTATCAGCAACAGTGTCAGTTGGCTATGAGCGGCGGATGGGCAGGCTCAAAGGCAAGGTCGCAATCGTCACCGGCGCCGCATCGGGGATCGGCAAGGCAACGGTCGAACTGTTCCGCACCGAAGGCGCGACCGTAGTCGGCGCCGACGCCGTCGAGGGCGCGGACATCCAGTCGGACGCGGGCAGCGAGGCAGCGGTTCGCGACCTGGTCGCTGATGTCGCCGCGAAGCATGGCGGGCTCGACGTCTTCTTCGCCAATGCTGGCATTTCCGGGGGCTGGGCGACGATAACGGACCAGACCGAGGAAGATTGGGCCGAAATCCTTCGCGTCAATTTGATCGGCCCGTTCCTGGCAATCAAATATGCCGCACCGCAGATTGCCAAGCGCGGTGGCGGATCGATCATCTGCACCGCAAGCGTCGCTGGCCTTCGAGCGGGCGCCGGTGGAGCGGCCTATTCCGCGTCGAAAGCGGGAGTGATCAACCTTGTCCAGTCGGCGACGCAGCAGCTCTACGGGAGCGGCGTGCGCGTGAACGCGATCTGCCCCGGCCTGATCGAGACCGGCATGACCAAGGGCATCTACGACATGGCTCGCGCTTCCGGGCAGGAAGAGCGGCTGGGCGAGCTCAACCCGCTCAATCGCGGCGGCGAGCCAAGCGAAATCGCCCAGGCGGCGCTGTTCCTTGCCTCGGACGAAGCGAGCTACGTCAATGGCGCGGCGCTAGTCGTCGATGGTGGGCTTTCGACCAGTCATCCGACCGCCCGGCGCTTCGATTTGCGGATGCTCTAGCACGCCATTTACCCCACCCAGGGGGCACTGGAATGATTTCTCAGGGCGTCCCGGAACGGGTTGCGCGCCCGTAACAAGCTGGATTTTGGTTAAAAAACTGTTTACCGCGTTTACCCCGAGTCGGGTTACCGACTTAACATGGGTAAACTGCGTCGCCGGGGCTAACCGCAACGAAGACGCGAGTGGGGGTGATCACTCAGTCACAGTGGCACCAAAATCCCCCTTCATGGGGCAACGGAAGGGATTTGGTTATGCGACGCGTTTTAATGGCAGCAGCGGCCGCTGCGGCGATCGGGGTTACGAGCCCGGCCTATGCGGCAATCCAGCTTTCAACTTACAACGGTCCGGACCTGGTCACGATGATCAAGGCCAGCAAGACCAACACCCAGAATGATCAGTCTGTGGTGTTTGGTACGACCGATAATGCGGGCAACGGCTCCAACGTGCAATTCACGGGCCTTAAAGCCGATGGAACGACGGGGACCACGATCCACATCACCGACGGCGCGGGTTTCGCGTCGATCACGGACAATGTGAATCCGCAGGATCTCTACCAGCTGATCGTCGACGTGACGGATCAGACGTTTACGCAGTTCATGTTCAGCATCCAGCTGCTTAACGATGGCAACGTCACGGTCTTCTACATGCTGGATGGGTCCGCTACCTGGGTCGAAGCTACGCCGAACGGCGGTTATGCGCAGAAGGCCAACGGCAACAACACCTATCTGTTGCAGGGCGGCGTCTTCTCGGCGGTGAAGGTCGTCTCCGACAGCCCGTTCAAGGAGTACAAGCAGAACTCCATCACCCTCGGGAATATCGCCATTCCTGAGCCGGGGAGCTGGATGCTGATGCTTCTGGGCTTCGGCGGCATGGGCGTGGCGCTTCGCCGCGGCCGTCGTCGCAGCAAGCCGACGCTGATGCAGATGGCCTGAGCGCAACTGCCGGTCGCTTATCGCGCTAAGCGAGGCGTATCGGCTGGGAGTTGCCCCGAGCCTATTAGGTCTCGTTTAGGAGGGGCCCGTCCTACCGGCGGGCCCCTTTTCTTTTCGCCCGTGCCGCCCGTTGCGGACATTGGTCCATGGCTCATGTAGAGCCACGCAATGACCATCGCCCTTTTCGATGCCGCGCAGGTGGAAGAACTGCTCGACTACCCGGGCTGCATCGACGCGGTCCGCAAAGCGATGACCGCATTGTCGAGCGAGCGGGCGCAACCGCTGCGGCAGATCTGGCCCGTCGGCGATGGCGAGATGTGGGGCATCATGCCGGGCGATCTCGCGGCCCTTTCGGCCTTCGGCGCCAAGCTGGTGAGCGTTTTCCACGAACCGGGCAGCACCAGCCGCACCAGGCACCAGGGCGTGGTCGTCGCCTTTGACGGCAAGACAGGCGAGGTGAGCTGCATCGCGGACGCGGAGCCAATCACCATGATCCGCACCGGCTGCGCAAGCGCCGTCGCGACGGATGCGCTGGCGCGGGAAGATAGCGAGGTGCTGGCAGTGTTCGGGACCGGGGTCCAGGCCGAGGCGCACCTCCGTGCGCTGCCGCTCGTCCGGAAATTCCGCGAGATCCTGCTGTGGGGGCGGTCGCCGGAAAAAACACGGGAGTTCGCTGAGCAGATCAGCGCTGCAATCGGCCTGCCGATCACGGCGCTTTCAGACGGTCGCGAAGCCGCGGAGACCGCCGACGTGATCTGCACGGTCACCTCGTCGAGGGAGCCGGTGCTGTTCGCCGAGTGGGTGAAGCCGGGAACGCATATCAACCTGGTCGGGTCGAGCATGCGTGGACCGGTCGAAATCGATGCCGCACTCGTCGCCAAGGCCCGATACATCGCGGATTATCGGCCGGGCGCGCTCGCGCAGGGCGCTGAGCTCGCCGTGGCGCGCGAAGCCGGCCTCATCGATGACAGCCACGTCGTCGCGGAAATCGGCGAGGTGCTCGCCGGGCGCATCCCAGGGCGTCAGAACGACGAGCAGATCACGATCTACAAGTCGCTGGGCCACGTCGCCCAAGATCTGGCCGCAGCGGCCTATCTCCAGTCGAAGTCAGCCGCCTAGGCTTACGCGGTCGGCTTCGCCGGAACCGGCGCTGGAGCAGTGCCGCAATCGCCGCTGACGTTAGTCACCACCTTGGGCGGCTTGCCCGCGCCCTGTGAAGTGACTTCCGTGGTGCGGGTACAGGTCTTCGCGCCGTTGCTAGTCGAGACGACCGTGACGGAGCTGCTGCCTTGCGGAGCGTTGCCATCAGCAGCGACGTTCATGCCCGGAGCTCCAATGACCGGCATCCTCGCAATCGCGTCTACCTGCTTCATCATCGCGTCGATCTGCTGCTGCATGTCGAACATACTGCGGTCGAATAGGCCGAACTGTGGCAAAGGCGCCGGAACGACGGTGACCTTGGGCGCGACATTACCGACATATTCGACCCGCGCGGTCGACCCATCGGGCAGCGGTATGTTCATCGTATGAGTGTCCCGGCTCGCGGCCACTGCGGCACCGGCAATTCCGACGGCGCCCAGACCGGCCAGGACGGTCGCATATGCTTTACGCATGAGGCGTCCTCCTTTGATCTGAGATCCGGCAATGTATTTGGTGAAGCTGAACGGCAGATTTCGAGACCTCCCGGATTACAGAGCTTTAATCCGCTACAGGCCGGCGGCTCTGTAAAAGCGGCAGACCATCTCCCGCTCGTGGTCGCTCAAATGCGGGTTCCACACGTCGATGATCAGCACCGCGCGGTCGTGCTCGCTTCGGTTCCATGCCTCGTGCTCGATCGTGTCGTCGAAGGCGATGGCTTGGCCCGGGACCCATGCGCGCGTCTCGCCGCCGACGCGGAATTCGCATCCGTCGGGCACGATCAAAGGCAGGTGGACGACGCCGCGGACGTTGGTGACGCCTGTGTGCGGGGGGATGTGGCTGCCGGCCTTCAGGATCGAGAAGAAGACGTTGGGCGCCTTGTCCGGGATGCGGCAGATGGGGAGCGTATCCATGAGAGCGGCGGTCTTCGGCGCGCGTGCGCAAGCCTCGTCGAAGCGCTCGCCCTCCTTCCACAGATGGAAGGCGCCCCAGTCGAGCGAGTTGTCGAGGCCGGACCATTTGTTCGCGGGCACGCCGGGGGGGAGAGAAATGTAGGGCGTGAGGCCGGGATCGGGGTCGGCGAGGATTGCTTCGAGCTCGGCGAGGATGGTGGGCGTGGCGGCTTCGAGCTCGCTGAGCCAGGGAAACATTTCGCGGTCGAAGAATTCGTCAGCGGGCAGGAACGGATAGTGCAGCCCCTCGCAATAGTTGGTGTAGATCGGCCGCTTGCCCAGCCAGGCGTCGGCGGCGGTGCGCATCCGACGCGCGTCGCGAGTGCTGGCGCCCGCCAGCTCCGCGGCCATGGCGCCGTCAACGGCCGCGACGAGCTTGCGCTGCTGCGCCCGGGCATAGTCGTTCGCATGGGTCAAGATGCCGGCAAACTCAGGCGAGGGATCCGCGATGTTTGACGAGAGAGCGATGACTGCGGTCCAGCGCTCCGCCGCAGGCCGCTCCTCCCCCAGCCGCTCGTGAAGCTCGGCCATGCGGATGAGGGCGAGAAGGTCGGTCTGATCGATGGCGAGTGCCGCATCGAGCGCGGCGCGTTCGGCGTCGGAATCCCCGAGCGCGCGATGGGCCATGGCGAGGTTTATCCAGTGCCCGAGCTCGCGCGGCTGACGCCTGGCGGCGATCTCGAAATGCCCTGCGGCAGTCGACGCGTCCTGCCGAGCGAGAGCGTCGGCGCCGAGCCAGTTGCGCGCGGTCGGCTCTTCGCGGTCAATCGCGATCACCGCTTCGAAGTGTTTCCTCGCCAGCTCGCGGTTGCCGGTGCGGCTCGCGCGCTGCGCTTCGGCAAGATGGTGCTGGAGGTTTTCCCGCGTTTCTACCGGCATCGGCTCTTCAGCACTTGCATCGCGCGGCCTCGCGAGAGGCCGAAACCGACGACTTGCATGTCGCCGCCTCCGTCGGTGTTGATGTCGTAGGCTCTCCGCACCTCGTACGCGTTCCATTCTCCGACTACAGTATCGCCTTCAGGGGGCATGACCCCGTACTTCCAGACGCCAACGACATAGCCCTGCGGAGTATTGATAACGATCAGGGGACCGCACCGTCTTGAGTAGACAACCGGGCCTCGCGTCTCCTCAGCAATCGCGTCGGTGGTGGTTACCGTCAGCAACAATGCGAAGAGCAGCTTGCGCATGGCGTCCCCTTTACGGTCGCCTATCCTACGACCAGCTCGGCGAACTTGGCGAGATCGATATTGCCGCCGGATACGACGCACACGATTGGACCTTCGAGCGATGGGTCGCTGAGCGCCGCAGCCAGCGACAGCGCGCCCGCGCCCTCGGCAATGGTGCGCGATTTCTCCGCGATCAGGCGCATCGCATCGGCGGTTTGCTTGAGAGTGACGGTGATCGCGCCATCGGTGACGGGGCGCATCCGCTGCCACATCCGCTCTGTGACGCTTTGGCCGCCGGCACCGTCGACGAACGAGGCTTCCCAAGCAGTGAACTTCTGCGGGCCGTCTTCGCGCAACGAAAGAGCGTAGGGCGCCGCGGTTTCGGGCTCCGCGCCGAGCACCTTCGTGTCGGGCTTTTTCGCCTTGATCGCACTTCCAACGCCGGTGATCAGCCCGCCGCCCCCGATCGCGCAGATAACGGTGCGAACGTCAGGGCAGTCCTCGACGATCTCGAGTCCCATCGTGCCGTGGCCGGCGATGAAGTCGTGATTGTCGAACGGGTGGACGAATGTCGCGTCGATGCCCGGGAATTCGTGGCTCTCGGCAGCAACCCAGGCGCGGTCGTAGGAGACGGGCACAATGGTCGCGCCAAGCGCGCGCATGCGGTCGAGCTTGGTCTGAGGCGCGGTCTCGATCGCGACGATCGTGCACGGGACTCCATATTGCCGAGCGGCGTAGGCGACGCCCTGACCCGCGTTGCCGGCGCTGATCGTCCACACGCCGCGCGAGCGCGCCTCGTCCGACAGTGCAGCGACGGAATTGGCACCGCCGCGGATCTTGTAGGCGTTAGTCGGCTGCAGGTTTTCGAGCTTCAACCGGATGTCGCGGCCATCACCGGTGTCGATCTTCACCAGCGGCGTCCGCAAAACGGTGCCCTTGATGCGCTCACGCGCCGCTTCGATGTCCGAAAGCGCAATCGGCCGTACCGGCGGAATCATCCGACCCTCTCCTGCTTGCCCCGAACTTCCTCTAAGGCGCGCACATGAAGACTCAACAGCTCCTGAATTACGAGCGCGATCGCTGGATTGCGGGCGATGGCAACCTGGCCGAGATCCCGAGCGCGATCGACGGATCGCCGGTGGCGCTGACCGGATCGAGCGGCGTCGATTTCTGCGGCATGCTGCGCCACGCGCGCGAAGTCGGCGGCCCGGCGCTCAGAAAGCTGACCTTCCACGACCGCGCGCGGATGGTGAAGGCACTCGGCCTCGCGATCATGGCGCGCAAGGAAGAGCTGTACGAGCTCAATTACCTGACCGGCGCAACGCGCAAGGACGGGTGGATCGACATCGAGGGCGGTGCAGGCACGCTCTTCTCTTTCTCGTCCAAGGGCCGGCGCGAGCTTCCGGACGCGCATGTCCTGCTGGACGGCCAGCTTGAAGGGCTTTCGAAGAACGGCACCTTCGTCGGCCAGCACATCTACACGCCGCTGCAAGGCGCTGCTGTGCACATCAACGCCTTCAACTTCCCGGTATGGGGGATGCTGGAGAAGCTCGCGCCGACGCTGCTGGCCGGAGTGCCGGCGATCGTGAAGCCTGCGAGCGCGACGGCTTACCTGACCGAGGCGGCGTTCAAGATCATGATCGAGGCGGAAGTGCTTCCCCCAGGCGCGATCCAGCTGATCGTCGGGGGGGTCGGCGACCTGTTCGACCATCTGACCGGGCAGGATGTCGTCAGCTTCACCGGCTCGGCGCACACCGCGTTGAAGCTTCGGACGCATCCGACGGTGGTTCGGGAGTCGGTGCGCTTCGTGGCCGAGCAGGACAGCCTCAACGCCTCCTTGCTCGGGCCGGGCGCGGCGCCAGGAACGCCCGAATTCGACCTGTTCATCAAGGAAGTCGCGACCGAGATGACGGTCAAGGCGGGGCAGAAGTGCACCGCGATCCGGCGCGCGATGGCTCCGGCAGAATATTTGGATGCAGTCCAGCAGGCGCTGGCCGAGCGCCTGGCCAAGACGAAGGTTGGCGACCCGCGGGCCCAGGACACACGGATGGGCGCGCTCGTCAGCACCAGCCAGCGCGACGACGTGCGTCAGAAGATCGCCGAACTGGAGGCGGCTGGGGCGCGGATTGTGGCGGGCGATCCCAATGCCGATCCGCCGATCCCGGGCGGCGCATTCCTGCAACCCGTTCTGCTGCGCACGGACGATCCGTGGACGACCGAGGCAGTGCACGACTGCGAGCCGTTCGGGCCCGTCTCGACCATTATGCCCTACCGCGACTTCAGCGACGCGATCGCACTCGCCAACCGCGGCAAGGGCAGCCTCGCGCTGTCGCTGTTCACGCACTCGCCAGATGCAGCGCGCGAGTTCATCCAGGGTGCAGCCAGCTACCACGGCCGGATGCTGGTGCTGAACCGCGACAATGCCGCCGAGAGCACCGGGCACGGCTCGCCGCTGCCGGTGCTCGTCCATGGTGGACCCGGGCGCGCCGGAGGAAGCGAAGAGATGGGGGGCATTCGCGGCGTGAAGCATTACATGCAGCGCACCGCGCTCCAGTCATCGCCAGCGATGATCGCCGCGATCACCGAGCAATATGTGCCGAGCGCGCCGAAGCACGTCATCACCATCCACCCGTTTCGGCTAAAGATGAGTGAGCTTCACATCGGCGACACGTGGAATACGCCGAGCCGGGTCGTCACGCTGGAAGACATCGAGCATTTCGCCGAGTTCACCGGCGACAAATTCTACGCCCACATGGACGAGGAAGCGGCGAAGGCGTCCCCGATCTTCGAAGGACGGGTCGCCCACGGCTATCTGATCCTGAGCTTCGCCGCGGGCCTGTTTGTCGATCCCGATCCGGGGCCGGTACTGGCCAACACGGGCCTCGAGAATCTCCGCTTCCTAACGCCGCTCTATCCGGGCGATTCCGTGCGGGTGGAGCTCACCGTCCGCTCAAAATCGCTGAAGAGCGACGAGACTGGAGTCGTGCGCTGGGCGGTCGAGGTCTTCAACCAGAAGGACGAGCTGGTCGCGACCTACGACCTCCTGACCGAGAACGTGCCGTAACAACCGCAACGGCTTAACGATCCAATCGTTTTCATTGGGAATTCCCGACAGGAGGAGGAATCCCATGAGAGTCAGCGAAGTGATGACGCGCGACGTGCAAACGGTGCGTCCCGACCAGCCGGTTCAGCAGGCGGCGTCGTTCATGTTGAACGCCGACGCCGGTTCGATCCCCGTGACGGACGGCGACAGGCTGGTTGGTATTATCACCGACCGTGACATTGCGGTTCGTGGTGTCGCCAAGGGCTATGGGCCCGACACGCCCGTGCGCGAGCTGATGAGCAACGACGTCATTTGTGCGCGTATCGACGAGGATTGCGACGAGGTCGCCATCAAGATGAGCGAAGCCCAGGTGCGCCGCCTGCCCGTGATCGACGAGCAGGAAAGGCTATGCGGGATCGTCAGCCTCGGCGACTTTGCGCGCGAGGGCGCCATTGATACGGCTGAGCAAGCTCTAGAGGGTGTGGCCCAGCCCGGAGGCCAGCACCAGCAATAGCCCTTATCGGGCGGCGATGTCCTTGATCGCCTGATCGACGAGCTTTGCGTCCGTTCCAGCGTCGTGACGTTCGGCGATCAGGCGCGCAGCGGCCTTGGCGGCAGCGTCGGCCGCGGCGGCGCGAAGCTGTTCGACTGCGGCGCGCTCCTCGGCGGCGATCTTGTCTTCGGCCATGCGCGTGCGACGTCCGATGAGGGTCTCGGCGTCGCTCTTGGCCTTGGCGACTATCTCGTCGGCTTCGTGCCTCGCGCGCTCGAGGAGGGCCTCGCGGTCCTTGTCGGCGCTGGCCGACTTCGCCTCATACTCGGCCTTCAGCGCCTCGGCTTCCTTGCGCAGCGATTCGGCTTCGGCGAGCTGGTCGCGGATCAGCGCGATCTTGGTGTCGAGCGCCTTGCCGATCGCGGCGGGCACCTTCTTCCAGACCAGGATGGCGATCACGAAGATGATCGCGATCGAAATCGCCATCGGCGCCGTCAGGAAGCCGAACGCCGCCGCCTCGGCTTCATGGCCCGGCGATTCTGTCGTCGCGGTGGTTTGCGGCTCAGGCATTCAGTTCGGCCTTCACGGCTTGGGCAGCGTCCTTGGCGTCGACTGTAAGACCGGTGAGACGAGCGACCATCTCCTGGGTCAGCTCGGCGGCTGCGCTTTCGACCTCAGCGCGCGCGGACTGCACGGCCTCGCGAATTTTCCGCTCGGATGCTTCGACCTTGAGGTTGATCTCGTCTGCGGCGGCCCGAACCTTGGTTTCCGT
>Ga0207683_10002428_pt1 | contig 16263 bp, 26 predicted proteins | sample KBSM73metaG_FD_184333 | JGI IMG/M metagenome (GOLD analysis project Ga0207683, IMG submission 184333) | Miscanthus rhizosphere microbial communities from Kellogg Biological Station, Michigan, USA - KBS M7-3 metaG (SPAdes) (version 2) | ecosystem: Host-associated > Plants > Roots > Rhizosphere >... | reverse complement strand
CTCCGCAAGGAGATCCACGGCATGACCAACAAGGCCGTCCACATCAACATCAACGAGATCAAGCGGCCCGAGCTCGACGCCAAGCTCGTCGCGCAGTCGATCGCCGAGCAGCTCCAGAACCGCGTCTCCTTCCGCCGCGCGATGAAGCGCTCGCTCGCCTCCGCGATCCGCTCGGGCGCACAGGGCGTGAAGGTGCAGTGCGGCGGCCGGCTCGCCGGCACCGAGATGAGCCGCTCGGAGAGCTACTCCGAGGGCCGCGTGCCGCTGCACACGATCCGCGCCGACATCGACTACGGCTTCGCCGAGGCCAAGACGACCTACGGCCGCATCGGCGTCAAGGTCTGGATCAACAAGGGCGAGATCATGCCCGAGGGCTTCGAGGGCGTCACGCAGCGCGACTCGCGGCTCGGCGACCAGGACCAGGCGCGCCGCCGCGGCGGCACGAGCGAGGGCCTCGGCGCCTCCCGCGAGGGTGGGCGTGGACGCGGCCCCGACCGTGAAGGGCTCGGCCCGGTGCGCCAGCGCCGGCGCGGCCAGGGCGGCGGTCCCCGCCGGCCCGGCGGCCGCGGCGGGGCACCCGGCGGCGGCCGTGGGCGCGGCCAGGCGCAGCAGGACAACGTCGAGCGCCCGCGCACCGACGAGACGGCGACCTCGGCCGGAGGCAAGGAGCAGCCGCCCGTCGAGCCTGAGACGCAGGCCGTCCCGGAGGCCGTTGCGGACGCACCCGACACGACAACGGCCAAGCAGCAGGTCAAGGAGCCGACGAAGGCCGAGCAGTCCGGCGACGAGTCGCAGGACAAGCCGAGCGGCGAGGACTCCGGCTCCAAGAAGGGGCGAAGCTAGGTGCTCCTCCCGAAGAAGACCAAGTACCGCAAGTACCAGCGGGGCCGCCGGCGCGGCTTCTCGAAGGGCCAGACGACCGTGCAGGCCGGCGACTTCGGCCTGAAGGCGCTCGAGACCGGCTGGGTGACGAACCGCCAGATCGAGGCTGCCCGAATCGCGATGACGCGCAAGATCCGTCGTGGCGGCAAGGTCTGGATCAACGTCTTCCCCGACAAGCCGGTCACACAGAAGCCGGCCGAGACGCGCATGGGCTCAGGCAAGGGCGCTCCCGAGCACTGGGTCGCCGTCGTGAAGCCCGGCCGCGTGATGTTCGAGCTGTCCGGCGTCGACGCCGACCTGGCCAAGGAGGCACTCCGCCTCGCCGGCCGCAAGCTGCCGATCAAGACCAAGGTCGTGACGAGGGAGGCTGATCTCTTTGCGAGCTAGAGAGCTGCGCGACCTGACCGACGAGGAGCTGGACAACCGCCTGGCCGACACGCGCCAGGAGCTGTTCAACCTGCGCTTCCAGTCGGCGACGGGCGCGCTGGAGAACCCGGCGCGGCTGAAGCACGCCAAGCGGGAGATCGCCCGCATCCTGACCATCCGCATCGAACGTGAATCGAGCCTGACGAGAGAGACCAATGCCTGACGACGAGAAGAACGAGACAACCGAAGAACCCACCGAGCCGACGCCGGAAGAGCCGGCCGCCGAGGCGCCTGCCGAGGGCGAGGCTCCGCCCGAGGAGCCGGCTGCCGAGGAGGCCCAGCCCCAGGCGGAGGCGGAAGCTCCCGCCGAGGAGCCGGCCGCGGAGGCGGAGCCCGAGGCAGAGGCCGAAGCTCCGGCGGAGGAGCCCGCGGCGGATGCTGTTGCGGAGGAGCCGGCTGACGAAGCCGCAGAGGCCGAGAGCGCCGAGGAGGCCGCTCCGGCGCAGCCTGTCTCGAAGCCGAAGCGCAAGCGCCTGCCGCGCTCGGAGCGCCACAAGCACGTCAAGCCGAAGCGCGAGCGGCCGGCCCAGCGGCGCCCGATCGTGCGGCTCGAGAAGCCTGAGCATCCGCGCGGCCGGCGCCAGGAGCGCCGCGGCGTCGTCGTCTCCGACGCGATGGACAAGACGATCGTGGTCAAGGTCGACACGGTGAAGGCCCACCCGAGGTACAAGAAGGTCGTCCGGCGGTCGACGAAGTTCCACGCTCACGACGAGGCGAACACGGCCAAGGTCGGCGACCTCGTCCGCATCGTGGAGACGCGGCCGCTCTCGAAGACGAAGAACTGGCGCCTCGCCGAGGTGCTGGAGGCGGCCAAGTGATCCAGCAGGAGTCACGGCTGCGCGTGGCCGACAACACGGGCGCGCGCGAGATCCTCTGCATCCGCGTCAAGGGCGGGTCGAAGCGCCGCTACGCGCGCGTCGGCGACGTGATCACCGCTACCGTCAAGACGGCCAGCCCGCAGGGCGCCGTGAAGAAGGGCGAGGTCGTGCAGGCGGTCGTCGTCCGCACGCGCAAGCCGTTCGGCCGCAACGACGGCACCTCGATCGCCTTCGACGAGAACGCGGCCGTGCTGATCGACGCGGCGCGCAACCCGCGCGGCACCCGCATCTTCGGGCCGGTCGCGCGCGAGCTGCGCGAGAAGAACTTCATGAAGATCGTCTCGCTCGCCCCGGAGGTGCTCTGATGGCCCACAAGATGAAGATCCGCAAAGGCGACAACGTCCACATGCTCTCGGGCAAGGACCGCGGCAAGCAGGGCCGCGTGATCGAGGCGCGCCCGCGCGAGCAGCGCGTGATCGTCGAGAACCTGAACGTCGTCAAGCGGCACACGCGCCCGCGTCCGATGCGCGACGCCAACCGCATGGGCGGCACGCAGATGATCCCCGGCGGCGTGATCGAGAAGCCGGCGCCCGTCCCGGTCGCCAAGGTGATGCTCGTCTGCCCGACGTGCAACCGGCCGACGCGGATCGGGATGACGACCAAGGAAGTGAAGGGCCGCGAGGTGCACGTGCGCGTCTGCAAGCGCGCCGACTGCGGCCAGGAGATCGACAAGTAATGAGTACGAACGGCTACCAGCCCCGTCTGAAGACGGCCTACGAGCAGGAGATCCGACTGCGCCTGCAGGAGGAGCTCGGCCTGAGCTCGTCCATGCAGGTGCCGCGGCTCCAGAAGATCACGCTCAACATGGGCGTGGGCGAGGCGAAGACCGACGCGAAGGTGCTCGACAGCGCGGTCGAGGAGCTGACGACGATCGCCGGCCAGCGCGCGCACGTGCGCAAGGCCCGCAAGTCGATCGCCGGCTTCAAGCTCCGCGAGGGCATGCCGGTCGGCGCGCGCGTGACGCTGCGCGGCGCCCGCATGTGGGAGTTCCTCGACCGGCTCGTCTCGATCGCGCTCCCGCGCATCCGCGACTTCCGCGGCCTGAACCCGCGCTCGATGGACGGCCGCGGCAACTTCTCGCTCGGGATCCGCGAGCAGATCATCTTCCCCGAGATCGACTACGACCAGATCGCCGGCATCCGCGGCCTGGACGTCGCGATCACCACGACGGCTGAGACCGACGAGCAGGGGCTGGCGCTCCTGCGGGCGCTCGGCATGCCGTTCCAGCGAGAGAGCGAAGGAGAGAATCAGTAGTGGCACGCAAGGCATTGATCGAGAAGTCGCGCAAGCCGCAGCGCTTCAAGACGCGCGCGTACTCGCGCTGCAACCGCTGCGGCCGGCCGCGCGCGGTCTACAAGAAGTTCGGCCTGTGCCGAATCTGCCTGCGGGACCTCGCCCACGAGGGCGTCATCCCCGGCATGACCAAGTCGAGCTGGTAACCGTGCAGACCGACCCGATCGCAGACATGCTCACGAGAATCCGGAACGCCAACCAGGCGCTGCACGAGCGCGCCGAAATGCCGAGCTCGCGCCTGAAGAGCGAGATCGCGCGGATCCTCAAGGAAGAGGGCTACATCCAGGACTTCCGCGTCGAGCCGGGCGAGGACACGCCGTACGACACGCTCGTGGTCGAGCTCAAGTACGGCCGTAGCCGCGAACGCGTGATCACCGACCTGAAGCGCGTCTCGAAGCCCGGGCGCCGCGTGTACGCTCGAAAGGATCGGCTGCCGCGGGTGCTCGGCGGCATGGGCATCGCCGTCCTGTCCACGTCCAACGGCCTGATCACGGCCCGCAGCGCCGAAGAGCAGGGCGTCGGCGGCGAGGTCGTCTGCTTCGTCTGGTGAGCCATGAGTCGAATCGGTAGAAAGCCCATCGAGCTTCCCGCCGGCGTGTCGGTGTCGATCTCGCCCGGCCGCGTGATGGTGAACGGGCCGCTCGGCGAGCTCACGCAGCAGGTGCCGGTGCGGATGCAGGTCGAGCAGCAGGACTCCTCGATCGTCGTGTCGCGCCCGACCGAGCGCGGCGACGACCGCGCGCTGCACGGCCTGACCCGGTCGCTGATCGCGAACATGGTCGAGGGCGTCACGAGCGGCTTCCAGAAGCGCCTCGAGATCCAGGGCGTCGGCTACCGCGCCGCGCTGCGAGGGGTCGACCTGGAGCTGAACGTCGGCTACTCGCATCCGGTCGTGCTCAAGGCGCCGCAGGGGATCACCTTCGAGGTTCCGACGCAGACCGAGGTTCTGGTCAAGGGCATCGACAAGCAGCAGGTCGGCGAGATCGCTGCGCAGGTCCGCAAGGTGCGCCCGCCCGAGCCGTACAAGGGCAAGGGCATCCGCTACGAGGGCGAGTACGTCCGCCGGAAGGTCGGGAAGCGCGCATGAGCACGTTGTCGGTTCGCGAGGCGCGTCATCGCCGCCACCGCCGCGTGCGGGGGAAGGTCTTCGGCAGCGTCGAGCGCCCGCGCCTGGTCGTGTTCCGCTCGAACCGCGGCATCGAGGCGCAGTTGATCGACGACCTCGAGGGCAAGACGCTCGCTGCGGCGAGCTGGCTCAACCTGAAGTCGTTCAAGGGCTCGAAGACCGAGCAGGCGGCCGAGGTCGGCAAGCTGCTCGCGCAGAACGCGAAGAAGGCGAACGTCGAGACGGTCGTCTTCGACCGCGGCGGCTACCTCTACCACGGTCGCGTCAAGGCGCTGGCCGATGCGGCACGCGAAGGAGGACTGAAGTTCTAAGTGGCTATTGATGTCGAGCAGAGCAGGGAGCTCAAGGAGCGCGTGGTCGAGATCAACCGCGTCGCCAAGGTGGTCAAGGGCGGCCGGCGGTTCTCGTTCACCGCGCTCGTCGTGATCGGCGACGAGGTCGATCGCGTCGGCCTGGGCTACGGCAAGGCGCGCGAGGTTCCGCTCGCGATCTCGAAGGCCGTCGACGACGCGAAGAAGAACCTTTTCACCGTGCCGCTCCACGGCAAGACGATCACGCACGAGATCCTCGGTCAGTTCGGCGCGGCGCGGGTGCTGCTGCGGCCGGCGAGCGAGGGGACGGGCGTGATCGCCGGCGGCGGCGTCCGCGCCGTGCTCGAGCTGGCGGGCATCCGCGACATCCTCGCGAAGAGCCTCGGCACGACGAACCCGATCAACATGCTCAAGGCGACCGTGCAGGGCCTGCAGAGCCTGCGCCGCCCCGAGGAGGTTGCCGCCACGCGCGGCCTGACGATCTCGCAGGTGCTGCCCGTGGGCGCGAAGAAGGACGTGGAGGAAGAGGCCCCGGCCGCCCCTGTGGCCGCCGAGCCGGAGACGAACGATGGCGAAGCTGAAGATCACGCAGACGCGTAGCGCGATCGGCCAGACGGCCAAGCACCGCGGCACGCTCCGCGCGCTCGGCCTCGGCAAGATCGGCCGCAGCGCCGAGCACGCGGAGAGCCCGCAGCTCGCCGGTATGCTCAGGAAGGTCCGTCACCTCGTGAGGGTGGACTCCGATGCCTGACGACCTGAACCTCTCCAACCTCAAGCCCGCCCAGCCGCGCAAGGACCGCAAGCGCGTCGGCCGCGGCCTGGGCTCGGGCAAGGGGCGCTACTCGGGGCGCGGCATCAAGGGCCAGAAGTCCCGCTCCGGCTCGCACAAGATGCGGCCGGGGTTCGAGGGCGGCCAGAACCCGATCTACATGCGCCTCGGCAAGCAGCGCGGCCCGTACTCGAAGGACGCGATGCCGATGGGGCCGCACCGCACGCACACGCAGCCCGTGAACGTCGCGGCGCTCGAGGAGCGCTTCGACGCCGGCACCGACGTCACGCTCGAGGCGCTGCTCGAGAAGGGCCTGATCCGAAACACGCGCATCGACGTGAAGCTGCTCGGCCAGGGCGACCTGACGAAGAAGCTTTCGATCACCGTGCACGCCGCCTCGGCGACCGCGCGCGAGAAGGTCGAGGCCGCCGGCGGCACGTTGACGCTGCTGCGCGAGCCGAAGGAGCGCAAGCCGAAGCGCCGTGAGCGGCCCGCCGCTCCGGCCGCGGAGGCCGAGCCCGATGAGCCCGTGGCAGAGGCGGATCCCGAGCCCGAGCAGGACGAGACGGCAGAACCCGAGGGCGAGGAGAGCGAGGGCTAGGTGTTCTCCTGGCTCGCCAACGCCTGGCGCGTCCCCGAGCTCCGGAAGCGCGTCCTCTTCACGGCGCTGATCCTGGCGCTCTACCGGCTGGGCTCATGGATCCCCGCGCCCGGCGTCGACTCGGCGCGGATCAAGGATTTCTTCAGCGGCCAGGGCGGCACCCTGCTCGGCTTCCTGAACATCTTCTCGGGCGGGGCGCTGTCGCAGTTTTCGCTGTTCGCGCTCGGGATCATGCCCTACGTCACCGCCTCGATCATCCTGCAGCTCCTGACCGTCGTGATCCCGAAGCTGGAGCAGCTGCAGAAGGAAGGCGAGGCCGGCTACGCCAAGATCAACCAGTACACGCGCTACCTGACCGTCGCGCTGGCGGCGGCACAGGCAACCGGCTACGCGTACCTGTTCGAGAAGCAGGGCGCGCTGACGTCGAACACCGGCCGCCTGGTGCTGATCATCATCACGCTCACGGCCGGCACGACGCTGCTGATGTACATGGGCGAGCTGATCACGAAGCGCGGGATCGGGAACGGCATCTCGCTCCTGATCTTCGCGTCGATCCTCGTGTCGGCTCCCGCCGGGATCTCCGCCTGGTACAACGGCGGCCCGATGGAGAAGCTGTTCTTCCCGCTGATCGCGCTCGGGATCGTCGTGGCGGTCGTCTACATCCAGGAGGGCCAGCGCCGGATCCCGATCCAGTACGCGAAGCGGATGATCGGCCGGAAGATGACGAGCGGCGAGTCGACCTACATGCCGCTGCGCGTGAACATGGCCGGAGTGATCCCGATCATCTTCGCGGCCGCGCTGCTGGCGCTCCCGCAGACGATCGGCTCGTTTGCGCCGAACTGGCAGAGCTTCATCAACCAGCACTTCGCGCCGGCGTCGTGGACGTACATCATCGTCGAGGCCGCACTGATCGTGATCTTCACGTTCTTCTACACGGCGGTGCAGTTCAACCCCGTCGACCAGGCCGACAACCTGCGCAAGCACGGCGGGTACATTCCCGGCATCCGGCCCGGGCCGCCGACGGCGCAGTACCTCGACCGCGTGCTGACGCGGCTGACGCTGCCGGGCTCGCTCTTCCTGGCTTCCGTCGCCGTGCTGCCCAGCATCTTCATCAAGTACGGCGGCTTCTCCCAGGCGACCTCGCGCGCGCTCGGCGGCACCTCGGTGCTGATCGTGGTCGGCGTCGCCCTCGACACGATGCGCCAGATGGAGTCGCAGATGATGATGCGCTCCTACGAAGGCTTCCTGAAGTAGGCCGCTAGGTGGCGAACATCCTCCTGCTCGGCCCGCAGGGAGCCGGCAAGGGCACACAGGGCAAGCTGATCGCCGCCGAGTACGGGGTTCCGCACGTCGCGACGGGCGACATCCTCCGCGCCGCGATCGCCGGCGGCACCGAGCTCGGCCTGAAGGTGAAGCCGATCTACGACGCCGGGCAGCTCGTCCCCGACGAGCTGATGATCGAGCTGATCCGCGAGCGGCTCGGCGAGGAGGATGCGCGCGAGGGCTTCGTGCTCGACGGCTTCCCCCGCACGATGCGCCAGGCCGAGGCGCTGGGCGAGATGCTCCGCGAGATCGGCCGCGAGCTCGACGTCGTCTTCGAGCTGCAGCTCCCCGACGCGATCGGCCGCGAGCGTATGCTCAAGCGCGCCGCCGAGGAGGGCCGTGCCGACGACACGCCCGAGGCGATCGACAAGCGCCTGCGCATCTACCACCAGGAAACGGAGCCGCTCGTCGAGTACTACCGCTCGCGCGGCGGTCTGGTCGGCATCCACGCCGACCGGCCGATCCCGGAGGTCTTCGCGGAGATCCAGCGCGCGCTCGAGCAGGTGGCGGTCAGATGATCATCCGCAAGGCGCCGTCCGAGATCGAGCGCATGGCGCGCGCCGGCGAGGTCGTCGCTGAGACGCTCGCGCTCGTCGGCGAGCACGCGCGACCGGGCGTGACGACGCAGGACCTGGACGAGCTCGCGGACGACTTCATCCGCTCGCGCGGCGGCATCCCGACGTTCAAGGGCTACCGCGGCTACCCCGCTTCGATCTGCGTTTCGCCGAACTCGATGGTCGTCCACGGCATCCCCGGGATGTACGCGCTGCGCGAGGGCGACGTCCTCTCGGTCGACGTCGGCGTGACCCTGGACGGCTTCGTCGCGGACTCCGCGTACACGTTCCCGATCGGCGAGGTCTCGGAGGAGGCGGAGCGCCTGCTCGAAGGCTGCCAGGCCGCGCTCGCAGCCGGGATCGAGCAGTGCAGGGTCGGGAACCGCCTGTCCGACATCTCGCATGCGATCCAGGTGGCGACGGAGAGCCAGGGGTTCTCGGTCGTCCGGAGCCTCGTGGGGCACGGCGTCGGCCGCTCGATGCACGAGGAGCCGCAGATTCCGAACTACGGCGAGGCCGGGCGCGGCCCGCTCCTGGCCGAGGGCATGACCTTCGCGATCGAGCCGATGATCACCGCCGGCAGCGCCGACGTCGTCCTGCACGACGACGAATGGTCGATCTCCACCGCCGACGACTCGCTCGCCGCCCATTTCGAGCACACCGTCGCGATCACGGCCGAGGGCCCGAGGATCCTCACGGCCGCGACCAGCGCGGTTCGCTCGTGACCGATTCGAGAGTCGAGCAGTACGCGAAGCTCCTGGTGGGGACGTGCGTCGACGTCCAGCCGGGCTGGCAGGTGCTCGTCAACGGCAGCACCCTCGCGCGGCCGCTGCTCGAGGCGGTCAGCCGGGAAATCGGCCGGCGCGGCGCGTATCCGCTGCAGCGCGTCAACCTCTCCGGCAGCCGCCTCGACGTGCCGTGGGCGAGCGAGGCGCCCGAGGAGCTGCTCGACGCGCCGGCCGACATCGACGCCTACGCGTGGAAGCACGCCGAGGCGCTGATCTCGATCGAGGCGCCGGAGAACACGCGTGAGCTGACGGCGCTGCCCGGCGAACGGCTCTCACGGCTCCAGGCCGGCTGGCGCCCGTACCTCGAGCGCGTCCTGACGATGGACATCAAGTGGGTGGGCTGCCAGTACCCGACGCCCGCGCTGGCCCAGGACGCCGGGATGTCGCTCGCACAGTTCGCCGACTTCCTCTACGGCGCGTGCCTCCTGGACTGGGAGGCCGAGGGCAAGCGGATGCAGCGCTACGCCGAGCGGTTCGACGCGGCCGAGGAGGTCCACATCGTGGCCGACGGCACCGATCTGCGGCTCTCGATCGCGGGCCGTTCGGCACTCGTCGACGCCGGCAGCGCGAACATGCCCGGCGGTGAGTTCTTCCTCTCTCCGGTCGAGGACTCGGCGCACGGCGAGATCGCGTTCTCCGAGTATCCGGCCGTGTACCTCGGCCGTGAGGTGAGCGGCGTCAGGCTTCGCTTCGAGGACGGCGTGGTCGTCGACGCATCCGCCTCGGCCAACGAGGAGTTCCTGATCGAGCAGCTCGACCGCGACGAGGGAGCGCGGCGCCTGGGCGAGCTCGGGATCGGCTGCAACCCCGGCATCACGCGGCACATGAAGAACACGCTCTTCGACGAGAAGATGGACGGCACCGTCCACCTCGCGCTCGGCAACGGCCTGCCGGACGTCGGCGGCACCAACGAGAGCCAGGTGCACTGGGACATCGTCAAGGAGATGCGCCGCGAAGGCACGCGCATCGAGCTCGACGGCGAGACGGTGCAGGAGGGCGGACGCTGGCTTCTATAGAAGGTTTGCTACAGTTCTGGCCGCGGCGGAAGCCGTGTTTTTTCGTGTCTCCAGAGTGAGGAGCATTGGCCCAGAAGGAAGAGAAGATCGAGGTGGAAGGCGAGGTCGTCGAGTCCCTGCCCAGCACCATGTTCCGGGTGCAGGTGGACGGGATGGACGGCACCGTCCTCGCGACGATCGCCGGCAAGATGCGCAAGCACTACATCCGCATCCTTCCCGGTGACCGCGTGAAGGTCGAGCTCTCCCCCTACGACCTGACCAGAGGAAGGATCACGTACAGACACCGATGAAAGTCAGAGCTTCAGTCAAGCCCATGTGCGAGCGCTGCCGCGTGATCAAGCGGCACGGGCGCACCATGGTCATCTGCAGCAACCCCCGCCACAAGCAGCGGCAGGGGTAGCGCGATGGCCCGAATCGCAGGCGTCAACCTGCCCAACCAGAAGCGGCTCGAGATCGGGCTGACCTACATCTACGGCATCGGCCGCTCGACGGCGCAGAAGATCTGCACCGACACTGGCCTCTCGCGCGACGAGAAGATCAAGGACCTGACCGACGAGGAGATCACGAAGCTCCGCGAGTACATCGACGGCAACCTGCAGGTCGAGGGCGACCTGCGCCGCGAGCGGACGCAGGCGATCAAGCGCCTCGGCGAGATCGGCGCCTACCGCGGCATCCGCCACCGCCGCGGGCTGCCGGTTCGCGGGCAGCGCACGAAGACGAACGCCCGCACCCGCAAGGGGCCGAAGAAGACCGTCGGCCGCGGTAAGAAGGCCGCGGCGAGGTAGGCATGGCACCTCCGAGACGACAGGCGACTAGAGGTCGCGCGCGCCGCCGCGTGAAGAAGAACATCGCGATCGGCCAGGCGCACATCAAGACGTCGTTCAACAACACGATCGTCTCCCTCACCGACGGCGAGGGGAACGTGATCGCGTGGGAGTCCGCCGGCTCGGCCGGCTTCAAGGGCTCGCGCAAGTCGACGCCGTTCGCCGCCCAGGTGACCGCCGACGCGTGCGCGCGCAAGGGCATGGAGCACGGGCTGCAGAAGGTCGAGGTCTTCGTCAAGGGCCCGGGCTCGGGCCGCGAGACCGCGATCCGCTCGCTGCAGGCTGCCGGGCTCGAGATCCTCGGCGTCAAGGACGTGACCCCGCAGGCGCACAACGGCGTCCGCCCGAAGAAGCGGAGGCGCGTCTGATGGCCCGCACCCTCGGCCCCAAGTGCCGCAACTGCCGCCGCGAGGGCATGAAGCTCTTCCTCAAGGGCGAGCGCTGCCTCACCGAGAAATGCTCGGTCGAGCGCCGCAGCTACCCGCCGGGCGACCACGGCCGCGGCCGCATCAAGCAGTCCGAGTACCTGCTCCAGCTGCGCGAGAAGCAGAAGGCCCGCCGCTACTACGGCCTGCTCGAGAAGCAGTTCCGCACCTACTACACGAAGGCCGCCAAGGGCTCGGGCATCACCGGCGAGGAGCTGCTGCGGATGCTCGAGACGCGCCTCGACAACGTCGTCTACCGGCTCGGCTTCGCCGCGTCGCGCGCGCAGGCCCGCCAGCTCGTCCGCCACGGCCACTTCCAGGTCAACGGCCGCCGCGTGAACATCCCGAGCTACCAGGTCCGGCCCGACGACGTGATCATGCTCAAGCCGGGGAGCGGCGCGGAGCAAGTCGTCCGCGACGCGACCGACCTCACCGCCTCGGTGACGCCGTGGCTGCAAGCCGACCACGAGGGCCTCACCGGCAAGGTGCTCAAGTTGCCGGAGCGCGAGGAGATCGACACGCCGGTCCAAGAATCGCTCATCGTCGAGCTTTACTCGAAGTAGAAAGGATCCAATGGCAGTTCGTACCAGCTTGATGGAGTTCCAGATCCCGCGGATCGTCCACGAAGAGGTGGAGGACAACCGCGGCGTTTTCGTGATCGAGCCGCTCGACCGCGGCTTCGGCTACACGTTCGGCAACTCGCTGCGCCGCGTGCTGCTCTCGTCGCTCGAGGGCGCCGCCGTGACCTCGGTGAAGATCGAGGGCGTCGCGCACGAGTTCACGACCCTGCCGGGCGTCCGCGAGGACGTGACCGACATCCTGCTCAACTTCAAGAGCCTGATCTGCCGACTGCACGGCGAGTCGCCCGAGATCGAGGTGCGCCTCTCCAAGAAGGCCGCGGGCGTCGTCAAGGCGTCCGACATCGAGGCTCCGGCCGAGCTCGAGATCCTCAACCCGGACCTCGAGATCGCGAACCTCTCCGACAAGGGCAAGCTCGAGGTCACGCTCACGATCGGGCGCGGCCGCGGATACGTGCCGGCCGAGCTGAACCGCGGGCCCGAGCACACGATCGGCGTCATCCCGATCGACTCGATCTTCTCGCCGGTGCGGCGCGTGTCGTACGACGTCGAGGCCGCCCGCGTCGGGCAGCGCACCGACTACGACAAGCTGCGGATCGACGTCACCACCGACGGCTCGATCGACCCGCGCGAGTCGATCGGCCAGGCCGCCGAGATCCTGATCCGGCAGCTCGCGATCTTCACCGACATCGACCGGATCGAGGGCTTCGGCGAGCAGGCCGCCGCTGAGGCGCAGGCCGAGCCGGCGCTGGCGCACGGGATGGAGAACTTCCCGATCGAGGAGCTCGAGCTGGGCGTCCGCTCGTACAACTGCCTCAAGCGCGTCGGCATCGAGACGATCGGCGACCTGGTCACCAAGACCGAGAACGAGCTGGCCGCGATCCCGAACTTCGGCAAGAAGTCGATCGAAGAGGTCAAGGAGACGCTCGCGACGCACGGCCTGACGCTGCGCGGCGAGGAGGGCCCGGGCGCGTGAGGCACCGCCGGTCCGGACGAAAGCTGGGCCGCGACGCCTCGCACCGCAAGGCGCTCTACGCGAACCTCGCGAGCGCGCTGATCGAGCACGGGCGCATCAAGACGACGGCGGCGAAGGCCAAGGAGGTCAAGCCGATCGTCGAGCAGATGATCACCCTCGGCCGGCGCGGCGGCGTGCACGCGCGGCGCCAAGCCCTCGCGTACCTGCGGTCGCAGGACGTCGTCTACAAGCTGTTCAGCGACGTTGGCCCGCGCTTCGCCGACCGGCCGGGCGGCTACACGCGGATCATCCGCATCGGCCCTCGACCCGGCGACGCGGCCGAGATGGTCTACCTCGAGCTCGTCGACTTCCTGCCCGAGCCGCCGGCCGAGCGTCCCGCGCGCCGCGCGCGCCAGGAAGAGCCCGTCGAAGCCGAAGCAGCCGGCTGAGCTAGCCGACGACGCCCAGCGTTGCGCTGACGGCGCCGATCACGATCCCGGCCAGCGTCACGTAGGCGAGCGAGCTGACGAAGCTCGTGCGGAAGAAGCGCCAGCGCAGCCACGCGAGCGCGATCAGCTCGAACACGACGACGATTCCGGCGAAGATCAGCGCCGTTCGGTAGTGCGGGATCAAGAACGGCAGGGTGTGCAGGATTCCGCCTGTGAACGTGCCGACGCCCGTGATCGCGCCGCGGATGACCGGGTTTCCGCGGCCGGTCAGCTCACCGGTGTCCGAGAGCCCCTCCGAGTACGCCATGCTGATGCCGGCGGCGATTGCGGTGGCGGTGCCGGCGATGAACGCCGCATGCGAGTCGTGGGTATACAGCGCAACCGAGAAGATGGGCGCGATCGTCGAGAGCGACCCGTCGATCAGGCCGGTCAGCGCCGGCTGGACGCGCTGGAGGAGGAACGTCTGCTGTCCCGTCATGACTAGAGTGTATCAGAAAGAACGCAAGTCATTAGAGCATAAGGAACGCCTTACAAACGCGGTCAGGGCCTCCTGACGTGCGGCTGAGGCTAACGCTGGAGTACGACGGCACCGGGTTCCGCGGCTGGGCCGCGCAGCCCGGCCTGCGAACGGTCGAGGGGGCGCTGCAGGAGGCGCTCTCCGCCGTCTATCCGCGCTGGGCCGAGCTCGCCGTCGCCGGCCGCACGGACACGGGCGTACACGCGCTCGGCCAAGTCGCCTCCGTCGAGGTCGACGGCGGCGCACCGCCGGAACGGGCGGCCGCCGCCCTGAACGCCGAGCTGCCCGACGACGTCGGCGTCACTGCCGCCGAGGAGGCAGCGCCCGACTTCCACGCGCGCCACTCGGCGAGGGCGCGCAGCTACCGCTACCGCGTCTACCGTCGCGGCGAGCGCTCGCCCTTCGAGGTGCGCCGCTCGTGGTGGTACCCGTACGCGCTCGACGAGGAGCAGCTCGGTGTCTCGGCGGAGCTCGTCGAGGGCGAGCACGACTTCCGCGCCTTCACGCCGGCCGAGACCCAGCACAAGACGCTCGTCCGCGTCGTCGAGTCCGCGATCTGGCATCGCCGCGGGCCTGCGCTAGAGCTGGAGATCACCGCGAACTCGTTCCTGCGCCACATGGTGCGCACGCTCGTCGGCACGATGCTCGAGCGGCCGCCCGAGGAGCTGGGGCAGCTGCTCGAGGGCCGCGAGCGCAGCCAGGCCGGCACGACGGCGCCACCCTGGGGTCTCTATCTCGTCTCCGTTCGCTACTAGGCCGGGCCTTGACAGCGCCTTCGTGGTTTAGTCAAATGACTTAGACATTTGACTCAAGGGAGGTGGGCATGTCGCTCTACCACTCGCCCGAAGAGGCGATCGCAGCACCGGAAGAGGAGTTCCTCTACCTCGCGTGCCTGCACGAGGGCACGGACGTCGACGCCCCGGATTTCCTCGCCGTCGTCGACACGGAGGAAGGCAGGATCGTGCACGAGCTCCCGATGCCGAACCTCGGCGACGAGCTGCACCACTTCGGCTGGAACCGCTGCTCGTCGGCGTGCCACGGGCCGGACCGCTCGCATCTGATCGTTCCGGGGTTCCGCTCTTCGCGGATCCACGTCGTCAACGTCGCCGACGACCCGCGACGGCCAACGATCGAGAAGGTGATCGAGCCGGAGGAGGTCGTGCGAGCGACCGGTTACACCCGTCCGCACACCGTGCACTGCATGCCGGGTGACAACGTCGTCATCTCGATGCTCGGCGACGCCGACGGCAACGGCGCCGGCGGCTTCGCAGTGCTCGACGCGAAGACGTTCGAGCTCAAGGGCCGCTGGGAGAACGGCGGCGAGACACCGCGCTTCAACTACGACTTCTGGTACCAGCCGCGCCAGAACGCGCTCATCTCGTCGGAGTTCGGCGAGCCGAACGCCTACGAGCCCGGCTTCGACCTCGAGGACGTCGCCGCGGGGCGGTACGGCAGCAGGCTCCACTTCTGGAACCTCGGCGAGCGCCGGCTCGAGCAGACGGTCGACCTGGGCGAAAACGGCCTCGTCCCGCTCGAGGCGCGCTGGCTGCACGATCCCGACGCCGACGAGGGCTTCGTCGGCGCCGCCCTCTCCAGCACGATGTGGCACTTCCACCGCAACGGCAGCTGGCAGGCCGACCAGGTGATCGCCGTCGAGAGCGTCGAGCTCGAGGGCTGGCCGTTCCCCGTGCCGGGCCTCATCACAGACCTCCTGCTCTCCATGGACGACCGCTTCCTCTACCTCGCGAACTGGCTGCACGGGGACGTGCGCCAGTACGACGTCTCGAATCCAGCGGAGCCCAAGCTCACGGGACAGGTCTGGCTGGGAGGCGTGCTCGGCAAGCCGAGCGACGCGCGCCGCGACCTTGGTGGCGGCCCGAACATGCTCCAACTTTCGTACGACGGCCGGCGCCTCTACGTCACCAACTCGCTCTACTCGACCTGGGACAACCAGTTCTACCCGGCGATGCGCTCCTGGCTGCTACGCATCGACTGCGATCCGAACGGCGGGATGGAGATCGACCACGAGTTCTTCGTCGACTTCCACGACCGGCCCGAGGGGCCGGCCCGCGCCCACGAGGTGCGGCTGCAGGGCGGCGATTGCACGACGGAGATCTTCCAGTGATAGTCGGGCATGTCATGGGGATCCCCGTCGAGGAGACGGTGCTACAGCTCCTCCCGGCTGGAGCCGTCACCGTCACCGCGTTCGCGATCGGCGGCCGCCGGCTGCTGCAAAGGCTACGACGGCGCTGATGGAGACGAAGACGAGCAGCCGCGCCGCGGCCGAGGAGGCGCTACTGGATGCAGCGGAGCGGCTGCTCGTCGACGTCGGCTACGCGGGCATCACGACGCGGCGCCTCGCCGACGAGGCGGGAGTCAACCACGGCCTCGTCCACTACTACTTCGGCTCGAACGAGAACCTGCTCGTGCAGGCGCTGGAGCGCTTCACGGAGCGTCTCATCGGCAGACAGCGCGAGCTGTACGCGGCCGACGTGCCCTTCGTCGAGAAGTGGCGCACCGCGATGCGCTACCTCGTGAGCGAGGACGT
>Ga0207683_10002427_pt1 | contig 16263 bp, 11 predicted proteins | sample KBSM73metaG_FD_184333 | JGI IMG/M metagenome (GOLD analysis project Ga0207683, IMG submission 184333) | Miscanthus rhizosphere microbial communities from Kellogg Biological Station, Michigan, USA - KBS M7-3 metaG (SPAdes) (version 2) | ecosystem: Host-associated > Plants > Roots > Rhizosphere >... | reverse complement strand
CGAGCTACGCAAGCTCGCGATCGGTGAGGAGAGCGCGTGTTAGCTTGGGGAGTACATGTCGGATAGCTTCGGGACGTGGCAGCTAGATTCCCTGATCGCCGTCGGCGGTCTCGGCGAGGTCTGGCGCGCGCATCGCGGCTCGACGATCGCGGCCTTGAAGCGACTCCACACGCACCTCGCGCGGATCGACGAGGGACTGCGCCAGTTTGCAGTCGAGCAGCTGCTCGCGACGACGCTGCCGCGCCATCCAAACGTCGTGCACGGACTCGAGGCTGGTGAGGTAGCTGACCGTCCTTACGTCGCGATGGAGCTCGTCGACGGACCGGACCTGCGTCAGATGAAGGTGCCGAAGCACCGCGCGATCGAGATCGTCATCGCCGCCTGCGACGCTGCGACGCACCTCCACGGTGAGGGCTGGGTGCACGGCGACATCTGCCCGGGCAACATCGTCATCGGCACCGATCGCATCGTGCTCGTCGATCTCGGCGTCGCGCGCGGCATCGGCGAAGGCGGCGCGGTTCGCGGCACGCACGCGTACATGGCTCCCGAGCAGGTGAAGGGCGAGGCGTGGACACGAGCAACCGACGTGTTCGCGCTCGGCATCGTGCTGTGGGAGCTCGTCGCGGGCGCGCGGCTGTTTCATCGCGGGCCGCCGTGGCTGTCGATGGCCGCGGTTGTCGAGGCGAGCGTCCCTGCCCTGCCCGACGCATCGCTCGATGCGATCGTCCAGCGCGCGCTAGCGAAGGATCGCGGGCAGCGCACGCCCACTGCCGAAGCGCTTGGCGCCGAGCTGTCCGCGCTGGCGAGCTAGCTTGCGCGCGGCCGCACAGCCGTAGTCGAGCTGATCGACTTCGACCGTCGCGAGCTGCGCCGGGTCGTTGTTCGGCGACTGGCGATACGTCGCCGACGCCAGCTGATCGCCGTGCCAGTCGTACGTCTCTTCGCTCGCGATCGCCGACGGATCGCTGCCGCCATACGACTCCGAGAGCTCGCGGTTGTTGCTGTCGTACGTGATCAGGCCGGTCCACTGGCCGTTGTTGGTGTCCATCGTGATCGTGCCGGCCGCATCGTCGTAGGTGTACGTGCCCGAGAGGCCGTTCTGGTCGGTCCAGCCGGTGAACCGGCCGTCGGGATCGAAGGCGAGCGTGTAGCCGAAGTCGGGCTGGCCTTGCTCGCTGATCACCTCGTGAGTCGGCTCGCCGAACGCATTGAACTGCGAATAGATGTAGCGCCAGTTGTCGTGATAGTTCGCGTTCTGCTCGTCGGTGATGTAGTCGATCAGCTGGCCGAGCGTGTCGTAGTCGGCGGTGACCTCGTAGCGCGTGTCGCCCCAGCCGCGCGTCTCGAGCAGGTGGGTCATGCGATCGAGGTTGTCGTAGTTGTACGTGACGACGTCGTTGGCGCCGCCGGCGGTATAGACGCCGGTCGCCTGCGTCAGATTGCCGGCGCCATCGTAGTCGTACGCGTAGCGCAGGTCGGGCGTGGTGCCGCCGTTGAGCGTGATGTCGTCGCCGCACGCCGCGCCCGCGGGATGCGATTCGATCTTGGGCGTGATCGACGCCGAGGGGAGCTTGTGCTCCGCGGGAGAGGTGCAGCCGAAAATGAACAGGGCAAGGCCGAGACGGGTACGCATTTCAAAGCTCCTTGGTTTCTCGAATCACATCGCCAGGCCAAGCGCGACCACCGCACTCAAGCTCAGCGTGGGTTCCCAGCGTGAAGACATCTGTGCATCGCGGCGGAGGACGAACGTGTCGACCTCGGTCGCGATGCTCGCGGTCGCGCCGCGCCCGAGCGCGTACGCGATGCTGCCGCCTCCGCCGAAGTACGCGGCGGAGGTCGTGCGGGCGGGCGCGGTGCCCGTGGTGGTGAAGGTCTGATGGAGCAGCGCGCCGCCGGCCTCGGCCTGCGCGGTCAGCGCGATGCCTCCGAGGTACGGGCTGCGCCAGGTGTGCGAGACACGGGCATCGGCGGCGACGTCGTCGGTCGCCTCGGCGACAAACGCGTTGTGCGCGGACTCGCGGCAGGCCGAGAGCCGGGGCGTGAGCGTGATCGCGCCGAGATCGAACGCGTAGCCGGCGATCGCACCGGTGCAAGCATCACCGCCGGCGACGAGCGGCGTGCGGACGAGCAGCCCGGCCTCGACGGCATCGTGGCGCTCGCGACGGATCGCGCCCTTGCCGGCGACCTGGATGTACTCGACGCGCGCGAGCTCGCGGTCGTCGATCGAATGCGCGTCGCCGGCGGCGATGTGGATCGCACCCTCGAGCAGGTGCGTCTCGAGGCGTTCGCGGATGAAGTATGTGCCCGGGCGGACGTTGAGCGTGCGCGTCGTGTCGTGGATGCCGACCTCGGCGACCATCGGGCCGTCGGCGGTGCCGGCGAGCACGAGGACGTCGCGATTCGCCGGGATGCGCAGCTGCGCGCGGTGCGGTCCGAGCGTGCCCGGGCGGGTCAGCACGATCGCGTCGCGGCCGGCGAGCTCGTCGCGAAACGTCGGGTGCTGCATGCCGGCGAGCGTGCGGCTCGAGGCGCGCAGGGTGGCCGCGCGGGCGTACTCGTAGGCCTCGGCGGTCGTGACGTTGCCGTCGCCGTCCGCGTCGGCCGGGCCGGCGAGCCCGCTCACGAGGAAGTGGCTGAAGAACGAGCCCTTGATCGCGTCGGACTCCTGGGCCTGCTCGCTCTCGGCGCTGGCGGTCCAGAACACGACGCCGTCGGCGGCCAGCGAGTCGCCGAGCGCGATCGGGAACGGTGCGGCGACCGTGCCGCCCTTCACGCGGGTCAACGCGCCCGAGCGGCAGGCATCGACGACGAGCATGCGAAACTGCGCCGGCGAGCCGCGCACGAGCTGCTCGAGCTGCGTGAGCCCGAAGCTCGTCGCGCCCAGGTGCAGCGCCTCGGCATCGGCGTGGCCGGAGTAGTAGACGACGAGCATGGAGTCGGGCGCGGCGGCGAGCCGGATCCGCTCGTTGAGCGCGATCAGCGCGGCACGCGCACCCTCGGCATCGCCACCGCGCAGCACGATGACGTTGCCGGCGTCGAAGCCGCCGAGATCGACGAGCGTCGCGGCGAACCGATCGGCGTCGTGCTCGGCATAGCGGAGCTGTGGCTCGTCGTGGTCGCCCGTGTCGTTGCCGATCACGAGCGCGAACCGAGCGACCATCAGAAGCGCGATCACCGGGTCACCACCGTGATGCGATCGACCGTGCAATCGGCCGGCGGCGCCGCCGGATCGAACGGATCGGCGCAGAACGTCGCGGTCAGCGTGTCGGTGCCGTCGAGCACGATCGACAGCGGCAGCAGATGCTCGCGCGAGGCCGGGACCACCGTCGGCGGCACGTACACGGTGCGGTCCGCACCGACGACCGAGACCCACGCCGGCGCGGTGGTCGTCGTGTACAGCTCGATCGCATCGCCGCGATCGATCCACTCCTGCGTGTGGCCGAGCCGGACCTGGCCCTCGTGCGAGACGTAGAACCCGAGCACCGCGGTGCCCTTCGTGCGCACGACATCGGCGTGGTGCGGCCACGCGAGCACGAGCATGCCGGCGGCGGCGAGCGCCCCGACGGCGGCGAGCGCGGCGACCACGGGCGCGCGGCGGCGGGGCAGCGGCAACCGAGGAAGCGGTTCGCGGCGCACGGCGAGCGCATCGGCGAGCAGATCGCCACAGCGCCCGCAGCTCGCGGCGTGATCGCGCATCGCGGCGACATCGGCCGCGGCAAGCTCGCCGGCGAGGAGCCGATCGATCGAGAGCTCGCTGACGTGGATCCAGATCATGCCACTCGCTCCATGATTCGCCGGCGCATGCGGGCCGCGAGATCGCCGACGTGGCGGCGCGAGCACTGCATCAGCGTCGCGACCTCGTCGTGGGTGAGCTCGTCACAGAACAGATAGACGGCGAGCGCGGCCTCCTCCTCGGAGAGCGCGCCGAGGATCTCGCACGCGAGCGCGCGGGTCTCACCGCGGGCCGGTGCCTCGGGCCGTGCCGCGGCCGCCTCGATCGCGACCAGGCGCGTGCGCGTCTTGCCGTCGCGCAGCCGGTTGAGGCAGGCGTGCGTCGTGGCGGCGTAGAGGTACGTCGCGACCGAGCTCTTCGCCTCGAAGGTCGGATCGTGAAAGATCGCGAGGAAGACGTCCTGCACGACGTCGCGCGCGTCGGCGTCGTTGCGCAACAGGCGCCGCGCGCGCCGCAGCACCGCGTGGCCGTGGTCGCGATACAGCCTCTCGAGGGCCCCCGCGGTCATGGCGGCGACACCGCGATCCGCAGTGGATCGCCGTCGGAGATGTCATGCAGCTGATAGGCGCGGCGGGTCTCGCACGCCGAGGGCACCGCGCCGCTCGCGATGCACCGCGCGATCAGCTGCGCCTGCACCTGCCCCACCGTCTGCACCGGCTCGAACCGGCGCAGGTGATAGCCCGCGGTCATCGGTCCGCCGAGGTAGTCGGCCGCGCGGCTGCCCGCCGCGACATCGCCGCTCGCCCACACCAGCACGTGCGTGCGATCGGTGCCGCGCGTCGTGCGCCGCGGCGCGCCGACATCCGACACCACGTAGATGTAAGCCTCGGCGAGCTCGACGTTGTCGACGACGAATCGCGCGGCGACCGGCGGCGGCGTGGGGACGGCGACCGTGAAGGCCGCCGGGAACTCGATCGAGACCGGAACGGTCGTTGCCGCGACCCCAGGCCCGCCCGGGCCACCGCTGTCCTGCCAGAGCAGCGCCACGCCGCCGACCGGTGAGGCGGGAGCGGTCGTCGTCGATGCGAACGTGCCGGTCAGCGTGATCAGCGGCTGACCGACGTAGTCGCTGCTCGCGAGCGGGTCACAGCCCGCGGCCAGCGCTACCAGCAGAATCCCTCGCATCGCCCGATTAGGAACGCGACCCGCAGAAAGCGGCGCGAGTCCGCGTTAACGCGCCTTGTTCAGCCGCGACGCGTCCGCATCACTGCGACGGCGAGCGCGATTCACGCGGGAAGATGACAGCGGCGTTTCATGCGATCGTCGCCGCGTGCTCCTACGCGCCCTCGCTCTTGCCTCGCTCGTCGCCTGCACGCACTCCGCGCCGCCATCGCCGCCTCCTCTGCCTCCCGCCCCGCACATGGCCTGGGGCCTCGTGCTCCACGGCGGCGCGGGCGTGATCACGCGCGACAAGCTGACGCCCGAGCGCGAGGCCGCGATCCACGCCGACCTCGAGCGCGCGCTGCGAGCGGCCCACGCAGTGCTCGCGAAAGGTGGCAAGAGCGCCGACGCCGTGACCGCCGCGATCACGATCCTCGAGGACTCCCCGCTGTTCAACGCCGGCAAGGGCGCCGTGTTCACCCACGACGGCATCAACGAGCTCGACGCCGCGATCATGGACGGCCGCGCACACACCGCAGGCGCGGTCGCCGGCGTGCGCACGATCAAGAACCCGATCCTGCTCGCGAAGGCCGTGATGGACAACGGCCGCCACGTCCTGCTCGTCGGCGCCGGGGCCGAGGAGTTCGCGGCCACCGCCGGCATCGAGCGCGTCGATCCATCGTACTTCCGCACCGAGGAGCGCTGGCAGGAGCTCCAGAAGGCGCTGACCGAGGATCACTTCGGCACGGTCGGCGTGGTCGCGCTCGACCAGAGCCACGACCTCGCGGCCGGCACCTCGACCGGTGGCCTGACGAACAAGCGCTACGGCCGCGTCGGCGACTCGCCGATCATCGGCGCCGGTACCTATGCCGACGAGCATTGCGGCGTGTCGGCCACCGGCCACGGCGAGTTGTTCATCCGCTACACCGTGGCCCACGACATCTGCGCGCGCGTCGAGTATGCGCACGAGCCGCTCGCGCAGGCCGCGGACGACGTTGTGATGAAGGAGCTCGTGGCGGCGAAGGGCGACGGCGGCATCATCGCGCTCGACGCCGAAGGACACTGGACGCTGACGTTCAACACGCCGGGCATGTATCGCGGCTACATCACGGAAGACGGCGTGCCGCACGTCGAAATCTTTCGCTAGACACGCGCGCGCTACTGTCACTGTCGCGGGAGTGCTCGAATTGCAGTAGCACAACGCTACGTGGCGTCATCGCCTGGCGGAGCAGCTACACCGAGCGTACACGCGCGACAGAAATTACGTAAATCAGCGTACGTAATACAACGCATCTGAGTACGAGTCTTGCTCAGCGTGCCGCTCGCCGCGAATCGCGGTCAGGGGGCTATCTACGTGCGCGCAATCAAGACCGAGTACGCATTGCTTCTCGTGGGGTCGCTGCTTCAACCGCTCATCGGTTGTAGGCCGCCAGACCTGTCGCTGAGTAGCCTGTCTTCTGCGGACACTGCTTCATTCCAGACGGGCACCAGTGGCTACTCGGGAACCGTCGACGGGCTGATCACGAGTAGTGGCGGCGGCATCGGCGCGAATGACTTCACGAGCGCGAGCTCGCTCGTCATGAACAACACGACGGGCGGCTACGAGGCGAGGGCACTCGTGAAGTGGAGCAATATCTCGTTACCGGCCGGAGCGACGGTGACAGGCGCCCAGGTGTCCTTCACGTGGGAGGACTTCGCCGGAGGTCACGACATGAAGGCCTACTACCTGAAGAACTCGTGGGATACGAGCGCGAAGTGGGCGCCACGAACCTCGACGCTCAACTGGAACACGCCGGGAGCGAAGGGCGTCGGGACCGACATCACGTCGAGCACGCCTGCGTTCGAGGATACAAACTGGACGGCATCCGGAGTGTCGACGAGGCCGTACACGTTATCTGCATCGGTCGTCCAGGGATGGATTGACACTCCGTCGACGAACCAGGGACTCATCCTCACGAATGCGACTGCGAACAAACAGCTCTTTGTCTACACGTCGCGAAACACGACGGCCGCGTATCGTCCGCAGTTGACGATCACCTACACGACAGGAGGAGGCGGCGCGGATGCAGCCGTCGACAGCGCAAGCAACTGCTTCACCGTCGCCACGGGAACCTGGAACGATGACTCCTTCACCGCGCAGACATCGTTCACGGCGGAGTTCGATGCGACGCCGAGCGCAGCTGGCGTCGACGAGGTCATGGGCTTCTCCCAGGGTTCGGCGGCGCAGTCGTTCACGAATCTCCAGGCAGCCGCGCGATTCGCGACCACCGGTGTGATCGAGGCGCGAAACGCCGGCGCATACGCCGCCGACAACACCATCACCTACTCGGCCGGGACTACCTATCATTTCCGATTCGTCTTCGACGACATCCGGACCAAGACGTATTCCGTCTTCGTGACGCCGTCTGGGGGCTCCGAGGTGACGCTCGGCTCGAACTATGCGTTCCGCACCGGCGCACCCGCGGTGACGGCACTCGACGATCTGGCGACCGAAGCGGGTACCGGAACGCTCCAGGTCTGCAACCTGTCGGTGAGCTCGATGACCTACAACGGACTTGTGCTCGCCGATAACCCGGTCGCCTTCTGGGGGATGACCGCCGGGGGCACCAGCGAAACGGATCTGACGGGCAACGGACGCACCGGCACCTACGTGAACAGCACGCCGACGACGTCGTCCATGCCCAATGGCGATACGGTCGCGGTGTTCAACGGGTCGAATCAGTACCTGACGGTCGCGTCGAATGCGTCGCTCTCGATCCCCACCACGCACAAGATGACGTGGGAAGCGTGGATCCGGCCCACCACCTTGGAGTTCCCCACCAGCCCGAATCACTATGTCAATTTCATGGGGAAGTGCGAGCACTACTCCCCCACGTGCGAGTGGGAAGCACGCATGTACGACACCACCACGACTGACCAGCCGCCGCGTTACAATCGCCTCTCCGCCTATGCGTTCAACTCGAGTGCAGGATTCGGAGCCGGCGCCGACTTTCAGCCCACCTCCGGTCTGATCCAAGCGGGGCACTGGTATCACGTGGTCGGCGAGTACACCACGCTCACCACGCCGTCAGACTGCTCGGGCGGCACGCCGCCGCGCGACCCGACGACCTATCCGGGCCAGATCGACATCTGGGTCGATGGCGTGAAATGGGATCAGGCGGTCCATGCTCCCACCGGCTGCATGGACCAGTACACCGTCACCCCCGTCGCCAACAACAGCAGCTTCCGGATCGGTACGGTGGAGGCGGACTCCTTTTTCGAAGGTGCAATCGGCAAGGTGGCGATCTACAACTACCTTCTGACGCAGGACCAGATCACCGCGCATTACGAGGCAATGACGGGCCTGGTCCCAGGCGGAACGTGCGGAGATACCTGCACGCTCACCAATCCCTAGGTCCGCCGGTCTGCGCGAACGGCCTGCCGACTACCAGTCGAGGCCGCGGATATCGCTCGCACTCATGCCGTCCGGTGCATAGCGCGGATACGGTCATCGCCGTGAACACCCAGTGGGTCGCGTCAGGCGACCAGTCGAGACCGTGGCGCGGATAGAGCGGATACGTGGCGCTCCGCCCCGCTGTCGACATCGAGAACGTAGAGATGCGCGTCGCGCACGAACGCGATGTGCTTGCGATCCGGCGACCACGCCGGCCAGAGCTCGGCGTCTGGCGTGTCCGTGAGCCGCATCGGCTGCCCGTGGTGCCCGTGGTCACGTACAGATCGGTGGCCGCCTGGCCGTGAGAGCCGCGGCAAATACGATCGCCGCGCCGCTCGTGTCGCACGAGCTGTCGCCACTGCCGCTGCCGTCGCCGGCGTGACCGTGATCGCTCTGGACGATGGTGGTTCGGTCATCGGTGCAGCCGGTTACCAAACCGATGGGGATCATTGCTGTCAGTACGCGCATGCGCGTGGCCGCTGCCAGCGTCATGCCGACAGGTCGGATTGCCCCGACGCGATGTGGCGAGCGCGCGCACTGCGGCTGCTTTGTACATGGCGTAATGGGCGAGCCGGCCCGCTTCGCGAGCACCTGCAGTGCCACCTCCGATGCGAATCAGCGTAGTAGCGGCCCGCGAGGGGTCCTGCGCACTCGATCAGATTGGCGCGCAGGATGCAGCCCGCGGCACGTGCAACAACGCGAGGGGAAACACGTACTCATGACTCCCGCAACCACAGAACCGACCTTGCGCCTTGACTCGGCGCTGCGCGAAGAAGCTGATTTCGCCAATCAGGACTACGCGCCCCATGCGAACCGCCTCGAGATCGATCCGGGGATGTTCCGGCGCTACACCGATCCACGCGACCTCAGCGATTGGCGCCAGCTGTCCTCGATCCTGTTGGGGGATCTGACCGGCAAGACGCTACTCGACTACGGCTGTGGCATGGGCGAAGAGTCGATCTACTTCGCAAAGCTGGGCGCGACCGTTACCGGGATCGACATCTCGGAAGTCGGAGTGGCAAGCCTGAAGAAGCGCGCCGAGTTTCACAAGCTGCCGGTGACCGCTCTCCAGATGCGCGTGGACCCCACGACGTTTGCCGACGCGTCATTCGACCGAATTCACGGACTCGGAATCCTTCATCACGTGGGAATCGGTGCCGGTCTACGCGAGGTGGATCGCCTGCTCAAGCCAGGGGGAATCGCCGTGTTCCTGGAGCCTCTTGGCGATAATCCCGTGATCGAGGCGGCGAAGACCTGGCTGATGATGAACGCGCGTTTCATCGGCGAGTTCGATCACGTGACGGAGCACGAACGCAATCTCACCTGGAAGGAGATCCAGGACGAGACTGCGAGGTTCGCCAACGTCGCGACGTTCCCCTACCACTTGCTCTATCGTCTGAAGCGCTTCCTCCCGAAGTCCGGACTCCCGCTCGCGCGACGCATTGATCATTCAATGCTGACGTTGTTTCCGAGCCTGCGAACGTTTGCCGGCGGCGTCGTCATCAGAGTTCAGAAGGCCGAGTAGACTAGACATCCGGATATTCGTCCGGAGTCGTCGACAGGCACTCACTGACTGATGATGTGGCAAGAGTGCTGAGCCAATTAGCGCGACGCGCGCCGCGGTCGCAGGTGGGTACAGGCAACTGCGTGCAATTACGTATGTGATGTTTCGTACGATAATTGCTCCGCGCACGCAGCGATGCATCAGCAACAACTTTCGGGAGGCGTCGGCGTTGCTGACGCAAGGCAATTCCATAGACGGCTTGTCTCCATCGCGACGTTCGCGACATCAATAGTCGCCGCGTCATGCGCGCCGCCACACGCGGAGACAACGAGTAGCTCGCAGTCTGCCGACACCGCGAGCTTCCAGACGGGAACGTCGGGATACTCGGGAACCGTCGACGGGTATATCGACAGCGAGTACGGCGGAAACGGGATCGCCTCCTTTGCCGATACCGAGAGCGCACTCTGGAACGACACCACCGACGCATACGAGGCAGAAACTCTCGTTCGCTTCGATGGTCTCAGCTTGCCTACCGGCGCCCAGGTCACTGGCGCGACACTGACTCTCACGTTCGAGGACTGGTACGGCGGAAACATCCTGCGCGGCTACTATCTGAAGAACGCGTGGAATCCGCCGCCGGCTGGAATCGGCTGGCAGGACCGGGACACAGGAGTCGCCTGGAGCTCGCCGGGTGCCAAAGGCGTCGGCACCGATATCGTCAGCGGACTCTCCTTCTCGGACACGAGCTGGACCGGCACGGGAGACGTGACCAAGACGTTTCCGCTGGATGCGGCGACCGTGCAGGGTTGGATCTCGAATCCGACAACCAATCAGGGAATCATCCTCGTGAACAACGAGGTCGATAACCACTTCCTGCGCGTGTACATGTCCGAGTCCACGACCGCGAGCTACAGGCCGCAGCTCAGCATCACGTATTCGACGGGCGGCGGCTCGAGCTCGGGGTGTGTCAGTGCAGGTCCGGCCCAGTGGACCAACTCGGGCTTCCCGTCACAAACGGGCACGTTCACCGTCCAATACGATGCGACGCCTTCGGCCGCCGACATCGATGCGGTGGCCGGACTCGCGCAGGGCCCGCAGCAGACCTTCGAAGGCCTTGCGACCACGACGCGATTCAACGCCAGCGGGAACATCGATGTCCGCAACGGGGGTGCGTACGCAGCCGACGCGACGATCGCCTACACCGGTGGGACGAGCTATCACTTCCGGCTCGTCGTCAACGCGACCGCCCACACGTACTCGGTCTACGTGACCCCCTCCGGTGGCAGCGAGCAAACGCTGGCGACAAACTATGCGTTCCGGACGACCGTGAGCTCTCTGAACGAGCTCGCGATCGAGACCGATTCGTCAGCGGGCAGCATCCAGGTCTGCAACATCCAGACGTCGACCTCGGATTCGTCGCCGCCGACGGCGAGCATGACAGCACCCGCGAACAACGCCCAGGTCAGCGGGACCAGCGTGCCTCTCACGGCCACCGCAACCGATGACGTCGGTGTCGCGAGTGTCCAGTTCTCGGTCGACGGCACGAACATCCAGCTTCCGGTCACGACGCCGAACACAGGAACCTCGACCTACGGACTGTCGTGGGATTCGACGACGATCTCGAACGGTAGTCACACGCTCTCCGCGATCGCGAAGGACAACGCGGGTAACCCGTCGGCCGCGAGCAGCGTGACCGTGACGGTGAACAACCCGGTCTGTAGTACGGTCATCGCGGCGACCCCGCAGGCGTGGATCGACTCCGCCTTCAACGGCCAGAGCACGTCGTTCACCGCCGAGTACGACGCGACGCCGACCGACGGCCTCCAGGACGCCCTGCTGGGGCTGTCGAATGGCCTCGGACAGGCATATGCATCCAATGCCGTCATCGCGCGATTCAACAACACCGGCTTCATCGACGCTCGCAACGGCAGCGCATACGCGTCACAGACGTCGATTCCGTACACCGCCAACACCAAGTATCACTTCCGGCTCGTCGTGGACGTGCAAGCTCACACGTACTCCGCGTACGTGACTCCGGCGGGAGGGAGCGAGCTCACGATCGGTACCAATTACGCGTTCCGCGACGGGCAAACCGGTGTCCAGACGCTCAACGAGTGGAACGCGACGACCGACTCGACCGCCCAGAGCTTGACGATCTGTAACTTCCAGCTCTCCTCCGGAAGCGGGCAGCTGCAAGGCCCCACGGTCGCCATGACGTTTCCCACGCAGGGCGCGAGCCTCAGCGGCACGCAGTCGCTGAAGGCAACCGCGTCGGACAGCAGCGGCATCGCCAGCGTGCAGTTCACCATTGACGGCGGCGACGTCGGCCAGCCGGTCACCACTCCGTCGGGCGGCGTGTACACCCTCGTCTACGACACGAGCGTGCTCACGAATTCGTCGCACAACTTCGCGGCGCGCGCCGTGAACAACCTCGGCGTCCCGGCGACGTCCACGGCGGTGCAGGCATTCGTCAATCCGCCGCCGAGCGGCGGAATCAGCGGCCACCCGCGCATCTGGATCGACTCCTCGACGTCCGGTAACGGCACGTCGCTCGATGTTCTCGTCGCCAAGGCAAATGCCAACGACCCCAGCTGGCAGGCACTGCGCACGCAGTGCGAGAGCTACGAGAACGGGCAGGTCTTCAATCCGCCAAACGGTGCGACCGCGGGTTGCGACGACTGGACGTGCAACCTTCCGAACATCTGCTGCGAGCAGGAAGGCGGAGGCGATTCGAAGAGCTACTACGAGGCTCTGATCGCGAACGGTCTCTGCTACCAGATCGGCAAGCGGATGAGCCCGCCCGACCCGAAGTACGGGAACTGGGGGACCAAGGGAGTCCAGATCCTCACCGCGATGACGAACTACACCTTCTTCCACGGCGACGGCGGTTACGACATCCGCTTCATGGGCATCGGTCTGGCCATTGGATACGACTGGTTCAACGACCTGCTGTCGGACAACCTCAAGAACACGCTCGAATCTCACATGTTCGCCGAATCAGGTTGCAGCAGCCCGCCGTGCAGCTTCCTCGACTGGTGGGAGAACTGTACGACCGTGGGCCGGTGCGGGTACGAGAACGGCAACCAGAATTCTCCGTTCACGAGTCCGCCGTACCGCACGCAAGCCGGGACCAATTACTTCGCGCCGTACTTTGCATTCAAGGCCTATTCGTCGCTCGCCACCTACGACCGCGCGTCGGTGGCGCCCGCGCAGTGGAACAGCTTCCTGACGATGCTGCAAGGCGGCGCCAATACGCTGGGAACTCACACGGGTGTCGCCGAGTTTGACACTACCTATCTCGATGGCGGTGGCTGGACCGAGGGATGGCAGTACGGAAACGTTGCGCTGAGAAACATGGGCGAGCCGGTTCTCGCGGCCAAGACGGCGTTCGGCATGGATCTGGTCAACGATTCGATCGGATCCGGGGCGCACCCGTACCACTATCCGCTGCTGAACGCGGAGCATCTGATCCAGTTCACGTGGCCGTCGCGAAAGTACATGGACGACCGCGATACCGTTCACGGTGGCGGCGCCTGTCCCGGCAATGCGCGGCCGCCACTGAACGCGATCGTGTCGACCGCTGGCTTGTTGTCGCGGTGGGGCGACGCGATGACGGAGATGTTCACGTACTACGCGCTCGAGGTGGAGGGTATCGCTCTGTCCTACGGCGACAGCCCGTCGGCCTGGGAGAACTTGCTGTTCTGGGACAAGCGCACGGAAGCCAGCAAGGTCGACTATCGGAACGTACTCAAGCCGTACTTCCTCGGACGCAACATCGCGGCGATGCGTTCCGACTGGTCGGTGAACGCGGCATGGGCCTCGTTCCGCGCATGGGGACCGCTCGACGGCGACGAAGGCGAGCAGTTCCCCGACGGCGGCTCGCTCGCCATCAGCCGCGGTGATACGCCGTTCCTCGTCAACCCGGCGTTCCTGTTCCGGTGCTACGGGTCGACGTCCAACGACGGCTGGGACAACAACATCACCGCCACGAACCACGCCGACAGGCAGATCTACAGCATCTTCTACAACAACTCGACCTCCGGACAGAGTAGCGATGCTGGAGACACTCTCTCGCCGTCCATGGGCATCAAGTGGCTCGAGGGCTTCAACGGGTATGTCAGGACACGTGCGCAGAACCTCGAGGTCCTGTATCCGAGCTCGGCGGCGATCCAGTCGTGGACCCGTGACGTCGTGTTCGTGCCGAACGCGAACAGCACGACCACTCCGGGCGTCTTCGTCGTCTTTGACCGCACGGTGACGACGGGTGCGGCCCAGGATCCACACATGAGCTGGAACTTCCCGCCGGGTGTCACGCACGTGAGCGGCGGCCGCTACAACGTGACCGATGGACAGGGATTCAAGGGAGCGCTGACCTACCTCCTGCCCACCGGCGCAACTGCGTCGACCGTCAACGTGTACACCAGCAACAAGCTGTACCAGCTGCAGGTGCGGCCGGCTTCGACGGCGTCGGGGACCACGAACTGGCTGACGGTTCTCGATACGGCCAACTCGGCTGGCGGCGTCGCCGCGGCAACGATCCCGTCGGGACTGTCGTCGAACGTCAACGGCGTCCAGCTCGCAGGCAGCACGAATGCGATCGTGCTGTTCGGCGCCGGCTCGGTGTCTTCGACGATCAGTGGCGACGTGCTCTTCACCGCACCGGCGACCGCGAACCGCATCGTCATCTCCGACCTGCCGCCGGGCGCACGCTACAACGTGAACGTCACGGGCTCGGGACCATTCTCGGTGCGCGTCACCCCGTACACGACGGGGACCGCGTACACCGTGTCGCAGCGCGGCACGCTGTTCGTGAACATCTCGTCGACCGGTACCGTGTCGGCTGGTACCTGAGCCTCGGTGCCGGCGCGGAGGCCAATTGCCCGCGCCGGTTACCGGTGCTGTGTGGCGCGCGCGTCCCGCTCGAAAGGCGGGGCGCGCTGTCACGTAAGCGCGCATGCGCGGTTGCGCGCGTCGTTACGGAATTGTTCGCACACCGGCGCCGGGTGGATGGTCAGGGGCTACCTGTGCCCCTGATCTCGGTGGCCGACTCCGGAATGGTCAGTGCATTTCCGTACATCCAAAATGGTGGCACACATGGAAACGGTCGCTCGGCTCGACGCAGGTCTGTCGGTCGAGTCACACGATTGGACGGAGTGGTCGCAGCTGGCGCCGCAATGGTCGGCGCTCGCGGCCGCCTGCGATCACGCGACCTTCTTCTCGACCGCGGAGTGGGTGGAGACGTGGCTGGACGTGTTTGGCCCGTTGCTTCAGCCCGCGGTGCTGCTGTTTCGAGGTCCGGGTAACGATGTCGTCGGCGCGTGCGTTCTGGTCCGTCGCAACGTCCGCAAGGGACCGTTCCTGATTCGACGCGTGTACATCAACACGGCCGGCGAGAGCGACGACGATAGCCCGTGCATCGAATTCAACGAGCTGCTGTGCAAGCCCGGTCACGAACACGGGATGGCGGTGGCGCTGAAGAGCTTCCTCGATGGCGGCCCATCGTGGGACGAGCTCAGCGCACCCGGCATGCTGGGCGGAGCGTCTCTCCAGGGACTGCAGGAAGCTTTCACCGGGTTGCACATCGATGACATGGAGAAGCATAGCTACTTCGTTGCCCTCGACGAGGTTCGCAGGTCGGGCAAGAGCTTTGTCGACACGCTCGCAAGTCGCGAGCGGACTCGCTATCGCCAGAACATCAGGAAGTACTCCGAGATCGGAGATCTGGTGCTCGACGAGGCGTCCACCGTCGAGCAGGCTCTCGCCTACCTGGACGCGCTTGCAATCCTCCATCAACAGACGTGGACCTCTCGCGGCCAGCCCGGCTCCTTCGCTTCGGCAACGTTCTATGACTTCCACCGGCGTCTGATCGCCCGCTGCTTCCCGCTCGGCGGCATTCAGCTGGTCCATCTGCGCGCCGGGGAATCGACCATCGGCTACCACTACAACTTCGTCCACAACCGACGGTCGTACTTCTACCAGTGCGGATACGACTACTCGCTGGGGGAGAAGACGAGCCCCGGTGTGATCGTTCACGCCTCCACGATCGAGCAGTGTCTGCAGAAGGATCTCGCCTGTTACGAGTTCATGGCAGGCGATATTGAATACAAGCGGCGGCTCGGCACGGGTTCGCGTCCGATGCACTGGATCACGTGGCAGGCATCGACCATGAAGATGCGCGGCTACGAAGTCGCGCGCCACGCGAAGCGTGCGGTCCGCGAGCGGTCTCTCGAGCTGCGTTCCATGATGGCCGGCTCGTTGCGGGGCCTTGTCTCCCCGCTCCGCGGGAACGGTTGACCCGTGGGCAGCGACCTCATCGAACGAATCAGCTCGCGGCTGCGGCGTGATGCCGGTATCAGCCTCGAACGCACGTACCTGTATTCTCGCGCCGCGGTCGATCCAACGCCGATCACGGTCAGCTCGGACGTGGAGCTTCGCATCGCACCGATTCGGGCTTCGGAGGCCCACCTTCTCGCCGCATTGGGGCCTCCCGAC
>Ga0207683_10002426_pt1 | contig 16267 bp, 12 predicted proteins | sample KBSM73metaG_FD_184333 | JGI IMG/M metagenome (GOLD analysis project Ga0207683, IMG submission 184333) | Miscanthus rhizosphere microbial communities from Kellogg Biological Station, Michigan, USA - KBS M7-3 metaG (SPAdes) (version 2) | ecosystem: Host-associated > Plants > Roots > Rhizosphere >... | reverse complement strand
GCGGATGTCGGCGGCGACCGAGAGCGGCCCGGAAAGGTCGATCGTCTCGACCCCGATCAGCCGCCACAACGTGTCCGCCGGACCGGCATAGCGCAGCTGCGCGAACAGGGGTGCCTTGACTAGGCGCGAGACGATGTCGTCGCCCGGCGCGAGCGGCGAAAGCCTCGCCTGAGCGCGGCCGATGATCGAACCCCTGCTTACCACCGCCGCGCGCGCCGCCGCGCCGTTCGCCGTCAGCACCGCGGCGAGGCCGAGGTCGACCGGCTGCGAGCTCAACACCAGTCCCGATCGGGTGAGGCCGCGCACCGCGACGTCGATCCGTCCGGTAGGCGAGGTGCCGACGATATGGTGGAAGGTGAAACGGCCGCTCGCATAGCCGCCCAGGCCGAGTCTCGGGCTGAACAGATCGAGCAAGGTCAGCGGCATGTGATCGAGCCCGGCATCGATGTTGACCACGCCGCGCGCGAAGCGGCCCGATACGGTGGCGTTGCCGCCTGCATAATCGATCCGCGTCGGCGACAAATTCCATTCGGAATCGGTCATGGTGAGTTCGACCGGGCCCGAGAGGGTCAGCGGTTTCCCCTCGAGATTGCCGCCGCCCGTGATCGTCATATGGCCGGGCGAGAGCCGGATATTGGCCTTGATGTCGAAGGCACGCCGTGCGGCGCCCGCGGCCGTTAGCGCGATATTGCCCTGCCCACCCTTGAGATGCGCCTCCGCACCCATCCGCGCGAGCGACATGCTGCCGCGCGACAGGCCGGCGGCGCGGACCGTGCCGTCGATCACCACGCCCGCGGGGTCGAGCAGAATCGCGCCGTCGATCCGCCCGCGCCGGACCGACATCGGCTGGGACGTTGCCAGCGTCGCGTTGCTGAGCTGGAGATGGGGCTCGATCTTCTGCAGCACGCCCTGCGGCGCAAAGCCGATCGATCCAGCGATGCCGCCGCCCGCCAGGTCGATCCTGCCGGTGAAACCGCCTGTGCCCGATCTGAGACTGCCCTTGCCGTGCGTGCCGGTGACGGCGATGTCGGCAACCTCGATCACCGTCGGCTGGCCGGGTGCGCTGTGGATCAACCCGTTGGCGGCAAAGGGGCCGACGGTCGATCTGCCATGCGCGGTAAATTTGAAGCCTTCGGGCACGGGATCGAGATTGAGCGCGACCTGCTTGAGGCCGAGCGCATCGACCGGATGATCGAGCACGAGCTGAACCTTGGGATGATCGATCTGGCCGTCGAGCTGGATCTTGAACGGGCCATAGGTCGCTTGCGTGCCCTGTCCGGTGAACTGGAAGGTCCCGTCGCGCCGCCTTATGCCCGATCCGGTGATGCGGATTGCGGGGCCGGTCAGCACCGTGTTGGAGAAATGGATCACGCCGTCGGTGGTGCGGGTCAGGCGCGTGTCGATGCGGGGATTGCCGCCAGCGAGACTCGCCAGGAACGCATTGTCGAAACGTCGCACGATCGCCTGGCCGGTGCCGGCGATGACCGTGCCCATTCCGTTCGGGCCAGGCATTACGCTCACCTTGGTGGTGACGTCGACGATACCGAGACCGGGGATCAGATAGCGTGCCAGCCCGCCCGCGACCGCCGCGTCATAGCGTCCGCTGACCAGATCGATGCGGAGCTGGAGCTTGCCCTTGAGCTTGTCCGAATTGAGTGCGAGGTCCTGACCGATCACCTGTTTGGCGTCGATCCTGAGCACGCCCGCGACCGACAGGTTGCGCAATATGCCGCCCGCGACCGTGCCGACGCCGGTGACCTGCGCCGCCTGCAATCTGATCGGCAACGCGACCGGGGCCTTGCTCCAACGACCCTCGCCGGTGGCGCGGAGATTATCGAAGCCTGTCTGGTCGAAAGCGACATGCGGGCTCTCCAGCGCGTAGCGATAGGTGAAGTGGCCATAGGGGCCTTCGAGCGTGACATGGAGATGCACGTCGCGCCCGGTCATGTTGGGGAAAAGCGCGGATGGTTTCAGCAATTTCACGTCGAGCGCGAGCGGGGCGAAACCGCCTTCGGCAAGATCGACCGTGCCCGCCGCCGCGAACTGGAGCGCGGGCGAGGCGAGGTTGAGGCGGCCGGTGAGCTTGCGATCGGCCAGCGTCGCCGTGCCCAGAACCTTGATACTCGGCTGGGTCAGGCGCTGGAGCTTGCCGTGGAGCAGCTCCGATGGCGCAAGCGTGCCGCCCAGGCTGTAATGCCCGTCGCGCACGCCCAGACCCAGATCGACGATCTTCCTGCCGCCAAACGATCCCCGCGCGCTGCCGTCCCACATGTGCCAGGTGCCGTTGCCGCCGATTCGCAGCGCGAGCGGGGAATGAAGGCCGGTCAGGCCCGCGATCACGCCGTTTCCGGGGCCCTCGATCGTGCCCGCCAGCTTGAATTTGTCGCCGTCGGGCTCGGCATCGAGATCGATCATCACCCGGTCGTGCGCGGTGGAGAAAGCGCGCGCCTGGATCATCGCGCGGCGGCCGTGAATGTCGGCTCTTGCGCCGAGCCTGACCATTTCCTCATGGCCCGCGACGGCCTTGCCCAGCTTGAGCCGGTCGACGCGGAGCGACCCGATATGGATGTCGAAGCCCGGCAGGATCGGGCCGCCGGGCTTGCTCTTCAGCTTCGGCAGGCGATCGAGGATCAGCAAAGGCGCGGACAGGCTGGTGATGTCGAGCTTGTTGTGCGCCCAGGCGAAAGGGTGCCAGTCGAGCCGGATCTCGGGCGCTTCGAAGAATTGCCCCTTGAGGTCGTAGAGGCGCACGTCGCGCAAGGTAGCCTTGCGCCAGATCGATCCCTCGATCCGCCCGATCTTGATGCGCAGGCCACTGGAGGGGCGCATCTTGCCGATATGATCCGCGATCAGGCGGTGCCCCGGCTGGGTGTCTATGCTCCACAGCGCCACCAGGAAGAGCGCGATCAGGCCGACGACCCCGATCCCGATCCCGCGCAATAGCCGGATGTGCCAGCGGCGGCGCCGAACGGCGCTTTCGACAACTTCGGTTTCGCCGATTTCGTCTTCGCCGGCCATCAGAAGGCCTGGCCCAATGAGACATAGACCGCGATGCGCGATTCCCCCGGGCGGCGGTTGAGGGGCGTGCCGAGATCGACACGGATCGGCCCGAAGCTGGAATAATAGCGCACGCCGATGCCGGTGCCGTAGCGGAACTTGTTCAGCTTCGGGATGCTCGAGGCGTATAGATTGCCGCCGTCTAGAAAGGGCACGACGCCGAAATTACCGAAGCGGACGCGGCCTTCGAGGCTGAACTCGGTCACCGATTTTCCGCCCAGCGGATCGCCATTCTGGTCGACCGGTCCGATCTTCTGATAGCCGTAGCCGCGGATCGATCCGCCACCCCCCGCATAATAACGCCGCGACGGGGCGATCGTGTCGCGCTGGACGCCGTCGATCGAGCCCAGCCGGATACGTTCGGCGAAAACGAAACGTGTGCCCAGAGGCTGATAGGCGGATGCGTCGATCTGCATCTTGACGTAGGCGTGCGTGCCCGACTGCAGCGACAATTCGGGCGAGACATGCCCCGCCAGCCGGAAGCCGCGCGTCGGATTGAGCAGGTCGTCCGAGCCGTCATAGGACAGGCCGGTCGGCAAGGCGGCGACCAGATAAGTCTTGCGGGTGGGGTCGCCGGTATGACGTTCGCTGGTGGCGATGAATTCGGTACCCAACGACCAGGTCCAGGTCTTTTGCCAGATGATGTTGGTCTGGCGTTCGAGGCCCGCGCCCATGGTGAAGGTGCGCGCGTCATAGGCGTCGTACACGCTGTGGCTCGCCACCACCTGCGCGGTCAGGACACGGTCGCGCGCATGGAAATTGGCCTGGCGCAAGGTTGCGCCGAGCGATTGCTCCTTCGTGCCGAGCACGCCGCGGAAGGTGACGGCGCCTTCGGGCTGGATCAGGTTGCGGTGCGTCCACGATGCCTCGACGCGCACGCCTTCGCCGGTGGAATAGCCGAGCTCGCCTGCGATGGTGCGCGGCGGGGCGCGGTCGATCTGAACGTCGATGTCGACGATTCCGGGATCGCGCGTCGCCACCGGCGTGATCGTCACTACCGAAACGAGGCCGGTCGCGATCAGCGCGCGGCGGAAATCGTCGATCCGGCCGGCATCATATTGCTGTCCCGGGTGGAAGCGCGCGATCGTCTGGAGGTGGTTGGCGGAGAAGAGCGGGCGGCTGCCGCTGGGCACGATCTTGCCGAACCGCGCACGCTCGCCCGGCGTGACCTCGACCGTCAGCACCGCCTTGTTGGTCTGGTGGTCGATCGCGACCTCGGGCTCGCCGACCTTGGCGAAGGGATAACCCTGGCGCCCGAGTTCGACCTTGAAGGCAGTGACCGCATTCTGGACCGCGTCGGCATTGACCGTGTCGCCGGTCTTGACCCCGAAATCCTTGGCCAGGCGCGGGGCTTCCTTGCCGGCGGCGTCGAGGCCGGCGAGCGTGACCGAGCTGAACTGATAGGCGTCGCCGGGCGTGACCTGGACGTGGACGACCGTGTCCCCTGTCTGGGGATTGGAATTGACGACCGAGACGACGCGCCCGTCATAATGCCCCTGCGCGGCGAGCAACTGGCGGACGAGATCCTCGTCGTCGCGCGCGCGGCGGTTGATCTGCGCGGCATTGGCGGCCTTGTTTTGGTTGGTCACGAGCGCGGACAATTGATCGAAGCGCGTGCGGAAGGTGGTGCCCAGTGCCTCCGCGCCCTCCAGCGAGGTGCGATAATGCTGCAATTTGTCGGCGGCGATGCCCTTGACCTCCGTCGGGCCGCCGACGGAGGGCGCGGCGTCAATCTTGGCGGGGTCGGGCCAGTCGACGCCCAGGTCCGGCATTGGTGCCAAGTCGCTCGCAGGGCCGACCGTATCGACCGGTGCGGGCGGCGTGACGGGTGGAGGTGGCGCGGGCGTGGCAATGGTCGCAGGCCCGGTCTGGGCGCGCGCGGTGGATATTGGCAGCAATGCGACCGCGACCGTCAGAAACACGGCTTGTCGCGGCAAGTCCCGGACCATTCCCCAATCCTAGTGGGTGAACCCCGATGCTGCCAGCGCCGTTTGACCGATTTTGTTTCATAACCGTCGCGATTTTGTGGCGGAAAGTGCGACGAGATGGCAGGAAAGCAACATGACTGACCAACCCCAGAGCCGCGGCGCCGGCATCTTCATCGTCCTTGCCATCGCGATCGGGACGGCTGTGGGAACCGCGATAGGCCAATCCTCGGCGGGGCTGGTGGCGGGGATCGTGGTTGGTGCCGTGATCGCGCTCGCCTTCTGGCTGCGCGACCGGAAGCGGGTAGGACGCTAGGTTTTGATTCAGCTGCTGCCACGGTTCAGCTCTGCTGAACCTGAAGACCCCATCGGAACGCGGGCGCTTCGGCCACGTTCAGCCGGGCATGGCATCGACAAGGCTAAGGCATAGCAGCGACAGGATTCCCGGGATCACCCGCAAAAAGGCGGGCCATGGCTGGGCCTATTTTCTTCCCTCTGGCGACCGCATCACCGACCGTGACGAGATCGACCGGCTGAACGCAATCGCGCTGCCCCCCGCTTATACCAACGCCTGGTTTTGTCCCTGGCCGAACGGTCATATCCTGGCCACCGGCGTGGATGCGCGCGGTCGCAAACAATATCGCTACCACCCCGATTTCCGCGCGCAGCAGGAGGAAAACAAATATGAACGCTGCGCCGATTTCGGCCGGGCGCTGCCCAAGTTGCGCGCCAGAGTGAATCGCGACCTGGCGGGGCGCAAACTGGCGCGCGATACCGTGATCGCGGCGGTCGTGCGGCTGCTCGACATCGCCCATATCCGTGTCGGCAACGAAGCCTATACCAAAAGCAACAAGAGTTTCGGTGCGACCACGCTCCGCAACCGCCATGTGCGCGTCAAAGGCTTTCGGCTGCGGCTCGAATATGTCGGCAAATCAGGCAAGAAGCAGCGGCTGACGATCGAGGATCGCCGTCTCGCGCGGATCGTGCGGCGAACGCAGGACCTGCCCGGCCAGCATCTGTTCGAATATCTTGATGAGGATGGCGCGTCCCACCCCGTCACGTCGGAGGATGTGAACGATTATATCCGCGAAGCGACCGGCACCGACTTTACCGCCAAGCATTTCCGGACCTGGGGCGCGAGCCTGCTCGCGTTCGAGCATATTCTCGATACAGCCAGCGCGGGGAAGATCGGCCTGAAGCCGATGCTGGAGGCGGTAGCCGCCGCTCTCGGCAACACGCCCGCGATCAGCCGCAAATCCTACATCCACCCTGCTTTGATCGAGCTCTGCCGCAGCGAGAATGCGGGCGATCTGTGCACGCTCCGCCTTCCGCGCAGCACGCAATATCTCACGGGCCGTGAGCGCGCGCTCATCGGCTTCCTTGACGAGATCGCCACAGCCCAGCACAGCCACGCCAACGCAGCTCACGCCAAGGCAGCTTAAGAATGGCGAATATGACCGACCCGCAGGTGGCCGTGCCTCTGCGCATCTCCAAAAGCTCGATCGAAATGCTCAGGGACGAGAGCCTCGCCTGGATCCTGGGCCATTATATCCAGATCGGGATCGCGCTCAGCGTAGGCGCGGTGATCTGTGTCGTGCTATATGGTATCCGCATGCTGGGTGTGCGGCTGTGCCAGAAGCGGCAGTCCTTCACCCATTGGCCGGAGACGATTGGGCGCGTCTTCGCCGCGACCAACCTGTGGTTCATCGTCCTGTTCGCCGCCAAGCTGGTCGACGGTTACGCCGATCCCCCGCCGATGGTAGCGCAGACCATATCGGTGATGTTCACCATCGCCGCGGGGATTCAGGGCGCCTTGTGGGTGCGCGAATTGATCCTGGGCGTGGTCGAGCATCGCGCCGGGGGCACGGCGGTGTCGGGCGGGGCGCAGGGATCGGCCGTCGGCGTGATCCGGCTGCTGGTGACGATCGCCCTGTTCGCGATCGCGGCGGTGCTGATCCTCGACAATCTGGACGTCAACGTGACCGGGCTGATCGCGGGGCTCGGCATCGGCGGCATTGCGATCGGCCTCGCCGCCAAGGGTATTTTCGACGATCTGTTCTCGGCGTTGTCGATCATCTTCGACAAGCCCTTCCAGCGCGGCGATCAGATACGCTGGGACAAGACCACCGGCACGGTGGAGGAGATCGGCCTCAAGACCACGCGCGTGCGCGCCACCACTGGCGAAGAGGTGGTGATCTCCAACACCAACCTTTTGAACAAAGAGCTGCACAATATGGCGCGGCTCAACCGCCGCCGTGTCGAGTTTACGCTCCATATTGCCTATCACACACCGGCGGGCGTGCTCGCCGGAATCCAGGCGATGGTGAAATCGACGGTGGAGGGGCAGGACAAATGCAAGCTCGTCCGCTGCGGCATTTCCGACCTGACTTTGCCAACGATCGAGATCCAGGTGCAGTTCGACGTGCTCAGCCAAAGCTGGGACAAGGTCTTTCAGGCACGCCACGAAATCGCGATCGCGCTGCTTGACGCGTTTGAAAGCGCGAAGATCGAATTTGCGGGGCCGGACGGGAAGTCGATCACCCCACCGGTCAATGCGCCGCCCCCGGGGACGGCGGGCGCGCCGCCGGTGGAGGAGAGAGAGGGAGCCTCGTGACCGTCACTCCAGCGAAAGCTGGGGTCTCATGAGGTCGCGCCCGGCCGTCCGAGATGCCAGCTTTCGCTGGCATGACGGCTTAGAGAGGCTGCGATCAACCCCACAGCTCCGGAGCTGGCGGTTCCAGTAGGCCGCCTTGGGAAGCCATCGCCGCAGGACGATCTTTGGCTAACAGCAGCGCCCCATCCAGATCCACCCAGCGCGCCGCGCCGCCGAGCAGGAAGGCTGGCGCGATGCCGAGCGAAGTGGCGAGCATGCAACCGACCATCGCCTCCAGCCCCATGTCCCTGGCTTCGCCCGCGAGCGCGAGTGCTTCGGTCAAGCCGCCGGCCTTGTCGAGCTTGATGTTGATTGCCTGATAACGGCCCGCGCAACGCGCAAGATCGGCGCGGTCCTGGCAGCTTTCGTCGGCGGCGAAGGGGATGGGGCTGATGACGCCGTCGAGCAAAGCGTCCTGTCCGCGGTGGACGGGCTGCTCGATCAGTTCGACGCCGTAAGCGGCAAGGATCGCAGCTTCGGCGGCGATGTCGCGTTCGGTCCAGGCTTCGTTGGCATCGACGATCAGGCGCGCCTCGGGCGCCCCCCTGCGGACCGCGGCGACGCGCGCTTCGTCGCCTTCGCCCGCCAGCTTGAGCTTGAGCAGGGGCAAATGCGCCGATCCGCGCGCGTCGGCCTCCATCTTCTCGGGTTCGCCGAGCGAGATCGTGAAGGCCGTGACGAGTGGTCGGGGTTCGGGCAGGCCGGCCAGCTTCCATACCGGCAAGCCCGCCTTCTTGGCTTGGAGATCCCACAGCGCGCAATCGAGCGCGTTTCGCGCCGCACCGCGTGGAAGGCGGTGCTGGAGTTCGGCGCGGGTGAGGCCATTCGCGAGGGCATCGGCCTGCGCCAACACCAGCGCCAGCACGCTCTCCGCGCTCTCGCCATGATAATAAATCGCAGTGCCCTCGCCGCGACCGACGTGCTCACCGTCGATTATTTCGGCGACCACCACGTCAACATGCGTCTTCGCGCCGCGCGAGATGGTGAAGGCACCGGCGACGGGCCAGCGTTCGATCCGGGCGTGGAGTTTCATGGCTCCCCACTCACCTTTTCATCACCCCAGCGCAAGCTGGGGTCTCGTGAGGTTTCGCCCAGCCACCTGAGACCCCAGCTTGCGCTGGGGTGACGATTGGCGTCAGGCGTTATGCTTCTGAATGAACGCTTCGAGCACGGGCGCGATTTCGGTGCGCCAGCGGCGGCCGTTGAAGATGCCATAATGGCCGACCTTCTTGGCGAGCAGATATTCCTTGTCACCATCGGGCAGGTTGGGCGTGATCTTGAGCGCCGCCTTGGTCTGGCCGACACCCGAAATATCGTCGCGCCCGCCCTCGATCGCCAGCAGGGCGATGTCGGTGATCGCGGCCGGATCGACCTTCTCGCCCCGATGCATCATCTGGCCCTCGGGCAAGGCATGGCGCTGGAAGACGGTGTCGATCGTCTCGAGATAGAATTCGGCGGTCATGTCGCAGACCGAGCGATATTCGTCGTAAAAGGCCTTGGTGGAGTCCGCGCCTTCCTGGTCGCCATCGACGAGGTGGCGGAACATCTGCCAATGGCTGACGAGGTGGTTGCCCCAGTTCATCGCCATGAAGCCAGTGAGCTGGAGGAAGCCCGGATAGACCTTCCGCCCGCTGCCCGGATAATAAAAGGGTACGGTCGCGATCACATTCTGCTCGAACCAGCTGAACGGCCGCTGCGTTGCGACGGTGTTGACCTCCGTCGGCGCCTCGCGCGTGTCGATCGGTCCGCCCATCATGCTGAGCGTCTTCGGCCGCGCGGGATTCTTGTGGGCCGACATCAGGCAGGCGGCGGCGAAGGCCGGAACGGCGGGCTGGCACACCGCCAGCACATGCGTGTTTGGGCCGATATGTTCGAGCCAGGAGATCAGGTAGTCGACATAATCGGCGAGATGGAATTCGCCGTCCTTGAGCGGCACCAGTCGCGCGTCGCGCCAGTCGGTGATCCAGATGTCGTGGCCCGGAAGCATCCGCTCGACCGTACCGCGCAGCAGGGTGGCATAATGGCCCGACATCGGCGCCACGATCAGCAATTTAGGCTGGTCCTTCGGGGCGTCAGGGCGGGTGAAGTGGATGAGCTGGCCGAAGGGCTTGCGCTCCTCGATCTTCTCCTCGACCGCGACTTCCTTGCCGTCGATTGTTGTGAAGGGCAGGCCGAATTCGGGCTTGCCGTGGGGGGCCGAGGCGTGCGCGAACACATCCAGGCCGGAGGCCATCATCGAACCTAATTGGGTCCGGGCAAAAGGATTGGCGGGGTGCGCCATCCACTCGGACCCCAGCTCGGCCATCGCGCTCGCTCCGGCGAGCAGGCTCCGCTGCATTTCATAGGCTTCGTACAACAACGCGAAAACGCCTCCCTCGGGGAGAGATAGATACGACAATAACGCCGCAATGCAACAACGACCAAAAGGGAGTTTGGTTGAGCGCTTGCGGGTTGCTATCTGGGGATCATGGCCCGCAATTACGATCCCATTCCGCCCCGCGGCGAACGCCGATCCATTGGCGAGCTGCGAATGATATGGGGGCTGGCCGCGCATTATCCCGGGCGGATCGCGGCGGCCTTGGGCGCCTTGCTGGTCGCATCCTGCGCCACGCTTGCCATTCCCTATGGCTTTAAGCGGATCATCGACCGCGGCTTTTCGGCCGGCGGCAGCGCGCACGGAGTCGATTCGTCCTTTCGCTATCTGCTGATGATCGTGGTCGTGCTGGCGATCGCGACCGCATGCCGCTTTTATTTCGTGTCCTGGCTCGGCGAGCGCGTGGTCGCGGACCTGAGGCGCAAGGTGCAGGCGAACCTGCTGCGGCTCGCGCCGCGCTTCTTCGAGGAGAATCGGCCGTCGGAGATCGCGTCGCGCATGACCAGCGACACCGCGATCATCGAGCAGATCGTCGGGTCGACCGTATCGATCGCGCTGCGCAACAGCTTCACCGGCATCGGCGGGGTGATCTATCTGTTCGTGCTCGCGCCCAAGCTGGCTGCCGCCTTGCTGCTGGGTATCCCGCTCATCATGGGGCCGATCCTGATCCTGGGGCGGCGCGTGCGCGGCTTCAGCCGATCCTCGCAGGACAAGATTGCCGAGATCGGCGCGATGGTGGCCGAGACGCTCGGCGCGATGAAGATCGTCCAGGCCTTCAATCAGGAGAAGCGCGAGGAGGAGCGATTCGGGGTCGCGGTCGAGAATGCCTTCGCGGCGGGCAAGCGCCGCTTCACGATCCGCGCGATCATGACCGCGATCGTGATAGGGTTGATCTTTGGATCGATCACCATGGTGCTGTGGGAAGGCGCGCGCAGCGTCACCACCGGCGATATCAGCGGCGGCACGATCGCGGCTTTCGTGCTGACCGGTGGCTTCGTCGCGGGCGCGTTCGGTGCGCTGACCGAGGTGTATGGCGATCTGCTGCGCGGTGCGGGGGCGGCGGCGCGGCTGGGTGAGTTGCTCGCCGAGAGGCCCGAGATTGCGGCACCCGCCAGGCCCCAGGCCCTGCCGACGCCGCCGCGCGGCATGCTCGCCTTCGACCATGTCGAATTCCGTTACCCGACCCGGCCCGAAATCGCGGCGCTGCACGATTTCAGCCTGACCGTGTCGCCAGGCGAGACGGTGGCAGTCGTCGGTCCTTCGGGTGCGGGTAAATCGACCCTCTTCCAACTGGCGCAGCGTTTCTATGATCCCGGATCGGGCACGGTGCGGATGGATGGGGTCGCGCTGACCCAGGCCGATCCGGCGGCGGTGCGCCAGCGGATCGCGGTCGTGCCGCAGGAGACGGTGATCTTCGCGGCGAGCGCGCGCGACAATCTGCGCTATGGCCGCTGGGACGCGGACGATGCGCAGCTCTGGGCTGCGGCCGAAACCGCCAATGCCGCGAAATTCCTGCAAGAGCTGCCGCAGGGGCTGGACACATTCCTGGGCGAGGGCGGTGCGCGCCTGTCGGGCGGGCAGCGCCAGCGGCTGGCGATCGCGCGCGCCATCCTGCGCGATGCACCCCTGCTGCTGCTCGACGAGGCGACCTCCGCGCTCGACGCGGAAAGCGAGCGGCTGGTGCAGAAGGCGCTCGAGCGGCTGATGACGAAGCGTACCACGATCGTGATCGCGCATCGCCTCGCCACCGTGCGCGCGGCCGACCGGATCATCGTGATGGACCAGGGGCGGATCGTCGAGGAAGGCCGCCATGATGAACTGGTCGCCACATCGGGCCTCTACGCGCGGCTGGCGCAATTGCAGTTCGAGGGTCAGGCGGCTTGACGCCTCGTTCGGGCATGGTGGCCGGGAACCATTTCAGGGCGCTGGGTTTTTTTGCGGCATGCGCATGTTCCGCCTCCGTCACGGCCTGATCCTGACCCTGTTGTGCGCCGAGCCCGGCCTTGCCGCGCAGACCGCGCCACCGACCACGACCGTCACCTCCAAGACCGAGCAGACCACGGTCGCGACGCCAGAACAGACCACCACCACTACCACGACGCGGGAAAAGGTGGTCGAGACCGGCAAGAAAGCGGGCGAGATCGCGACCCAACCGGTGCGCGATGTCGGCGCGCAGAAGATCGACATCCCAATCCCGATTCAGGAGGCCGCGACCGCGCCTTACTCGCTTGCGGGGCTCCGGACCTGCGGGCAGCTCAATGATGCGATCTTCGCCTTAAATGACGTGCTTGGGCCTGATTATGGCGGGCCGGTGACCACGCACGAGAATAAGGCGGGCAAGCTTGCTGAGGCGGGCGGAAAGACGATCGTCAACACGATCATCCCCTTTCGCGGCCTGGTGCGCGAGGTGAGCGGCGCGGCGCCGGCCGAACGTCGGCTCGACGCGGCGATCAAGGCGGCGCTCGCGCGGCGCGGCTTCCTGCGCGGCGTCGCCACCGCACGGAAGTGCAAGCTGCGCTGATCCCAGCCGCATGAAGAAAAGGCCGCCGGTCGGGCGACCGGCGGCTCTTGTCTTGTCGGTGATCGCTTATGCTCTAGCGGCGGTCATGATCCCAGCCACCGCGGTCGCGATCGTGCCGGTCATGATCGCGGCGATCATAATCGCGCCGGTCGTAGCGATCGTGGCGATCATAGCCGCGGCCGCCATAACCCCGGCCATAATAGCCCCGGTCATAGGTGACGCCGTAGCTATAGGCCGGCGCGGCATAATAAGTCGCCGGCGCGTCATAGCCATAGCCGTAGCCGGAGTTATAGCCGTAGCCGTCATTGCCATAATAGCGGTCCTGATGGTCGGACGAGGCGATGGCCGCGCCGACGCCGAGTCCGATGATCCCCGCGATGATGGCCGTGCCCGTATGGTCGCGCGCCTCGGCAGGTGCGGTCCCGGCGAGGCTGCTGCCAGCAAGAAGCGCCGCAGCAAGGGCGCCTTTGATTACCGCACGCATAGTCACTCTCCTCTTGAGTCCTTGTAATAGGACAAGACGAGTTATGCCCGATTCGTTGTGAACGACTTGGAAACGGTACTGGCAGCCTAGGTTAAGTAAATAGACCGCTGCCTGGCGTGTGCCGTTTTACCTTGCAGAAGGCAAAGTGCCGAAAAAGCCGGCGAGCCGTCGGGACCGGCGGCAATGCGCCCCCGATGCGCGCCTTGCTATGTGTGGTAGTAGACTATGACACATTGTGGCGGATTTCGCCACGCCTTCGCAATCGTTGCTGCGCCGAAGTGTCCCGGATCGCCGCTGCACGAGGTGAACCCGGTTTGGCACGGCTTCTGCAAAGTCCTTCGACGTGACCGGCGCCCCCGCCGGTCAACAATCCCGTTGGGAGGAGCCCCTGTTATGAAAATGTCCGCCATCCTGATCGCTGCCGTCGCTTTGGGCGCCACCGCACCAGCCTTCGCCGCGCAGCGCGATCACCCCGATCAGCCGAAGGTCACTTATGATGCGAAGCGCGACCGCTTCTGCATTTCCCAAAACATTACAGGCAATTACCTGCCTGTAAAGGATTGCCGCAGCAAGGAGGATTGGGCCAAGGCCGGCCTGACCCTCAGCAAGCCCGCCGAGGGCGACAAGCTCGCGTCGAAATAAGCGCTGCGGGCCACCCGCCGGTCCGGTCCGCTTCCTGTTCGGAAGCGGACGATCGGCGGGCACCCGCCCAAACTGTCCGGAGCCGGTCAGCGCGTGATCAACATTCCCGCCCGTTCATCCTGAGCTTGTCGAAGGATTGTCCTTCTTCTCGGGAGATAAGGACAGGGCTTCGACAAGCTCAGCCCGAACGGTTCTTATTTTCCGCGTGCCGGTCTAGTGCGCGGCTACCGGCAGCGGGCGCGGCATGTGCAACGTCAGGATCACGAGCTTGCCGCCGTCGATCCCGAACCAGTGCGGCACGCCCTCGGGCACCAGCACCACGTCGCCGGGCTTGAGCGGGCGGGTGGTGCCGCCGCTGATCGTGCCGCCGTTGGTCTCGCCATACCAATGGTGCGCGTCCGGCATGGTGCCGCCCGAGACGAGCGTGCCCGATCCCTCCAGCACATAGACCAGCTCCGCCTCGGTAAGGTGCGCCGCCGCCTGCTTGGGCCGCACCCAATATTCGACCGCGACCGTGTAGGGCGCTGCGCTGAGGAGTGGATGATATACCATATCCTCATTGGGTTTGATGTCGTGCGCGATTTTGGCGACCACAGCGCGGACTTCGGCCGCGTTGGCGAAGCCGGTGGGGTCGGGCGGGGTTTGGGCCTGGGCCTGGGCGGCTCCAATAAGGGCGAAGGCGATCCCGGCGGCGGTGAATGGCTTCATTTTTGATGTCCCTTGGAGGTCACGTTGAGGGCGGCGCGTGGTTGCGTCTTCCGTCATGCCGGGCGCGTTCCGGCATCCACAGAGACGCAAGCGATGGATGCCCGGGCCGGTGGACCCCGGAACAAGTCCGGGGTGACGGAGGATGGAGCAGGGGAGGCATGGATGGACGCTCGTTGAGGCTCATTGGGGTTGGGCCACGTCGACCAACGGCAGCCACACCGCGCTCGGCTGGCTGGCCGACCGCGAGAGCGTGATCGTCGCCTTCTGATAATCGTCCGGCTTCGCGAAGAAGATGTTGGGGACGTATTTCTGCGGGTTGCGGTCGTAGAGCGGGAACCAGCTCGACTGGACCTGGACCATGATGCGGTGGCCGGGCTGGAAGACGTGGTTGGTGGTCGGCAGCGCGAACTTGATCTCGACGATCTTGTTGGCCGGGAGCGGGGCGGGATGCGCGAAGCTTTCGCGGTAGCGGCCGCGGAAGATGTCCATTGCCACGGCGAGCTGATAGCCGCCCATGTCCTTGTCCATCTCGTGCGTCATCTCGGGCGGGTAGACGTCGATCAGCTTGACCACGAAATCGCCGTCGGTGCCGGTGGTCGCCGCGAACAGATCAGCAATGGCGGCGCCGCTGATCCGCACCGGACGATCGAGCACCTCCGTCTCATAGCTCATCACATCGGGGCGAGCGTTGGCGTGGCGCTGATCGGAGACGAGCCAGGGGGTCCATTGGTCGCGATTGTCGAAATCGACCGGGCGCTCGACGAACGGCACCGGCGCGCGCGGATCGGAGAGGTAGCTGTCCCCCGCCTTGGCGTCCTTCGGCTTGTCGAAGCTCAGCGCGAAATTGCGGGTGAGGTAGAGCGGCGTGAGCGGTTTTGCGCAGCCGGAGGCGCAGGCGAGCGGCCAGTCGGCGAAATGGTCCCAATGGTTCTCGCCGGTATTGTAGATCTGCACGCGCGGCATATCGAACTTGGGCGCGCCATCCTTCAGATATTGATTGAAGAAGGGGACGATCACGTTCCTGCGGAAATCGACCGTGGTGTTGCCGGCCCATTTGAGCGCGCCCAGATTATAGCCTTCATAATTGATCTGGCTGTGCCGCCACGGGCCCATCACGAGATAATTGTTGGCGCCATGGCCGGCGGCCTTGAGCGCCTCCCAGCTATGGATCGCGCCCCACATATCCTCCTGGTCCCACAGGCCCTGCAGCCACATGGTGGGGACGTTGGAGGGGTTGGCGGCGACGAGCTTGTCGGTCGCCTGATCGGACCAGAAATTGTCATAGGCCGGGTGGGCGGCGGTGCGGCGCCACATGCCGAACTGATCGATGCCGTGCAGCTTGGCAAAATCGCCCGCCGATCCGGCGCGCAGATAGGCGTCGTAATCGTCGGCGTTGGAGGTCGCGGGGGTACGCTCGAACCGCCACTGCCACCGCCAAGTCCGCTTGCAGCAGCGATAGCAACACCGGCGGTTCGGGCGGCCAAAGCGGCTCGGGCGGAAAGAGTAGCGGCGGTGCGACGAGCGTCAAGCGCAGTGACGGGTCGGTGGTCTTCGAGCGCCGGCTCGACGGTGACGTCCAGGCGATCACGACCCTCAAGGGCGTGGTGTACCTCGGTGGCCATTTCACCTCGATCTGCCGCGTCGGCGGCGCCCAGGACGACACCGGCGCGTGCAACGGCGGCCCCGAGGCACGGCGCTTCCGCGGCGCGTCGCTGCAGCGCGACGGCGTCCTCACCGACTGGGACCCGCAGCTGAACCCCGAGATCGCGCAGATCCCCGTCGCGCTCTCGGCCACGGGCGCGCCGGTTCTCTTGGGCTCGCTCGCGAACGTGACGGAAGGCGCGGTCGATCGCACGAGCGCCGTCGGCGGGCCGCACGGCGAGACGGTGCTCCTCTCGGTCGC
>Ga0207683_10002425_pt1 | contig 16273 bp, 17 predicted proteins | sample KBSM73metaG_FD_184333 | JGI IMG/M metagenome (GOLD analysis project Ga0207683, IMG submission 184333) | Miscanthus rhizosphere microbial communities from Kellogg Biological Station, Michigan, USA - KBS M7-3 metaG (SPAdes) (version 2) | ecosystem: Host-associated > Plants > Roots > Rhizosphere >... | reverse complement strand
TCACCTGGAGCGCGGCCGACATGTCGCCGATCTCGTCGAGGAAGAACGTGCCGCCGTCGGCGACCTGGAACAGGCCCGGCTGATCCTTCACGGCGCCGGTGAACGCGCCGCGCACGTGACCGAACAGCGCGCTCTCGAGCAGGTTGTCGTTGAACGCGGAGCAGTTCTGCACGACGAACGGCTTCTTCGCGCGCGGCCCGTGATAGTGGATCGCGCGCGCGATCAGCTCCTTGCCGGTGCCGCTCTCGCCGTGGACGAGCACGGTCGCCTCGGACTTGACGACCTTGCCGAGCAGCTTGACGACGTCGCGCACGGCCGCGGCGTCGCCGACGATCTCGGTGAACGGATGCGTGAACGTGGTCGGAGGGATCGTGGCCGGCTGCGCGCGCTCGACGGCGCCGGCGGCAACCGCGACGAGATCCTTGATGCGCGCGAGGTCGGACTCGCCGAGCGGCGGCGCGACGGCCGCGAGCGCGGGAGCTTCGGTGGCGCTGATCCCCTTGGCGATCGCGGCCTCGACATCCCCGAGGTCACCGGTGCGACCGCCCGATGCGTAGACGATGCCGGTGACTCCCGACGGGCCGCGCACGCCGCACGCGACGATCGTCATGCCGGCATGGCAGCGCTGCACGACCACGCCGCGCTCCTTGGCGACGATCGATGCGACCTCGCGCAACGACCCCGCACATGCCCCGCCCGGGTGAGCGCGCAGCGTCGCGCAGGTCGCGTGAGACACGCGCTCGTATCCGCTCCCGTCGGCGGCGGCGAGGCCGAGCTCGAGCCCCCACCAGCGGCGGAGCAGATCGCGCGCGAGGATCACCTCGGCGAGAGAGTCGAAGGTCAAGGCCACCAGAGGCCGACTATAGCGGACCTGCCGTCGACGTCCATCGCCCGGGCGACGCCTCCGACGCGCGGTGTTCTCTGACGAGCTTTGCGAGGTGCGCGCGTAGCGATCGCTCGGCGAGTGGCCAGAGGATGGCAGGCGTATCCGAGTAGACCTCCGCGACGAGCTCGCCGAGCGCCGCGCCGCGCCGCGCTGCGAGCGCAGCGACGATCCGGTCCTCCCGCATCGTGCGATGCGCGATGTACTCGCGCAGCTTGGCCGGGCCGTCGGCGATCACGGGGCCGTGCGCCGGCAAGAGCGTGCGCGTGCCGCGTGCCAGCAGCGTCTCGAGCGAGCGCAGATAGAGGGTCATATCGCCCTCGTCGGGATCGATCAGGATCGTGCCGAGGCCGGCCACCATGTCACCGGCGATGGTCGCGTCGCCGTGCTCGAAGCACAGATGCCCCTCGGCGTGCCCCGGCGTGAACACGCAGGTCGTCTCGCCGATCCGCTCACCGTCGGCAAGCTCGCGCGCGATCGTCACGCGGCCGGCGAGCCGCTTCGCGGTCAGCGCGTGGGCCCACACCGGCGCGCCGACCGCCATCGCGCCGCCGACGTGATCGCCGTGGTGGTGCGTGAGCAGCACGGCCTCGACGGGCACGCCCGCAAGCGCCTCCACAAGGATCGCCTGCTGGTCTGCGTATGGGGACCCGGGATCGACCACGAGGACCGGCCCCTGGTCGGGCCCCACGAGGTACACATTGGTGTGGGCAGCCGGCGGGAGCGTGGGGGTTCGCAGCGCAAGCACGCGAATCCCCGGCGCAACCTGCGCGAGGGTCCGCACCGCGTCATGTGCCTGAGCAGGGAGCGCTTTGCGCACCTGTTCGTACACATCGTCGACGCTCGGTTCACCCATTGCTATCCCGCAAAGAGGATGACGAGGCCACTAGCATCTCTTAGACTATAGGTAGCCGCTTCCATGGTCAGCGTCACTGCACGGAAGATTCGCGAGCTCGGCTCCGAGCGGCCGGGCGGCGCCAACGGCCGGATTTATACCGGCTACCTGATCTCGTACCCATATATCGGGCGAGGCATGGTGATCTTCCGCGATCCGCACGGCCACCGCATGATCACGACGCCGGTGAAGCGCGTGCTCGGCGAGCCCGGCGGCAAGATGATCTACGTGGAGACCGAGAACAGCGTCTATCGCCTCGAGATCCACGGCGAGCCGCTGTTCCCGATGCGCGCGACCGGCGACTGACTAGCTCTTCGCCAGCGTCTCGCCGAGCGCCTTCACGTGGGCCGGCGTGAGCGTCGGCGTGAAGATGATCGGCAGCTCGTGCACCGGCGCCTTCGCCCGCTTGCGCAGCTCAGCGAGGTAGCGCTCGTTGAGGCTCCTGCGATCGCGCGAGAGCGCGGCGTGCTGCGTGAGCTGGGCGAGCGGCGACGACAATGCCGGCTGGGCGACGAGCGTGTCGAGCACCTTGGCGACCGGCGAGCCCGCCGGGAAGTGGCTGGGATAGATCTGGTTGCAGACGACGTGCTGCGGGACGATGCCGAGCGCGGTCAGCTTGTCCTCGAGCTCGATCGCCTCGTTGACCGGCATCTCCTCGGCGAGCGTGACGAGCACCGCGGCCGTGCGTTTCGGATCGCTCAGCAGCTCCTTCACGGTGCGCGCGTCGCGCGTGAGCGGACCCTCGGGCACCGTGTCGACGATCACCCACGGCACGCGCAGCATCGAGATCGAGTGGCCGCTCGCGGGCATGTCGAACACGATCGTGTCCCACACCGGCCTGCCGCGCTTCTCCTCCTGCGTGTGGAACCACGCCTTGCCGAGCAGCGCGTAGTCGTCGAGGCCCGGGATGGCGCGCAGGAACGCACGCGTCACGCGGTTCTCGAACACCATCTCGTAGACGGTCTTGAACTTGAGGACCATCAGGCCGTACTCGGCGAGCGCCGCGGCCGGGTTCGTGTTGACCGCCCACAGGTTCGGCGCGAGCTGCGTGACGGCCTCGCCGACCGGCGACTTATCGAAGTAGCTACCGAAGCGATCGTTCGCGTTGGTCTCGAACAGCAGGGTCTTCTTGCCCTGCGCGGCGAGCTGACTGGCGATCGACGCGGCGACGGTGCTGCGACCGACACCGCCCTTGCCGACGACCAGGATCAGGCGACGCTCGGATACATCCACGGCGGGTGTATAGCCTACTTGGTGGCCGGCGGCGCGGCGGCGGCCGGGGGCTGGGCGGCGGTTTCCGGCTCGACGACCACCGCGACGCCACTCGCCTCCGCGGTGCGCCAGCCAATCAGCTTGCGCAGCACCCACACGCCGGTGTCGGGCGTGATGTCGACCTTGATGTCGACGACCTTGTCGGCGCCGAGCAGCTTCGCCGCGGGCAGCAGCATGCGGTTCACCACGTGATCGAGATCAACGTGGCCGGGCAGCGCGAGGAACAGGAAGTAGCCGCTCGTCACCTGCGCGTGGACGATCGCGATCGGGCGCAGGTGCTGGCCGGCATAGACGTTCTCCGACTGCACGCGGACGGTCTGCACGGACGAGCACGCGGCTGCCGTGCACAGGACCAGCGGCCAGAGCCGGGACATGCGCGCAGGCTAACACGAGCGGTGATAGGATCGTCACATCGTGGGTCGATCGACGAGCGTTGCCTCGGTCGTGCTTGCTGCGTTCGCAGCCACCGCGGCACCGGCGCGCGCGCAGCCGAAGGGCCAGCCCGGTGACTCGGTGATCGATCCGACCGACGTCCTCAACAAGAAGATCGCGGTCTGGCGGTTCGACGCGCTGGGCATCGATCCCGAGATCGTGCAGCGCCTCGAGACGCTGTTCCGCATGGAGCTCGACCGGCTCGATCGCCAGCCGCTGCCGAGCCGCAGCGTCGTCGACAAGTCGATCACGCCCGCCGAGCAGAACTGCACCGGCGAGGAGAAGTGTCTGGCGGCGATCGGCAAGCGCCTCGGCGTCGACCTCGTGGTCACCGGCACCGTCGGCTCGCTCGGCGACAACTACGTCCTCAACATCAAGGTCGTCGACGTCGCGACGGGCAAGTCGCAGAAGATGCAGTCCGACCCGCTGCGCGGCAGCCCCGATGACCTGATCGAGGGCGTGCGCGTGGCGGCGTACAAGCTGCTCGCGCCCGACCAGCTGCACGGCGCGGTGCAGATCCAGAGCGACATCGTCGGCGCGGACGTCTCGCTCGACGGCAAGGATGCCGGCAAGACGCCGCTGCCGAACCAGGGCGTGCTCGCGAAGCTCGCGCTCGGCAAGCATCACCTGCGCGTCGAGTCGAAGGGGTACGACGTGTTCGAGCAGGACCTCGAGGTCCACTTCCAGAAGGTCAGCCCGGTGCTCGTGAAGTTGCTGCCGAGCGATCAGGTGATCGGCACCGGCAGGACCGTCACGGTCGAGCGCAACCCGATCTATACGCGGCCGTGGTTCATCGTCGCCGTGGGCGTGGGCGCGATCGCGCTCGGCGGGGTCATCGGCTACTACTCGACGAAGCCGACCTGCAACACGTTCAAGGACGGCATGCTGGTGCCGGGGTGCTGAAGCGCGTCCTGGCACTGCTGCTGGTCGCGCAGACGGCCTGGGCCGACCGCGTCGTCGCGCTCGCACCGTTCTCGACGCTCGGCGCCGAGGACAAGTCCCCCGCCACCAAGAAGCTGCTCGCGCAGATCGAGCAGGCGGTCGCCGGACTTCCCGGCACGAAGGTCGTGACCGCGCAGCAGGTCACCGATGCGATCACGAAGGCGAAGAAGCCGCAGCTCAAGACCTGCGAGGGCGACGAGGGGTGCGTGGCCGAGCTCGGCAAGCTGGTCGGCGCGAACGTCGTCGTCACCGGCGAGGTCGGCGGCCTCGGCGACTCGCGCGTCGTGTATCTCGGCGCGACCGACGTCGGCGCCGGCAAGGAGCTGCGCTCGACCACGCTCGCGGTCGGCGCGAAGGACTCGGCGCAGAGCGCCGCGGTGCGCCTGCTCGATCCCGATCGCTATCGCGGCACCGTCCACTTCACGATCGATGCGCCCGGCGCGACCGTCTACGTCAACGGCACGAAGGCGCAGCTGGTCAACGGCGAGGTCGCCCTGCCCGTCGGCACGCAAGCCGTGCGCGTGACGCAGCCGCAGTACCGCGACTTCGTGCGGTTCGTCGACGTGACGTACGGCGAGCGCACCGAGGTGCCGGTGTCGATGCAGAACTACGGCACGATCGAGCACGACATCAAGGGCAAGCCGACGAACCTCGACCACATCACGTACGTCGATCCGCCGCTGTGGCGGCGCTGGTACGTGACCGGCCCTGCGGTGCTGCTGCTCGCGGTCGGCACCGGCATCGCGCTCTCGTACCTGAACCATCTCCCGAGCGCCGATGCGAAGTGCAAGGTCGGCGGCGGGATGTGCGCGCCTTGAGCCGCTAGCGCAACTCAGTGCATCAGGCCGGCGAGCTGGTTGAGCCGGGCGTTCGCGGCGGTGAAGTTGCCGTCGTTGTACTTCTGCATCACGTCGCCGAGGATGTCGGCGAGCTGCTTGTTGTCGTCGAGCTTGGCGCTCTTCACCTGCGCCGACAGCCGGTTGTACTTCGCCTGGATGAAGGCGCGGTTGATCGTCACACCGTCGACCGCCTGGATCAGGTGGGACGCCGCGAAGTAGGCGGTCGTCACGTCGTTGTCGTTGAGCGCCTTGCTCGCCTCGGACTCGAGGTTCGAGTTGCTACCGAGGTCGGCCGCGAGCAGGCCCTTCCTGTTCATCGCGGTGCGCGCGCGGGCGACGAGGTCGGTGACGTCCTTCTTGGTGTACTTGCCCTCGGGCTTCGTGATCACGACGGGCGCGGTCGGCGCGGCGCCGATCGTGCAGCTGTCCTTCCAGCGCTGCGCCGCCTCGGACTCGCGCTGCGCCAGTGCCTTCTCGCGCGCGGCGAGCCCGGCCTCGCGCTCGGCGAGCGTGCGTTCGCGGCTGCCCATCTCGGCCTCGCGCGACGCGATCTGCGCGGCCTTGTCGCCGCTGACCTTGATCTGATCGAGCTTGGTCGACAGCTCCGAGAAGTCGGTCTGCTGCGTCTCGATCTGCTTCTCGATCTCGGTCTTTTCTTTCACCAGCTCGGTCGCATCGCTGCCGGCCGCCTGGGCGTCCTTGATCTGCTGATCGAGGTTGTCGGCCTTGCTCTGCAATTCCTGCCGCTTCTTCAGGAGCGCGTCGCGCCGGGCCACCAGCTCCTGCTGGGCCTTGATGGCAGCGGGATCCGGCGCGGCATCTGCGTCCTGCTTGCTCTTGCAGCCGGACGCCGACGTGACGAGACACAGTACGGCCAGGATCCCCACGAGGCGCATGCTGCGCAATTGTACTACAGTCGGCGCATGCTGCTGTATCACGACCCTCGGGCCCCGAACCCGCGACGGGTTCGCATCTTCCTGGCCGAGAAGAGCGTGGCGTACGACACGATCGAGGTCCTGATCGCGAGCTTCGCCCACCAGACGCCCGAGTTTCGCCGGAAGAATCCGCTCGCACTGTTGCCGGTTCTCGAGCTCCCAGACGGCCGCGTGCTGCGCGAGTCGATGGCGATCTGCCGCTACATCGAAGAGATGCATCCCGAGCCGAACCTGTTCGGTGCCGACGCGTGGGAACGCGCGCAGATCGAGATGTGGAATCGCCACGCCGAGCTCGAGCTGCTCCTTCCGATCTCCCAGGTGTTCCGCAACACGAACAAGTTCTGGGAGGGCAAGATCAAGCAGGCGCCCGAGTTCGGCGAGATCATGCGCGAGCTGGTCGCCGGGCGCTTCGACTGGCTCGAGAACGAGCTCTCGCAGCGGCCCTACCTCGCAGGTCAGCGCTTCACCGTCGCCGACATCACCGCGGTGTGCGCGATCGATTTCGGCAAGGTCGCGCAGATCCGCATCGATCCGGCGACGCATCCGCACCTCGCGAGCTGGCACCAGCGCGTGAGCGAGCGGCCGTCCGCGAGGGCCTAGCGAGACTGGTGACAGCCGGGCTCAACGACCTTCACCGCGGTCGTACGCGACGCGTGCGGCCGTGATGATCTCGAGCGCCTTGTCGAGGCCGTAGAAGTCCTCGATGTCGACGCGCTTGTCCTCGAGGATCTTGTAGTCGCGGAAGAAGCGATCGAGCTCCTTCATCACGTGCTTCGGGATCTGCTCGAGTGCCGTGTAGTCCGAGTACGCCGGATCGTCGATGCACACGGCGATGATCTTGTCGTCGCCGCCCTTGTCGTCGGCCATGCGCAGACCGCCGAGTGCCCGCGCGCGCACGATCGTCAGCGGCTCGACGGGCTCCTGCATGAGCACGAGGATGTCGAGGGGATCGCCGTCGTCGCCGTGAGTGCGCGGGATGAACCCGTAGTTCGCCGGGTAGTGAACGGCGCTGTAGAGCACGCGATCGAGCTTCAACAGGCCGGTCGGCTTGTCGACCTCGTACTTGAGGTGCGAGCCCTGCGGGATCTCGATGACGGTCGGGACGAAGGCCCGGAGGTCAGCGGGGACTTCGATGTCGTGGACCGGATGCATCGGCGACGAGTTGACCACAGGCCGCCCCCACATCGGAACCGCCGGAGTAGCGGCGATGACTCGGCAGCCCGAGCGCCGCGCGGAACTCCGACTCCCGCGGGCTGCGCTGGAACGGATCGCCGGCGCCAAGCGTGTTGTAGGCGATGATCGAGAGCCGCGGGCGGCGACCGGTGGCGACCTCGAACGCGCGGGCGCGATCGGCGAGAGCGCGGGCGTCGTCGTCGGAGTCGTTGACGCCGGCGAGCAGCGTGACCGCCCACATCGGCGAGAGCCCGGTCGTCCGCGCGTGCTCCTCGGCGGCGGCGAGCACATCGTCGAGCCCGTGCGCCTTCGTGATCGGCATCAGCGGCACCCGGCGCGCCGCGATCGCGCTGCCGATCGACACGCCGAGCCGCACGCGCGGCTGCTCGCGCGCGAGTCGCACGATCCCACCGGGCAGCCCCGACGTGCAGACGGTGATGGCACGCGCATCGATGCCCTGCGCGCACGGCTCGGTGAGCACGGCGATCGCCTCGAGCACCGCGTCGAGGTTCGCCATCGGCTCGCCCATGCCCTGGAACACGACGCCGTGCACCCGGCCCTGAGGCAGCCGCGCACGCACCACGCGCACCTGCTCGACGATCTCCCAGGCCGCAAGGTTCCGCGACAGCCCGAGCCGGCCGGTCGCGCAGAACGCACACGCGAGCGCGCAGCCGACCTGCGAGCTGACGCACGCGGTGAACCGGCCCGGATGCTCGAGTGGAATCCGCACGGTCTCGAACCGCGCACCATCGGGCGCCTCGACCAGGTACTTCACGAACGGATCGATCGCGCTGGGCGTCTCCTCGATCACCGCGAGCGCCGGCACCGAGCCCGCCGCCCGCACCGCCGCCGCCGACTCCCGACGCACAGCGCTGGTGGCACGCACCGGCTCGCCCCGGTGGACCTGGGCGATCACCTTGCGGGCTTCCGCGATCGGGATCGCTGTCGCACTGCTCAGGTGTTCGGGCGTGATGGCTTGAAGTGCGAGCATTCCGGAGTCTTAGAGATGTCGTCGACCGTACACTTTGCTGCGAAGGCGGTGCCACGGTACCCTTTTCTTCGTGGCGTACCCCGAGGTGATCCGTGTGTTCGCGACTTCGCAGGACCCGGACTTCGACGGGCCCTGGCAGGCGCGTACCCCCTCGAACAGTACGGGCTCCGCCGTAGTCATCGGCAAGCGGGAGCTGCTCACCGGCGCGCATGTCGTTGCAAACGCTACGTTTTTGCAGATCCAGAAGGTCCAGTCGCCCGACAAGGCCATCGCCCGGGTCAAGGCCGTCAGCCACGACTGCGACCTGGCACTCCTCGAGGTCATCGAGCCGGTCGACTTCCTCGACGACATCGAGCCCGCCGAGATCGGTGACATGCCGAAGCTGCGCGACGAGGTCGCCGTGATCGGCTACCCGGTCGGCGGCGAGGAGATCTCGATCACCGAGGGCGTGGTCTCGCGTATCGAGGTCCAGCGCTACTCGCACAGCCAGCGCCACCTGCTCGCGGTGACGGTCGACGCGGCCATCAACGCAGGCAACTCGGGCGGCCCGGTGTTCGGCGAGGGCAAGGTCGTCGGCATCGCGTTCCAGAAGCTCACCGGTGTCGACAACATCGGCGAGATGGTGCCGCCCCCGATCATCCGCGCGTTCCTCGACGGCGTGAAGAAGGGCAAGCGCCCCGAGATCCCCGCGCTCGGCATCACGACCCAGAACCTCGAGAACCCGCTCTTGCGCAAGAGCCTCGGCCTGGCCGAAGGCGAGCGCGGCGTCGTCGTGCTCCACATCGATCACGCGGGCAGCTCGGACGGCATCCTCCAGCCGCGCGACGTCATCACGTCGATCGACGGCCTGCCGATCGCGAACAACGGCACCATCCAGTTCATGAACCGGTTCCGCACGCGCTACGACGTCGTGCTCGGCTACCGCTACATCGGCGACAAGATCAAGCTCGACATCCGCCGCGACGGCAAGCCGAAGACCGTCGAGGTCGAGCTCAAGAAGTGGTCCCCGCTCGTGCCGCGCTCGCGCTACGACGAGCCGCCCCAGTACTTCGTCTACGGCGGCCTCGTGTTCCAGACGCTGACGCGCGACTACCTGACGACCTGGGACAAGTGGTGGAACAAGGCCCCCAAGGAGTTCCTCAACTACTACTACCTGGGCTACCGCACCGCCGAGCAGCACGAGGTCGTGATCCTCACGCAGATCCTCGCGGACGAGATCAACGTCGGCTACGCGCACCTCTACAACGAGGCGGTCGCGACGCTCAACGGCAAGGCGCCGCTCGACATGAACGACTTCGTGCAGCAGCTGTCGAGCGCGCACGGTGTCGTGGAGATCACGACGACCTCGGGCGGCATGATCGTCCTCGACGCGGACGAGGTCAGAAAAGCGACGCCGAGAATTCTCGCGCGCTATCACATCCCGCGCGATCGCACGGTCGACCTGCCGGGCGCCACGCCCACAATCGCCCCGCCGATCCGCGCCGCGCTGCCCTGAAGCCGCTAGCCGCCCCTGTAGCAAAGTGCTACACTCGCCGTATGGCGAATGGCGTCCCGGTCCGGCTCAGCGCAGATCTCGCAGCGCGCGCGCGTACGGCGGCCACGACGCAGGAACGTTCGCTCACCGAGCAGGTGGAGCACTGGGCGCGGCTCGGGCAGGTCGTCGAGGACGCGGTGCTCACGGCGACCGTGCAGCGCCTGAAGGCGCGCAGCCATGATCCTGAGCTTTCCGCGCGTATCACGCGCTCGATGACCTCGGAGGGTCAGGCACGTGCCGCGGAGCTCATACGCAGCCGGAACGCCGTGCTCCACGGGATCGACGCGAAGGGCTCAATCCAGACGGTCCGCGCGAGCACGAAGCGACGGTGACTCCTCAGCTGGTGATGCTTGCCGGGCCGAGCGGTGCGGGCAAGTCGACGTATTACGACGCCTTTCTCGCAGACTCGGCGCTGCCGTTCCTGAATGCAGACCTGTTCGCGGCCGAGACAGACATCGATTCGTTCGAAGCCGCACGCATTCTCGACGCGACGCGAGCACGCATGATCGAGGATCGGCTCGGGTTCATCACCGAGACCGTGTTCTCTGATCCACATGGCGCGAAGCTGGACATGCTCCGCCAAGCCGTCGATGCGGGCTACGACGTCACGTTGATCTACATCGGCATCGCGAGCCCCGAGCTCTCGGCGCGCCGCGTGGAGCAGCGGATCGCGCACGGCGGCCATGACGTGCCGCGCGACCGGCTTCCGTCACGATACCAGCGCTCGCTCGCCAACCTCCGGCAGGCGATTTCGTCCGTACCAAGCGTCGAGCTCTTCGACAACAGCCTCGTCGACGAGCCCTATCGTCACGTGGCGTCATTCAAGGGCGGAACGCTCGCGTGGCGCACCGATCGAGCACTACCGTCGTGGTGCCGCGGCATCGTACCCGCGAAGCGGCGCAAACGCTGATCCAGATTCCCGCGCCGCGCTGCCCTGAATCCTCTTACCGGGGACTCTTGCCACGTGCAGCCCGGCCTGCGCACGGCTAGCTTCGCGCATGCACCGGATCGCTCTGCTGAGCGTCGTTCTCGCCGCGTGCGGCACCGACGTGATGGACGAGAGCCAGGCGCCCTCGCCGCCCGCGGACGTCTATTACAAGTGGGACGGCCGCCGCGTGCTGTGCAGCGTGCCGATCGACGACCTCACCGGCGTTGCGCGCAACTGGACCGCCGAGGAATCGCGCCTCCGCGAGGCGTCGCAGAAGGGCTGGGTCACGTTCGCGCACGCGCACATCCCCGGCACCACCGTCTCGCGCGATGCGCTCGAGCAGATGTTCACGCTCGCCGACACGTACCACCTCGACTACGTGCGCTTCAGCGACATGCCGACCGTGCATCCGCAGGGCGCGCTCGCGTTCGCGTTCGACGACACCTCGGTCACGCAGTGGCTCTCGATCCGCGACCTCCTCGAGGCCCACCACGCGAAGGTCACGTTCTTCGTGAGCAAGTGGCAGACGCTCACGACCGGCGACATCACGGGCATCGCGAAGCTCGCCGCCGATGGTCACGACATCGAGCCCCACTCCGTCAACCACGTCCATGCGCTCGATTACGTCGCCGAGCACGGCGTGGCCGCCTACGTCGCCGACGAGGTCGTCCCGTCGATCGAGGCGGTCAAGCAGGCCGGCTACACACCGACCTCGTACGCCTATCCGTTCGGCGAGCACGACGACGCGATCGATGCGGCCGTGCTCGAGGTCATCCCGCGCGTCCGCACGACGCCGGGAGAATGCCCGCCTTAGAAGCCGGTCGACTTCGGCGCCGGGTCGTTCGCCTTCGTGTAGCCGTGGGCGACGATGTACGCCTCGAAGTTCGCCGAGTCCGTGCGCAGCATGTCGAGCATCGCGGTCACCGCGCGCACTGCGCGGTCGGCGGCGGCGCCGGTGAGCGAGGCCTGGCGACCCTGGTTGTCGTAGAGCTGCTGGCCGACGAAGTGGAAGATGTCGCTCTGCGCGCGCCAGTCGAGCTCGTTCGCGGGGACGACGCCGGCGAAGGCATCCTTCGTCGCGGCGACGAGGTCCGGGTGCTTCTCGGTGAGGAACTGGGTGGCGAGCTGCTTGAGCGACGCCATGTCCGGGTACTCCTGCATGTCGTTGCCGCCGTTGAGGACGTCGGCGTAGGACGGGTCGCCCGGCTTGAGCTGGTTGCCGACGATGACCTGGCCGAGGATCGGCTTGCCCGTCGAGTCGGTCGAGCCCGGGCGCGCGAGCGAGCGCGCGATGAGGCCGAAGAACTGGACCTCGGTCATGTTGTAGCCCCAGCCGAGCTGCGGGTCGCCGAACGCCACGCCGCGGTAGTCCTCGATCGCCATGACCGCGAACCAGTCGGTGATCGCGCTGCGGCCGGTGCCCGAGAGCGCCGAGGCCGAGTGGTTGTCGGACTTGGTGAGCAGCTCCATGATCGTGCGGCCGTAGGCCGAGTCATCGGTCGCGGGCATCGTGCCCATGTCGAGCAGCTGGCGGCCGAACGTCGAGGCGAGCGGGCCATGGGTTGGGGTCGCCATCACGACGAGGCCGAGCAGCGCGCCGCGCGCCGGGCGGTCGGTGATGAAGTAGGCGGTCGAGTCGGTCGTCATCGGCATGCGCAGAGCGCCGCCGCCGGCCGTCGAGAAGTACATGCCGAAGCTCGAGAGCGCGAGGCCGATCTTCGACTGGTCCTTGAGGTTCTTCTTGACCGCGTTCTGGAACGTGTAGTTGCCGACGATCGCGTGCGGCGTGGTCTTCACGCCGTCCATCGCGTAGATGATGTTGCCGAAGCTCTTGTACTGGTCGCTGAGCGTGGTGCCCTTCATGTACTGGCGCATCCACGAGCCGTGCTTGTAGAGCTCGCAGCTCTTGAGGAACGTGAACATCTCGGAGGTGTCGAGCTCCTTGTACGACTCGCGATCCTGCTGCGCGAGCGGGAGGACGGTGTCGTTCATCCACATCCGGTAGGGCTTGTTGCCCGGGAACGACAGGACGATCGGATCCTTGACGTCCGAGTCGCGCTCGAGCTTGACGGTGTGACCGGCGACGGTGCCGGTGATCTCGTCGTCCTTGATGCCCGACTTCTTCGGGTTGACCGTCAGCGCGACCTGGTCGCCGGTGAGCGCGTTGCCCACGCGGGACAGCGAGACGACCTTGTCGCCGTTGTGGAGGCGGATGCCGACTGCGGACCAGGACTCGATCACGAGGTCGGTCGCCTGCTCCTTGTTGTCGAGCGTCTCCTTCCACATGCCGTTGAGCTGGTCATCGGTGACCTGCGGCGTGGTCGACGTGCCATCGGCCTTGGAGTCGGTGTCTTCGAGGTTGTCATCGACGCCGTCGTCGGGACCGACGCAGGCGGGTGCGAGCAACGCGACGAGCGTGAATGCGTATGCGAGGTTCTTCATGGCTGTGTGTCCTGCGAAAATCAGTTAGCAAGCGGAGTGCCGGCGAACGCCTTCTGGATCAGGGCGTCCTCGTTGCACTCGATGACGGGGGTGAGCTTCGGGTTGACGGCCTGGAGCTCGCTCTCGATCGTCGAGAGCTGCTCGGTGCCGCGGGTGACGTCCTTGGCATCGACGTCCATGTCGATCGCCTTCGGCGTGCCGCACGCGTCGATGATCTCGTAGTCGCCGGGCTTGCCCGCGGCGTCCATGAGGCGCGCGTCGCCGTAGAGGGGGTCGCCGGAGATCGTGACGAGCGAGACGTCCTGCGGGCGCGCGTTGATGAGGTCGCGGTACGGGGTGAGGCCGGGCTGCTTCGCGACGACCATCAGGTCCGCGTACTTGCCGACCTCGATCGTGCCGATGAACTTGTCGAGCGCGTACGCCTGCGCCGGGTTGATCGTCACCATCTTGACGAGCTGCTCGTCGGTGAGGAAGCCCGCCCACTGCTTCTGGTTGACGCGGTCGGCGACCTTGAGCTCGCCGAGGAGGTTCGCCGAGCCGCTCGGGGCCCAGTCGGTGCCGATCGAGACGTTGACGCCGGCGCGCACCGCGGTCGGCACGTCGTCGGTCTTGCCGTAGAGCAAGAGGTTCGAGAGCGGCGACCAGATGACCTTCGCACCGGCCTGCGCGACCTCGGCGTACTCCTTGGCGCCGAACGCGGTGGTGTGGATCATGACGAGCTGCGGGACGTTGAGACCGAGCGCCTTCAGCTGGTCCCACTCGGCACGCTCGTGCTCGTCGATGCCCTCGCCGGCGTGGACCGCGAAGGCGTCGAGCTTGTGGTTCGCGATGTCGGCCTTGATGGACGCGGCGAACGACGGCTTGCCGCTGATCGACCGGCCGAAGCCGGAGACGTCCGTGACGTTCTGGCGGACGCGGTCCTGGCAGAAGTTCGTGCCTTCGATGTTGCGCACGAGCGAGCGGACGCACGCGGTGAGCGGCGTGCCCTGAATGGCGGTGGTGCCACCGACCAGCGCGCGCGCCTCGCCATGGCGCAGCGCCTCGCACTGGAGGCCCGCCGTGGTGACCGCGTTCTTGGGATCCTTGACGAGCGTCTGGTACTTCGACGCGTTCGGCCACTGATCGCGGTCCTGGTAGCGCTTGCCGAGATCGGCGATCGGGATGTGGTTGTACTCGACGTGGCCATGGCCATCGACGAGGCCCGGGAAGATCACGCCGTTGGTCTCGACGACCGGCGTGTTCATCGGCGCGAACGGGGTGACCGCGCTGATCTTCTCGTCCGTGACGACGACGTAGTAGTTCTGCAGGACGCCGGTCGGCGCCACCACATCACCGTGCAGCGCGTAGCTGCCGGTGCGGATGGGAGCTCCGCAGCCCGACCGGTAGATCTTCGAGCCGGTCGTCCCGCTCGAGTCGGCCTTGGAGTCATCGACTCCGACCGTGTCGTCGTTCTCGTCCTGAGTGTCTTCGTACGCTTGGTCGAGACACGCCGCGAGGGCGCACCCGGCAAGCAAAGTAGTCAGTAGTTCCCGGCGCATGGTCTGGCTCCTTGTCCGGCGAGCCGTACTGCGCCGGACGTGCCAGATGCGCAACTTGCGCTAAAGGCCCGTCACTGTTAGGTGACGACAGCGACACCGCACGGTCGCATGGCTTGTCCGGTGGCCGGGGCAGGAAGCCACTGTAGCCGCGACGCGTCGTGGGCACTCTGCAGACCCAGGTGTCCTGGGCTGTCGCACGCTTAGGTCAGCTCGACCAGCAGGTCGCCGGTATCGACCGCCTGTCCGGCCTGCTTGGCAACCACTGACACCGTTCCGCCGCGCTCGGACACCAGCTCGTTCTCCATCTTCATGGCCTCGAGCACGATCACCGGCGCTCCCGGCGCGACCGTGTCGCCGGCCGCGACCAGCACCTTGACCACCTTGCCGGCGATCGGCGCCCGGATCGACTCGCCGCGCGCCGCGCTCCGGGGACTAGCCGCCGACGCGAGCCGGCGGTGGAGCGCGTCCTCGACCTGGAGCATCGCCTCGCTCGCGCCGACCGACGCCGCGATGCCGGCGCGCCGCTTGTCGAGATCGACGATGAAGCTCTGACCATCCAGCACGAGCGACCACGTACCGGGCCGGACTGCTCGCGCATCGACCTCGCGCGTCGTGCCATCGAGCGTGATCCGAAATCGTCCGTCCGGAAGCGGCCCCTCGACGACCACCGTGCGATCACGGCCGTCGGCGGTAACGATCAGCTCGCGCTTCATGTGCGGCTACTTATATGCTATCCGCTGCACTCCGTGCCAAGTCTGGCTGACGTCTTGCTCGAGCGCCGGATCCTGGTTTGCGTTGGCTCCGGGGGCGTCGGCAAGACCACGACGGCCGCAGCCCTCGCGCTCGCAGCCGCCCGCCGCGGCAAGCGCACGCTGGTCCTGACGATCGATCCGGCCAAGCGGCTCGCGAACTCGCTCGGCCTGACGGCCCTGGGCCACCAGGTCCAGGAAGTGCCGCGCGAGCTCGTGCGCCAGGGCGCGCCCAGCGACAAGGGCGAGCTGCACGCGATGATGCTGGATCAGAAGATGGCGTTCGACGAGGTCGTCCAGCGCCACGCGAAGGATCCCGCGGCCGTCCAGCGCGTGCTCGCGAACCCGATCTACGCCCAGATCTCCGGCTCGCTCGCAGGCGCGCAGGAGTATGCGGCGATGGCCAAGCTCCACGACTTCGATCGCACCGGTCAGTGGGATCTGATCGTGGTCGACACACCGCCGACCGCGCACGCGCTCGACTTCCTCGACGCTCCCCGCAAGCTCTCCGAGGCGATCGACTCGCCCGCGATCGAGTGGTTCCGCAAGCTGCAGGGCGGCTCCGGCTCGGGCTGGTCGATCGTCGGCAAGACCGGCGCGTTCGTGCTCAAGCGCCTGTCGAAGTTCGTCGGCTCGCAGTTCATCGACGACATGGGCGTGTTCTTCACCGAGTTCAACGACATCCTCGGCGGCTTCAAGACGCGCGCCGAGGAGACGTTC
>Ga0207683_10002424_pt1 | contig 16282 bp, 12 predicted proteins | sample KBSM73metaG_FD_184333 | JGI IMG/M metagenome (GOLD analysis project Ga0207683, IMG submission 184333) | Miscanthus rhizosphere microbial communities from Kellogg Biological Station, Michigan, USA - KBS M7-3 metaG (SPAdes) (version 2) | ecosystem: Host-associated > Plants > Roots > Rhizosphere >... | reverse complement strand
GACGATCGATGTGCGGGCCGCGGTAGTGGGGATGGGGGCGCAGCGGACCGGCGCCCACGCTCCTCCCGCTGTCGGCGCCGAGCCTCAACACCTTCGGCGAGGACTCCTTCGGCGAGCTCTACCTGGCGACGGGAGACGGGAACTTCTCCCTGGTCGCGGCGACGGCCACGCCGGCGGCGTCGATCGCCGGAATCACGCCGGGCTCCGGGATCAACCGCGGGGGGCAGCCCGTCACGATCCACGGAGGGAACTTCACGCGGGCGACGCAGGTCTTCTTCGGAAGCGCGCCGGCCGGCGGCATCGACGTGCAGAATCCGACGACCCTGACCGCCGTCGCGCCACCGGGCGTGGGCACCGTCGCGGTGAGCGTCGTGTATCCCGGAACCCCGCCCGCGGTGCTGCCCGGGGCGTTCACCTACACTCCCATCGAGCGCGTCGCACCGCCGGGCCAGCCGCGGACGGTGGTGCGGTAGGCCTCAGCCGCTCACGCGCTCCGTTCCGCGTCCCCAGATCACAAACGCCAGCGCCGACAGGACCGTGAGCAGCACGCCGTACGCCGCGGCGACGCCGACCTCCTGGATCCGCAGCTCCGAGAGGATCTCGATCGAGATCGGACGCGTCTCGTAGGTGTACAGCACGATCGACACCACGAAGTCTCCGACGGCCGCGAGGAACGCGAGGCTCGCGCCGGCGGCGAGCGCCGGCCTCAGGTGAGGCAGGACGACGCGGCGGAAGCGCCGACTCGCGCCCGCGCCGAGAGACGCGGCCGCCTCCTCGAGCGCGGGGTCCATCTGCCGCAGTCCGGCCGCGGCCGCGCGGCCCGTCAGCGGCAGTGAGCGGACGAGGTAGGCGAGCGGCAGGATCGCCGCGGTGCCGACGAGCACGAATCTCCCGGCCCACGGAGCGTGAACACTGAACGCCGCCGCGAGCGCAATCGCGAACACCGTCCCCGGAAGCGCCCACGGCGACGCGACGAGCGTCTCGAGCGCGGCGCCGAGCCGGCCCCTGCGGCGCACCGCGCCGTAAGCCGCCGCGAAGCCCAGCAGCACCCCTCCGGCCGTCGCCGCGCTCGCCATCCAGAGCGAGTTCACGATGGGGCGCAGGCGCTCGGGCGTGGCGACGAGAGCCGCGTAGTTCTCGAGCCGCAGGACCGGCGGCAGCGCCTCGGTCGTCCAGGTGTTGCGCGGCACGAACGAGACGAGAACCAGCGTCGCGTGGGGGAGAAGCAGGAGGACCGCCAGCAGCCATCCCGCCCCGGCGACCGGCAGCCGCCCGCCGCGCAGGGTCCGCCTCCGCGGGGCCGCACCGCGCACCGCGCCGGCGACGGTGCGGGAGCGCTCCGACCGCCGCAGCAGCGCGAGGCCGGCGAACCCGAGCGCCGCGAGCGTCACCGTCTCGACCAGTGCGAGGCTCGTGTCCCCGTTCAGCTTCGACGCCACGATCTGCGTCGTCATCACGCGGAAGCTGCCGCCGAACACGTAAGGAGCGCTGAACGAGGAGAGCGACGTCATGAACGTCAGCAGCGCTGCGCCGCCGAGCGCCGGCCGGAGGAGAGGCAGCGTGACCGTCCGCATCGTGCGGCCCGGGCCGGCTCCGAGGCTCGCGGCCGCCTCGAGGTAGGCCCCGTCCAGGCGGGCGAGCCCGGCGCGCGTGAACAGGTAGAAGTAGACGTACATCGAGTAGGCGTGGACGAACAGGATCGCGCCGGGACCGGTCAGGCGCCACGGGGGATGCTCGAGGTGGAACGCGGACTGGACGGCGCGCGACGCGAAGCCGCTCTCCCCGTAGAGGAAGAGGAACGCGAGCACGCCGATGAGCGGCGGGAGCGCGACCGGCAGCGCCACGAGCGTCCCGAGCGCGCGGCGGCCCGGAAAGTCGGTGCGCTCGAAGAGGAACGCGAGCGGCACGCCGACGGCGGCGGAGAGGACGACGGTCGCGATCGAGATCCAGAGGCTCGCCCACAGCGCGCCCCACTCGGCCGGACGGCGTGCGAACTCCGCGTAGTGAGCGAGCGTCCAGTGCGGCGCGCCGAGCGACTCCGCCAGCGTCAGCAGGAGGGGGTAGCCGACGAGCCAGAAGAGGGCGAGGAGCAGGAGGACGAACGGGATCCCGCGCCGCCTCACCGCCGCCGCCTCTTGACCACGATGCTCTCGCGCTGGAGGAGGGTCGACGTGGGGACGCGGGGCTCACGGGGGAAGACGAGGGGGATCGGTCCGTCCGCCGACGGGCGCACGTGGACGCGGTCGCCCTCGCGCGCGGCATCCGGCTCGGCGAGCACCTCGAGCTCCCCGTCGGCCTCCCGGGCGAGGACGTAATAGGCGAAGCGTCCCGCGAAGCGCCGCTCGACGACGGTCGCCGGGATCGCGTCGTCGAAGGACGCCGCCGCGAGCGCCATGGACTCCGGGCGAGCGACGAGGTCGCCGTCCGCGCCGTCGGCGAGCGCCACGGCCGCGCGCGCCGGCCAGACCGGTCCGCCGGGAATGCGCGCGCCGCCGGCCTTCTCGTCCCACCTCACCGGAACCACGCTGGATCTCCCGATGAACGTCGCGACGAACCGCGTCGCCGGACGCTCGAAGAGCTCCTCCGGAGTGCCGATCTGCTCGAGCCGGCCGTCGCACAGGACCGCCACGCGATCCCCGAGCTCGAACGCTTCCTCCTGCTCGTGCGTCACGAACAGCGTCGTGATGCCGATCTTCCGGATGGCACGCCGCAGCTCGCGGCGAGTCTTCTCGCGCAGCGTCGGGTCGAGGTTCGACAGCGGCTCGTCGAGGAGGAGCACGCGCGGCGACGGGGCGAGCGCGCGCGCGACGGCGACCCGCTGCTGCTGCCCTCCGGAGAGCTCCGTGACGCGGCGCGGCTCGAAGCCGGAGAGGCCGGTCAGCCCGAGGACCTCGGCGACCCGCGCCGCCGACGCGCCGCGATCGGCGCCGGCGAGCCCGAACGCGACGTTCTCGCCGACGCTCATGTGCGGGAAGAGCGCGTAGTGCTGGAAGACCATCCCGAAGCGCCGGCGCTCGGGAGGAAGTCCCGTCACGTCCTCGCCCTCGACGACGACGCGCCCGGCGTCGGGATTCTCGAATCCGGCGACGAGCCGCAGCACGGTGGTCTTGCCGCTGCCCGACGGGCCCAGGAGCGCGACGATCTCGCCCTTTTCCGCCGAGAGCGAGACGCCCCGCGTCACCGCGAGGTCTCCGAACTTCTTCTCGAGGGCCTCGAGGCGCAGGTAGCCCGGCATTCGCCCGCGAGTTATCTCACAGCGACGCCAGGAGCATGGATACCGCGACGAGCAGCACGAGGAGCACCGCGTTGAGCGGCAGGAAGGCACGCCAGAAGGCTCGCGGGCTCCCTCCCTCGCGCAGGAAGAGCTGAGCTCCGATCAGGTTGGCGAGCGACGCGATCGGCGTGCCGCAGCCCCCGGAGTTCAAACCGTGGAGCAGCGCCCGCAGGCCCGCCGTGGAACGGGCCGCCGGGGCGAGAAGCATGGCCGCCGGGACGTTCGACACGAGCTGGGAGGCGAGCGCCCCGGCGAGGACGAGCCCGCGCGAGGCTTGTCCCACGAGCACGGCCGGATCGAGGGTCTCGTAGAGACGGCCTCGCTCGAGACCGGCGATCCCGACGAACAGGAAGCCGAAGATCAGGACGAGAGAGAAGTCGGCGTTCCGGAGCCGCCGGCCGAGCAGCGCGGCGCCGATCAGCGAAAAGGCGAGCGGGACCCAGTGATGCGCCCATCCGACCAGCGCGGCGATCTCCGTTCCGAGAACCGCTCCGCAGGCGGCGGCGAGGAGAGGGTCGACGTCGAAGGCGCGCGCCGGCGCCGCCTCGAGCCTCTGGCGGGGGACGAGGACCGGTACGGCCGCGTAGAGCAGCACGGCCGCGGCGGCCACCCACGGCGCCTGCCCGGCGACGAACTCCGAGAGCGTCAGGTGGCCGCGCGTGAACAGGTACAGGTTCTGCGGGTTTCCGAGAGGGCTGATCGCCCCGATGAGGTTGGCGGCCCCGACCTCGAGGACGACGAGCGGCGCGAGCTCGAGGTCCGCGATCCGGCGGAAGAGCATCGTGAACGGGACCACGAGGATGAGGGCCACGTCGTTCGTCAGCAAAGCGGCGAGCAGCCCGGTGGTGGCGATCATCACCGCGGCCAGGCCTCGCGCCGACCGGACACGCCGCGCGACGAGCTCGACGAGGCGGTCGAAGAGGTCGGAGGCCTTGCCGAGCTCGACGGCGATCGTGAGGACGAAGAACAGGGTCAGGAGACGCGTGTCGATCAGGCCCGGCACCTCGCCGAGCCGGACACGACCCATCGCGATCGCGGCGAACGCGAGAGTTCCCGAGCCCGCTAGAAGCAGATGCTCGAGGAGGAGCCGTCGGACGCGATGCTCGAGGAGCGTCCGGGTCGGGCGGCTCAACGCTCGGGGGCGCCCTTCCCGAGGCCCCGGCCCCGGATCGTCCGGTCCCACTTCGCCATCCACTCCGAGCCGTCGCGCTCGACGAGATCCCAGTCGATGTCCGCGACCACCATCCGGCGGTCCACGTCGCGCGCCCACTCCGGGAGCTCGTCTCCGAGGTCTGTCCGCGCCGGCAGGCGGAACGTCTTCTCGGCGGCGAGACGTTGCATGGGCTTGCTGCCGAGGAAGTCGATGAACGCCTTCGCCGCGGCGGCATGGCGCGAGCCGGCGACGAGCCCGACGGAGTCGTCGATGACCGGAGTCCCGCTCGGAGGAAAGACGTACTGGAGCGGCGAGCCGCGCTGCCTCTCGAGGAGGGTGTCGGGAAGGTCCCAGATCGTCACGAGGCCCTCCTGCCGGACGATCTTTTCGTAGAGCAGGATCGGGTTGAACACGTACTCCTTCGTCTGCGCGTCCAGCCGGGCGAGCCACGCGAAGCCGCGGTCGGGAGACCCCGTCTCCTTCACGGACTTCGCGAGGATGTAGCCCCAGACCGCCCGCATCGTGCCCGACGCGAGCGGATCGCGGATCAGGATCTTTCCCTTCCACTTCGGGTCGAGCAGGTCGTCCCAGTCGCGCGGCGCCTGATCGGCGGAGATGGCCTTCTCGTTGTACACGGGCATCGCGGGCGTCCGGTAGAGGCCGAAGTAGAGGTCGCCGGGATGCCGGCTCTGCGGCGAGACGGCGTCGGCCCAGTCGGGCCGGTTCGGCGCGAGCAGGCCGTCGCGGACGCCGCGCGCGAAGATGGTGTCGGGGCCGCCGTACCAGACGTCGGCCTGCGGGTTCGCCTTCTCGGATCGCAGGCGGTCGTAGACCTCCTGAGATCCCATGTCGAGCCAGCGCACGTCCACGTCGGGGTGCGCCTTCTCGTACTCCGCCTCGACGAGCCCGAGCAGGTCGCGGCCGTGCGGGGAATAGAGGACGAGCGGCGTCCGCGAGTCGTGTTTGCAGGACGACGCGAGGCCGCCCAGCAGGAGGACGGCCAACATATTAGTCATCGCTAATATGTTGCGGTCGCGTCTCACGGTTCGGTTCTGGCTTTGCTTACGGCTTACGGCTTACGGCTTACGGCTTACGGCTTACGGTCATCAGTTCCGGGGCGGAGCCTGTCCCTGCTGCTTCATCATCTCTTCCATCTGCTTGCGCTGCTCCGGGGTCATCTTCGACATCGCGTCGTCGAGCTGCTTGCGTTGCTCGGAGGTGAGACCGACGGACATCGCGTCCGTCTTCTGGTATCCGGCCGGGATCGCGAAGGTGGAAGCGGGCACCGCCTTCCGCTCGAACTTGGTCAGTTCCATCGTCGTCTTCTCGGAGTGCCTGCCTCCCGTGATCCAGCGGATCGGGAAGCCGTCCATGCCGGCGGCGTGCATCTCGCCGACCCACGACGCGCCGCCGCTGTTGCGGCCCATCGCCGAGAGCCATCCCGCCGGCGCCGCGATGTCCTTCGCCATGCAGACTTCCATGTCCACCCCGTTCGACGACTTCACGCGGGCGTTCTGACAGGAGATCCCCCCGACGGTATCGGTCCCGAGCTTTTCGACCGTGTACTTGTCCTTCGTCTTCGACGCCTCGTCGCGCGCCTTCTTGGCGTCCCAGACCGTGTAGCTCTTCGTGTCGTCGTTGAGCATGTAGACGACGTCCGGCTCGCTCGCCCGGCCGATCATCGACAACTTCGTCGCGGCCGCCTTGTCGCCCGGCGCCTTCGAGCGCGAGCCCGAAGCGTCCAACGAAAAGTCGGATCGGTAGCCGGCCTTCGCGAAGTACATGCGTCCGGTGCCCTTCATGGAGTCGCCGGAGGTCAATTTGAAGTCCGCGACGCCCTCGGTCTGGGCGGAGGCGAGGGCGGCGGTCAGCATCGACGCGAGAATCAGCATCAGTCTTTTCATGTCACATCCTTCTCACTTCCAACCGATCAGGTTCACGAAGAGCCGATAGGCCCCGGGGACTCCGGCCGGAAGCTGCCGGAAGAACGCGAGGCCCGTGTAGACGTACCTGCCCTTGCCGAGCTGCGCGGCGAGGAGCCCGCCCTTCTGCTCGCCCTGCCCCGGATCCGCCATGGCGAGGAGGGGCGTGTACTCGGGCGCCCAGGTGTGTGCGAAGTAGAGGCCGCGCTCCTGCACCCAGCCCTGCCAGTCCGCCTCGGAGATCTCGTTGGGCGAGTGGAAGAGCGGCAGCGCCGGATCGAGGACGGTGACCTTCGCATTCTCGTCCGTGACGCGGTCGTGCGGCCGCGCGATGTCCAGCACGTACGGGGCGAAGCCGCCCTGCACGAACTGGTACTGCTGGTACTGCACGATGACGCGGCCGCCGGCGCGCGCGTAGTCGAGGAGGCGTCCGTTCGCGCGAGCCAGCGCCGCGTCCGTCTCGTACGCCCGGCTGCCGATCACGATGGCGTCGTAGACGGAGAGGTCTCCCGCGAGCAGGTCCCGCTCTCCGAGGATCTCGATCGGAACGCCGATCGCCGCGAGCGCCTCGGGGACGCGGTCCGCCGCGCCGCGCACGTAGCCGACGCGGCGCAGCTCGGGCAGACGAATGTCCGCCGCCGCAACGGCCACCGTCGCGGGCTCCGGCTGCGGCGTCAGCGGGATGTAGCCGTAGTCGATCGCGCGGATCGCCTCGTCCATCCTCCGGCCGTCCTCGAGCACCGCCTCCGCGCGGTACCCGTACCGTCCGGACGCCACCCGGGCCGGGGCGGACAGCGCCACGTCGAAGAACTGACGGTCGCCCCGCTTGCCGAGCGAGAACGCGCGCGGCTCGGGAACGGGCCAGCCCTGCGGGGCGGCGACGTTCAACCGGCCCGACACCGCGGCGGGCGAGTTGGAGGTGAGCGTGATCTCGAGGTGACGCGTCGCCTCGCCGGTGCGCCAGACGATGACGTCCGGCTCGACGCCGACCTCGACGGCCGGCGCGGCGCGCAGGAGCCGGCGCACCTCGCCCGTCGCCTGGTCGCGGAACCGGTATGACACCTCGCGGGACAGCGCGATCTCCGTTCCGGCGACGCGCATCCGCACGACCGCGGCCAGAGGCGAGGGCTGGAACGGCTCGCCGCGCACGCCGGGCGCGGCGTCCGCCCAGTCGTAGAGGTCGCCGGACATGGGCCGCGCGAGGAAGTATGGGACGGTCGCCGTCGCCGACGCCGGGACCTTCGCGGAGATCTTCCAGTCCTCGAGGTGATCCGGCGCGACGCCGCGGCTCGCGCCCGGCGCGCCCGTGCTCCAGCCGTCCGGGCTCTCGAGCGAGACAGCGGACACCTCGACGGCTTGCTTGCCGGCGTTCCAGACGGACGCGGTGACCTCGACGCCCTCGTCGGGAGAGGAGACCTCGCGCTCGGCGATCGCGTCGAGCGTGACGCTCGCGGCGCTCGCCAGCGCCCGCTCCGCGATGACGATCTTCTCGTCGAGGAGCATCGCGACGCCGCCGTCTCCGGGCCGCACGAGCTCGCGCGCGCCGCGCAGCTCGCGCAGAGCCTCGGCGATCTTCGGGACGGCGGAGGCGAGGTCCGGGGCGGAGAGGCTCGCCCGCGCCTGCACGGCGAGCTCGGCCGCGCGCGTGAGACGCCGTTCCATCTCGCCGCGCCGCGCCGCGTCGGGCACCTCGGCGGCGATCGCCGCGAGGCGGGTGTCGACTCCGGCGAACAGGTCCTTGCCCTCGCGGCCCGCGCCGCCGGCGACCCATCCGACCTCGGTGCGGTTCGGTCCCGGCTCCTGAAGGGTGCCCATGTCCTGCGAGCGGTGGAGACTGCGGCTCGCCATGGCGATCTGGTAGAAGGAGCGGCCCGTCAGCGGGTCCGTCCCGCCGGTCTGCACGACGACGGTCGTCCCCTCGCCGCGCCAGTAGCCCGTCTCCCGGTAGAACGCCTTCGGCGACCACGGCGTCTCACCCGCCGACGCGAGGACCGGAACCGCCTTCGCGTCCCCGGCCGCCGCGTACGCGTCTCCGGCGATGACTCCGGAGGCCTGGTGCTGCCCGTGGCCGTCGCGGACCGTTCCCCAGAAGATGGCGACGAGCACCTGCGGCCGGAAGCGGCGAATGACGTGCACCGCGTCCTCGAGCAGCACCGCGCGCGGCCACTTCGAGAAGGCCTCGTCGACGGAGCGCGTGAAGCCGAAGTCGTACGCGCGCGTGAAGTACTGTCGGGCTCCGTCCAGGCGCCGCGCCGCCGACAGCTCCTGCGAGCGCACGAGGCCGAGACCGACGCCCAGGTCCGGCCCGACGAGGTTCTGTCCGCCCTCGCCGCGCGTCAACGAGAGGTACGCGGCCTCGCCGCCCATGCCCCGCGCGACGACCGCGAGCAGCTCGCTGTCCTCGTCGTCGGGGTGCGCCGCGAGGACGAGAAGCCGCCGGTGCGTCTCGAGGCGGCGCAGGAGCCGGTCGGTCTCCTCGACGCCTCCGGCCGCGGGAGGTGTGAGCGGAGGGATGGCGGCGGCCGGCGTCGCCGCGGCGGGAGGAGCCGCCGGGGCCGGCGACGGCCACAAGCCGAGAGCCGAGGAGCAGACCGCGGCCGCGGCCGCGAGGATGAGGGCCGACGGCCTGAGACGCACCCGGCTTACTTCTTGAAGCTCTTGCGGACCAGCGGAGCGGAAGCGGCGGCCGCGGCGCCGAGGAGGGCGGCGAGAATGCGCGCCTTCTTCCGCGGGTCCATGCCCTTCCACTCGCGCGCCAGTCGGGTCACGGTCTTCCGAGAGGCCTTCGACGCGCGCCCCACCGTGCGCCACACGGCGTTCGCGCCGTGCCCGGACGCCTCCGCGATCGCCGCGCGCGCCACGGTGACGCCGCCCGTGATCGAGCCGATCACCCCCTCGAACGTCACTCCGCGGCTCGCCGGCCGCCGCTTCGGGGCCGGGCGCCGGCGCGGGGCCGCGCTCTTGCGGGGCTTGCTCGCGGCGGCGCGCTTGCGCGGCTTGCGAGCCGCGGGCTTGCGGCTCGCCGGCCGCCGGCCGTTGGGAGATGCGATGTCGACCACGGTGCCCGGACCTCCTGAGTCCTGTTCATTCTCCATCGAAATCCCTCACTTTTCTCCGGCCGCGACGTACACCGGTGCGATGTCGACCGGAATGTCCTTCAAACGCGCGTTGACCGCGTCGATCTCGGGGGTGGACCGGCCGTAGCCGGCTAGAAGCTTGCGGGCCCGCCCGGCGTCGCCCGTCGCCTCGATCATGAGGAGCTCCTCGGCGAGAGAGCGAACGGCCTCGCGGAACTTCGTTCCGTCGACGCGGAAACGGCCGTCCTCGGCCGGGACCACGGCGCCCTTCTCGCGGAACCAGTTCCACTGCACCGCCGTGCCCTGGCCGTGCGCCTCGTCGGCGCCGAAACGGATCGAGCGGAAGAAGAGCCCGGTCACCGTGACGGCGAAGGCGTTCTCGTCGAACGCGGTCAGCCACTTGTTGTCGATCGCCTGGAGGACGGTCCACATGCCGACCACGTCCGCCTTGCACTCCTCGATCGTCGAGTAGAGCTCCTGCAGGAGGATGCGCCCCTCGACCTTGCGGCCGTCGGGCGTCTCGACGATGCCGGGACCGATCCCGTGCGACAGCTCGTGGAAGAGCGTGTGGTTGAAGAAGGCGTCGAAGGACATCGCCGGAAGCTGGTCGGGGACGAGCACCCGCTCGGCGATCGGCTTGCCGGCGACGCGGTACTTCGCCTCGATGACGTTCTTGAGGAGGACCTTCTTCGAGCCCTTCGCCTGCCGGACCCGTTCGTCGTTCGGGAGGTTGAACGCGGCGGTCTGGACGCCGGACCGCGTGTCGCCGGCGGTGTAGACCTCCTGGACGACGCGGATCGGCGACTCGAACTTCCGGCTGGTCTCCTTGTACTTCTCCGCGATCGGGAGCCCGCGCTGCATGTCCGGCAGGTGCTTCGCGTAGACCGCGAGCCGGGCGCTCTCCTCGCGGTCGCGCACGGTGACGAACGCCGTGAAGGACGCCTTGTAGTTGAAGAGCGCGTCCTCGTACACCTCGTAGGGACCGAGCGTCACTTCCACGTCGGAGTCGAGGTCCATCCACGCGAGGTCGGACGCGTAGTAGTCGTCCGAGAGCAGCGCGTCGGCCCGCTTCTCGAGGTACGTCTTCAGCGAGGCGTTGGCGGTCTTCGCCGCCGCCGACCGCAGTCTCGCGGCGATGGGGTCGAGGAAGCTGCGGAAGGCGCGCGAGTAGGGGACCGCGACGAGCGACTTGCCGTCGCGGCGGATGACCGTGAAGAGCCCCTCGAACGCCGCCTTGTCGGCGGGGTGGGCCGCGATCCAGGCCTGGAACTCCTCCTTCGTCATGTCCGACGGGTAGAAGCCGGCCCCGGCCGGCTTCGGCGTCGTGCCGATGAAGGGGGCATTTCGCTCGAGCCGGTCCCACGGCCCGGCCATGATCCGGAAGAGGGCCAGGGCGTCTCCGGAGCCCGCTTCTCCGTGGGCCGAGGCCGCGGTGAGGCGCCGCCGCAGGTCCGGATTGGCCGGGGAGACCTGCCGGAGGAAGACGTCTCCCACCGGCCGGGAGGCCTCGATCAGCTCCCTGAGGACCGCCGTGTCGCGCTCGTCGAGCAGGGTCCGGTCGTAGTCGATGGGGGTCCGGGGGAGGCGCCGCAGCCGCTCGGCGACGTCGGGCGCGAAGGCCGCGGGAGAGCGGGCCCCGGCGAGGGCCGCGACACCCACGGCCGCCAGGGCTGCGATCATCCCGCGAATCTAGCACCGAATCCCGGCATATATGTTGCTGTGATGGCGACCTCCATGGGCTCGACGGCCTCGACGGCGCTGGATCGGGAATCGCTCGCCTCCTGGTACGACCGGAACCGCGAACGGTCCGAGGAGTTCTTCGACTCGATTGCGCCCGAGGCATACGAGGCGCGGCCGATCCCGCTCCGGCATCCCTTCTGCTTCTACGAGGGACACCTGCCCGCGTTCAGCGCCATCACGCTCCTGCAGCGCGGCCTCGGGGATCCGCCGATCCACGCCGAGCTCGAGACGCTGTTTCAGCGAGGCATCGACCCCGAGGACGAGTCCGGCGTGACGGAGAAGGGACGCGCGTGGCCGTCGCGGATCGAGATCCGCAGCTACGCGGCCAGCGCGGACCGCGCGGTCCGCGAGGCGATCTTGACTCGCGACGTCGAGGATTCCTCCAGCGCGGTGCTGCGCGGCGGGCTCGGACTGCACACGATCCTCGAGCACGAGCCGATGCACCAGGAGACGCTGCGCTACATCCGGCACCGGCTGCCGTACGACCTGAGGATCCGGCCGGAGGAAATGCGCCCGCCCGTCATCGGCGGCGAGCCGCCGCGGCCGCGATCCGTTCGCGTCCCTGCCGGCCGCGCGACGCTGGGAGCGTCGCCGGACGCGCCGTTCGCGTGGGACAACGAGCTGCCGCGACACTCCGTCGAGGTCGACGCGTTCTCGATCGACGTCTACAGCGTCACCAACCGCGATTACCTCGAGTTCGTCGAGGCGGGCGGCTACGAGGACGAGTCGCTCTGGGACGCGGAGGGCTGGTCCGCCCGGCGGCCCGAAGGGGAGAGATACCCGCTCTTCTGGGAGAGGCAGCGAGGCGTCTGGCTCTGGCGCGGGATGTGGGACCTCATCCCGCTGCCCATGGCGTGGCCGGTCTACGTCACGCACGCCGAGGCGTCGGCCTACGCGCGCTGGAAGGGGAAGGGAAGGACGGGCAACGGCTCGCGGCTCCCGACCGAGGCCGAGTTCCACCGCGCCGCGTTCGGCTCTCCCGACGGCCGCGAGCGCGCGCACCCGTGGGGCGACGCCCCGGCCGACTCGACGCGCGGCAACTTCGACTTCGCCTCGGACGATCCCGTGCCGGTCGGCTCCTTCCCGCTCGGACGCAGCGCGTGGGGCGTCGAGGACCTCGTCGGCAACGGGTGGGAGTGGACCTCGACGCCGTTCGCGCCCTTCGAGGGCTTCGAGCCGATGGCGTCGTATCCGCAGTACTCGGCGGACTTCTTCGACGGCAAGCACTGGGTCATGAAGGGCGCGTCGCCCGCGACGGCGAAGGAGCTCGTGCGCGCGAGCTTCCGCAACTGGTTCCGGGGCACCTATCCGTACGTGTACGCGAAGTTCCGCACGGTCCGGAGCGCCTGAGGGAGACGCATGTCCATTCCGCTGACCGCCCAGGCCCCGCCGCTCGAGCTCGTGCGCGACTTCGCCGCCGACGTGCGACGCGACCTCTCGCTCACGCCGAAGCAGATCCAGTCGAGGTACCTCTACAACGCCCTCGGTTCGGCGCTCTTCGAGGCGATCTGCCGCCTCCCGTGGTACCGCATCACGCGCGCGGAGGGGCGCCTCCTCGCACGGTATGCGGGTGAGATGGTCGAGCAGCTCGAGGATCCGATCACGATCGTCGAGCTCGGCTGCGGCAGCGGCGAGAAGCTCGCGATGCTCGCCGAGCGCCTGCGCAGCCGCCGACGGCGCGTCCTCGTCCACCTCATCGACATCTCGCCCGCGGCGCTCGAGCTCTCGGAGCGCACGCTCGGCGCCCTCGAGCACGTCTCGGTCGTCGGCCACCGCGCGACCTACGAGGAGGGCCTGCGGCACGCAGCCTCGCAGAGGCCCGCGGCCGGGAAGATGCTGGTTCTGTTCCTCGGGTCCAACATCGGCAACTTCGACCGCCCCGCCGCCGACGAGTTCCTCCAGCAGATTCGCGGCTGCCTCCGGCCGGAGGACGCGCTTCTTCTCGGCACCGACCTCGTGAAGCCGGAGCGGGACCTGATGCTCGCCTACGACGATCCGCTCGGCGTGACGGCCGCGTTCAACAAGAACCTGCTCACTCGCATGAACACGGAGCTGCTGGCGGACTTCGACCTCGACGCGTTTTCGCACCGCGCAGTCTGGAACGCACGCGAGAGCCGCGTCGAGATGCGCCTCGTCTCGCGCCGCGCTCAGTCGGTCCGCATACCGCGGTCCGACCTCGAGGTGCGGTTCGACGAGGGAGAGTGGATCTGGACCGAGAGCTCCTACAAGTACTCGGGCGAGCAGGTCGCGCTCATGGGCGACAACGCCGGCTTCGACCTGCGCCAGCAGTGGCTCGATACGGACGCGCGCTTCGCGTTGACGCTCTTCGCGGCGCGGTAGCCCGCGCGACGACGCCGGTGGAGGTGCAGCCCGTCAGCTAGTGGCCGCCGGTGACGGCCACACGTGCGCGCGGGGCCGGGCGCGCTCCCCCGGCAACCTGCTTCACGGGAAGACGGCGCGACGGCTGGAGCGGCCGGGCATTCAGACCCGTCACCTGCGCCCAGGCGTGCCGCAACGCCACGTTCGGGCGCAGCGACGCCGTCGCGATCGCACCCTCGACGGCCGTGATGGCGCCGGGCGGATGCGACGAGAGCTCGATCGGGCTCTGCTTCGTGCCGGCATCGAGACTCCTCGCGACGGCCGGGTGGGCGCCCGCGACTTCGTCCGGGGCGTCGAGACGCCGGGACGCGACGGGCAACGTATTCCGGCCCGTCGCCTGCGGCGATTCGCGGCGGAGCAGAGAAGCCGATGTCGCGGACGCCGTCGCGGCGTTGCCGTCGGCATCCGGGGCGCTCGTCATGCGCGGCGCGGAGGCCACCTCGGGCGGGGAGGGGGGATGGACCGGCAGCGGCTTCAGACCGGGCACCTGCGGCGAGCCGCGGCGGACGGGAAGGGTCGGAAGCGGTGCGGCCGCGCCGTCGACGGCCGTCAGCGTCTCGTCCTTGCGCTTCGCGAAGTCGAGCGAGCTCCACTTCGAGCCGCCGTCCACGCTCTTCATCACGCCGAGGTGCGTGCCGGCGTACAGGAGATTCGGGTTTCTGGGATCGATCGCGAGCGCGCTCACGTAGATGTCGCTCTGGAGGAGGGACCATGTCGCGCCGCCGTCGTTGGACTTGTGGACCCCGATCGCCGTCGCGGCGTAGATCGTCTCCGGGTGCGCCGGGTCGAGCGCGACGGCGAGGACGTTGTAGCTCTTCATCCCCTTGCTCACGCCCGTCCAGGTCAGTCCGCGGTCCGAGCTCTTGAAGAGCCCGTCGTGGGTGCCGGCGTACACGACGGACGGGGAACCCGGACTGACCGTGATGTTCCAGATGGTCCCGCGCTTCAGGCGGTCCGTCGGCCGCACCCACGTCAGGCCGCCGTCGGAGGTCCGGAAGACGCCCTCGCTGTTCGTTCCGACGTAGATCAGGTTGGAGTCCACCGGATCGATCGTGATCGTGCTGACCGAAACCTGCGGGAACGGCGTCTTGAGCTCGGACCACTCACGGCCGCCGTCGGTGCTGCGGAAGAGGCGTCCGGCCTCGGTGCCCGCGTAGACCAGGCCGGGGGTCTTCGGGTCGAACGCCACGGCGCCGATCCAGCGCGTCGCGAGCCCGGAGTTGGCCGCGCTCCACGCGCCGCCGCCGTCGCCGGAACGGTAGACGCCTCCCGTGTCGGTCGCGGCGAAGAGACTGCCGTGGGACGCCGGGTCGACGGCGAGCGCGAGCACCGAGTGCTTGCCGAGACCATCGCCCCGCGCCGTCCACGTATGGCCGCCGTCGGTCGTCTTGTAGAGACCGCGTGCGGTCGTCGCGTAGATCGTCCCCGTCGAGGAGGGGTCGAGGACGAGCGCCGTGATGAGACCGCCCTCTCCCTGCACGACGTGCCCGGGGCCGGGATCCTCCTGCGCGCACAACGGAGAAGACGCGATCGCGGCGGCCGCGAATGCCGCCGCGCCGAGAGCCGCAATGCGTGTCCGCTTCATCGTCTTTTCCACCTGGTTCGGAGGCCGCGCCACGTCCGCCGAATGCCGGCGAACTCTGCGACCTTAATCCCGGTCTCGCGCCGATGCAACGGGATCGATCTTCGGAATTTCATCGGTTTCGCTCGCACGAGCACGAGGCGTCCAATTTTCCGGACGAGCTCCGGGCGCGCCGGAGCTCGTCCGCGCCTGCGAGGAGGTCCCGATCATTCGAGGCCGCGATCATGCAACTCGCCGCTCCCATCCCCGAGAACGTGCGGGGTCGGAGTCCCGGCGAACGCGGCGGTGTCGCCCTCTCCACAGAACGGACCGGCGCTGTCGTAGTCCCTCACCGTCCCCGTGGCGTGGTCGGTCACCTTCAGCACGTACGGAAGGTGCGTCAGCGCACTGTGGAAGAACCAGAATTTGCCGGAGATCGAGGTGTAGTCCACCATCTTCACGAAGACTTCCGGGAAGGTGGGGTCGCCGGTGAAGGCGGGCAGGCTGAAGTAGCCGGCGCGATCACCCCACGGGATGGCCGCTCCGTTCGCGACGCGGCCGCGGGCGGGGTCCGAGGCGACGAGCGTGACCTCGAACCGGCCGTCGAGGAGCTCGAGCGACGCTCCCTCTCCCGGGGGCAGCTCGGACGCCTTGCGACGGCTCGTCTCCATCGATACCCCACCCGCGGGGAACAGCGAGGTGTCCGCGCCGCCGCAGAAGGGATCGAAGGATGAATTCTCATAGGCGCGGACTTCTCCGGTCGTCGTGTCCTCGACGGAGAGCACGTAGGGGAGAGACGTCAGTCCGGAATAGAAGAACCAGAAGCTTCTGCCTGGCAGATCAGTCTCGTCGACCATCTTGACGAGGACCTCGGGAAGGGCCGCGTCGCCGGTGAACTCCGGGAGCGCGAAGAATCCGAAGCGATCGCCCTCGGCGCTGGCCGTTCCCGGGCCGACGATGCCGGTGCGCGGATTGCGCGCCGTCAGGCCGATACGAAAGCGTCCTCCGAGCAGGCAGAGGTGCGCGGCATCCTCTGTGCACGGCTCCGGAGGCGCCGGAGGCAGGATGTCGACGTCGAAGACGCCGCTCGGCGTGCCGGCGTGCACGCGGCTGCCGTCGCGCTCGATGGCGAGCGAAGTCACGCGCGGATCGGTCAGGCCGTCGTTCATCGGGATC
>Ga0207683_10002421_pt1 | contig 16298 bp, 20 predicted proteins | sample KBSM73metaG_FD_184333 | JGI IMG/M metagenome (GOLD analysis project Ga0207683, IMG submission 184333) | Miscanthus rhizosphere microbial communities from Kellogg Biological Station, Michigan, USA - KBS M7-3 metaG (SPAdes) (version 2) | ecosystem: Host-associated > Plants > Roots > Rhizosphere >... | reverse complement strand
ACGCCGACCACTTCGCCACGCGCCCCTGCTCGAAGTAGCGCACGCCGCGCTCGTAGCCCCAGTCCGCGAGGTCCGCGAGCCGCGCGGGCGTCAGGGCCGAGACGAGCGACATCGAGCCACTCTAGCGAATCAGGGCGCGACGCGCAGGCCGAGAGTGACGGCGTCCTCGCCGGGCGAGACCGCGCCCTGCAGGAACACCCGGACGTGCCGCGTGTGGAGCTCGATGCCGCCGAGCGCGTGGACCCCGAGCGAGTCCGGGCCCGACGCGCCGCTCGCGGTGATCTTCGCAGTGCCGATCGGCTGCATGTCGCTGTTGACGGTCAGGTCGCCGCTGAGCACCGCCGAGATGTCGGAGGAGCCGAAGGTCAGGTCCACACCGGCGCCGCCGTAGAGGCCCAGCGCGCCGAGCAGCACGCCGGTCGTGACCTCGATCGGGACGCTGTAGGTGTCGGCGCGGACGTCGAGCGTGCCCGCGGCGAGGTAGTCGATCGTCTTCTTCTGGTTGCCGCTGCCGGTCACCGTGAAGTGCGTGTGGATCGGCATCGCCTCGCCGACCGTCCACCGCGCGTACTCGAAGCCGCTCGTGACATCGATGCCGGCCCACCGCTCGCCCGCCGGCACGACCTTGCGCTGGACGTGGACGCCGGTCGTCGTGAGGTGGCCGTCGAGGCCGTGCACGGTCTGGGACTCGTAGAAGCCGTTCGCGAACACCGTCCACGCCGGGTGGTCCCAGCGGCCGAGGTTCACGCCAGCGGTGACCCCGAGGTTGACGATCGCGCCGCCGACGAACGTGCCGGTGCCGAGCGCCGCGTCGCTCGACAGAGCACCGGTCGCGAGGGCGCCGACCAGGATGTCGCCGCGGTCGACGAGGTACGCCACGCCCGCCGAGCGGTCGGAGAACGCTGCCGTGTTCGCAAACGCGCGCAGGAGGTCCTCGATGTGCGCGGTCTGATAGATGGAGTCGATCCCGGCCTTCACCTTGTCGACCATCTGCTGCTCGCTCTGCCCGAACTGCTGGGCGAGCGCCTGGCCGTGCGCGTTCAGCGTCACCGTCACGGTCGAATCGGCGATGAGCACGAGCGCTGCGAGCACGCCCGCAGCATAATCGCCGCGTGCCGTTCCCGGAGAGCCTTTGCCACCGCTGCGTGCATCTGCGCACGATCACGAGCGGCAAGGGCTCGACGTTCCTCATGTGCCGGGAGCCGCACCTGCCCAAGTACCCGCCTCAGCCGGTGAAGGCCTGCCAGGGGTTCGTGGCGGCCGGCAACCCGTCCGGCGGCTAACGTGTCCGGACAGGATGCGGTCGCTGGTCGTCGTCGTGCTCGCCGGCTGCACGGGAGTGAAACCCGTGCACGACCGGGTGCATGCGGCGCCCCTCGCGGGGACCGTGCTCGTCGTCCCCGGCGAGACCATGGAGTTCCGGATCGCGCTGCGCGGCGTGACGATGGGCGAGGTCCAGACCGCGATCGGCAGGCCGGGCGAGGTCGGCGGCAAGCGCGCGGTGATCGTGCGCTCGCGCGGCAAGACCGACGGCATCCTCAAGCTGTTCGGCGACATCACCTGGGAGCTGACGTCGACGATCGATGTGGCGCGCGGCGAGCCGATCGAGGATCGCGAGGAAGCGTGGGTCGAGTTTGCGGGGCAGAAGGACCACGCCGACGAGCGCCATCAGTGGAACGACGACGACCGCCGCCACGACATCCACTCGCTGGTCGGCGTGGTGCGCGGCTGGCACTCGAAGCCCGGGGACCGCAGCGAGCTCGAGGTCGAGATCGGCGGTGCGCACCTCGACGTCGCGCTGTGGCATGTCGGACGAGCGTTCATGGCGCACGAGCCGGCGGTCCGCTACGACGGGATCGTGCGCGACGAGTTTCCGATCTCGGCCTGGGTCTCCGACGACGCGGCCCGGGTGCCGCTGCGGCTCGTCGCGCAGTCGCCATGGGGTGAGATCTCGGTAGACCTCGTGGACTATCAACTACCTAGCGAATAAGTCACGAGTGGTGACAGACCGATCGCGTAGGGTGTGCGCTATGGGAATGGAAGCGGTCGGCAAGCTCCACACGATCTTCGAGACCAAGCAGGTCTCGGAGCGGTTCACCAAGCGCGAGTTCGTGATCGAGCTCGCCGACAATCCGAAGTATCCGCAGGTCGTGCTGTTCCAGCTCACCGGCGATCGCTGCAGCCAGCTCGACGACATGAAGGTCGGCGACCAGGTCCGCATCGAGTTCTCGCTGCGCGGCCGCGAGTGGCGCAGCCCGAAGGGCGAGGTCAAGTACTTCAACTCGCTCGACGTGTGGAAGATCGAGCTGGCGCGCGCCGGCCGGTCGATGGGCTCGGGGGGCCGCCGCGACAGTGGCGATCCGCGCGACATGGACGCGCCGCCGCCGCGGATGGACGAGTCGACGTTCGGTGACCCCCGCATCGGGGACTCCGAAGACATTCCGTTCTGATCTGCGCCCGTGGTCCCGCTTCGCGGGACGCATGCCTTCGGCACGCCGGCGCTGGCGCGCCGCACGGGCTTGATCAGACCCGCGCCGGGAACGCTTCGCTTCCGGCGGGGTTCTGAGAGCGAGATCTCCTCGTTGCGGAAAAGTTGCCCACGTCGTGGGGGTGCTCTACGGCTTTTATAGGGCACTTATGGATCCATCTACCGCTGCGCTCGCGCTGGACGAGACTCCATCCGTCATCGACGAGCTGTCCGCGCCGGTCGATGGACCGGCAGCGCTGCTCCGGGGCACGGCTCGTGGCCTCGAGATGGTCGTCAACGGCCGCGCGCCGGTCGATGCCGTCATCGCCGCGCTGACCGCGCGCCTCGAAGAGGCTCCCGCGTTCTTCCGCGGCAGCAACGTACGGATCGCGGTCGAGCACGGCCCGCTGCCGGCCGGCTGCCTGTCGCGACTCGACGACCTCGCCGTCGCGTTCGCGCTGTCGATCATCGAGGTCGGGGCGGCGAAGGCCAAGGATCCGGTGCCCCGCGCCAACCTCGCGGCAGGCTCCGGGCCGACCGCCGAGATGTTCGGCGACGAGGAGCCGACCGGCACCATCAAGCCCGCATTGCTCCTCGCGCAGCTGGCATCGACCGGCGGCGCCCAGCCGATCGCGCCCGCGAGCACGGGGCTGTCCGAGCCGGTGGAGCTCGCGCCCGCCGAGCTGACCGAGATGGTCGAGGTCGATCCCGCGGGTCAGGCAGAGCCCGACCCGCTCCATCTTGGGGCGGCGGCCGAGTTCGCGGTCGAGGAGCCGACGCACACCGGCAAGGCGCCCATCGCGCTCGCCGCGATGCCCGAGATTCCCGCTCCGAGCGAAGGCACGCGCCTCGTGATCGGACCGGTTCGCTCCGGCGTGATCCTCGAGCACGAGGGCCACTTGTTCATCTTCGGCGACGTCAACCCGGGCGCCGAGGTCCGCGCGACCGGCAACATCATCGTGCTCGGCCGCCTGCGCGGCACGGCACACGCCGCGATCGGCCAGGACGTCGGCTTCATCCTCGCACTCCGCCTCGAGCCGCAGCAGCTGCGGATCGGGCGCCGGGTCACGCGCGCGGGCGACGACGCCTCGCCGCCGACCGATTCAGAGATCGCATACATCGCCGGCGACGCGATCGTCGTCGAGCGTTACCTCGGCAAGCTTCCGCGCAACCTCGCGACCAGCATCTAAGGAGTCATCCATGGGTCGAGCCATCGTCATCACGTCAGGCAAGGGAGGGGTCGGCAAGACGACCACCACCGCCAATCTCGGAACCGCGCTGGCTCAGCTCGGCCACTCGGTCGTGCTGGTCGACGCCGACATCGGTCTTCGCAACCTCGACGTCGTGATGGGGCTCGAGAACCGCATCGTCTATCACGTCGTCGACGCGATCAAAGGCAAGTGCACGGTCCAGAAGGCGCTGATCAAGGATCGCCGCCTCGAGAACCTGTGGCTCTTGCCCGCGTCGCAGACCGACGACAAGGATGCGGTCACGCCCGACGACATGCGGACGCTCGTGTTCGAGCTCAAGCTCCAGTACGACTTCGTGATCATCGACTGCCCGGCGGGCATCGAGCAGGGCTTCAAGAACGCGATCGCGGGCGCCGACGAGGCGATCGTGGTCGCCACGCCGGAAGTCTCGTCGATCCGCGACGCCGACCGCGTGGTCGGTCTGCTGTCCGCGGCCGATGTACCGGCGCGCCTCGTCGTCAACCGCATCTCGCCCGCTCTCGTGAAGCGCGGCGACATGCTCTCGCAGTCCGACGTGATCGAGATCCTCGCGCTCGAGATGCTCGGCGCGATCCCGCTCGACGACCAGGTCATCGCGACGACGAACAAGGGTGTCCCCGCGGTGCTCGAGGGCAAGTCGCTCGCCGCGCGCGAGTTCATCCGCATCGCCAAGGTGCTCTCCGGCCTCGAGGTCGAGGCAGAGAAGTCGGTCGGCTTCTTCACCCGTATTGGCCGTGCACTCGGCCTGTCGGCGACGCCGGCGTGAGGAGGCTGCTAGCCATGTGGCAAGGTATCAAGACGTTCTTCACGGGTAAGTCCAGCGGCGAGGTCGCCAAGGGCCGCCTGCACCTCGTGCTCGCACACGATCGCACCGGTCTCGACGGCGGCAAGCTGCAGGAGATGCGCGAAGAGATCGCGGCGGTGATCGCGAAGTACGTGCCGATCGACGCCGAGGCGGTCGAGATCCAGATCGAGACGCGCAACCGCGAGACGCAGCTGACCGTCAGCTCGTCGATCCAGCCGCGCGTCGTCTAGGGCGTGACGGTGAGCTGCGGCTCGCCGTAGAGCTCGGTCCACAGCGCGCTCGCGGCCTCGCGGAGCTTCGGGCCGGGCGTGTGCGCGATCGCGTCGGCAAGCGGCGCGAGGCGATCGCGGCCGCGGCCGACCGGCGTGAGCGGCGGTGTGAGGTGGCGTGCGAGCCCCTCGGTGACGACGTAGGCGGCGAACATCTCGCCCGTGCCCCAGCGATCCTCGGTGAACGCCTGGCGCGCGAGGTGCCAGTACGCGACGTGCGGCGTGACCGGATCATTCGCGATCTGGCTCAGGTAGGCGGAGAGCTCGGCGCGCGCGGCGCGGACGATCGGGACCGGGTTGCCTTCTCCGTCGTGCGGCGGGCCGAGCATGTCGGCGAGCGGCTGCGGGTAGCGGGGTTCGGTGTCGCGGTCGGCGTCGAAGCCGTGGGTGGCCTCGTGACGGCGCACGCTCGCAGCGACCAGCTCGTGGATGCGCGACGCGATGCGCGGGGCGTCGAGCTCGGCGATGGTGTTCTCGATCGCATCGACGCGCTCGCGCTGGTAGTGCGGCACGAAGCCTTCGAGCTGGTCGAGCATGCCGTCGGGCAGGAACAGCTCGTCGGTGGCGACCATGCGCATGTGATGGCGGCTGAATGTGTCGCGCCACTGATCGAGGAGGTCGCGGCGCTCGACGAGCAGCGCGGCGATCTTCATCGCATTGGGCGCGTCGGGGCCGAGCGCGGCGACCAGCTCCGCGCGGACGGTCGCGCCGACGGTCGCGGATAGCTGCTTGCCCTGCGCGGAGAGCGTCCACTCGTGATCGCCGAGCGGGTAGGGCGCGTCCTTCGCGAGGACCGGGATGATGTCGGTGGCGACGAAGTCGTCGATGCGCTCGTCCATCAGCACCGGATCGGCGAGGCCCTCGGAGTGCAGGCCGAGCACGGCGTAGGCGGTGTTGAGCTGATCCGCGCGCGACACCGAGAGCACGCGGCGCGGCTGGCCAGCGGTCTTGACGAACACGACCTCGTCGACGCGATAGGCCTGGAGATACGCGAAGCCGCCCTTGATGCGGCCTTCGATCACGTAGCCCTCGCCCACCTTGGCGAGCTCGGCGGAGACGTCGCGTGCGGCCTCGCGGAGCAGCATGTCATCGTGATCGATGCGGCCGCCACGCTCGCAGGCGTGCACGGCATCGCCGAACGTCGAGATGAGCGTGGCCCACGACTTCGCGAGGGCGGGACCGTGCGCGGAGATCGCGGCCGGTGCGGTGATCGGCGCGAGCACGGCGGAGAGATCGTCGCGGCGCGCCTCGGTGGCAGTGCCGGCGTCGACGACGAGCTTCGTCAGCGACGTCGCGAACAGGGTGTCGAGGGCCGGCTCGTGGAGCGGCACGCCGCCCTTCGCGAACGCCTCGGCCGACGGCGGCGGCAGCGGACGGACGTAGGTGCGGCTCTTCGGGCCGGGGTGGAGCGCGATCGCTGCGGTGATGCCGCCGGCGATCAGCAGCGCGACGAGGGCGGTTGCGATCGTCCAGACCGGGACGCGCGGCATGCGCGGGGGCGGGAGCTCGGCATACGTTGCTGCCACGCGGTCGGCGTCGACGGGCACGGTGCGGCCGGCGAGGGCGAGTGCGGCCACGCGCATGATGTGAGCGGGCGGCTGGCCGTCGGCGATGAGGTGGGCGTCGATCAGCGCGCTGCCGAGCTTGCGACGCGCAAACCCGCGAGCGACCGGATCGATCGTTCCGAGCGCGGCGCGCGCAGCATCTTCATCGTCGGCGGCAATCCCGGCGGCGAGCGCGGCGAGCACGTGGCGGGTCAGCACGCGACGGTGTGTCCCGCAGGTCGGCGGCTCCCCGCAAGCAAATAGTTGGCGACATGGCAGACTGCGCACTTGTTGATCGACGAGCTCACGTTCGAGGACCGGTTCGTGCGCACGCTTCCGGGCGATGCGCGCACGGACAACCGCACGCGCGAGGTGCTTGCGGCGTGCTACTCGCGGGTCGCGCCGACGCCGGTCGCGAAGCCCGAGCTGCTGGTCGTCGTGCCGGAGGTTGCCGCTCTCGTCGGCCTCGATCCCACGCCGACACCCGCGCTCGCCGACGTGCTGACGGGCAACCGCGTCGTGCCGGGCATGAAGCCGTACGCGGCGTGCTACGGCGGCCATCAGTTCGGCACGTGGGCAGGTCAGCTCGGCGATGGCCGCGCGATCACGCTCGGCGAGGTCAGCCACGACGGGCAGACCTGGGAGCTGCAGCTCAAGGGCGCCGGCCCCACGCCGTACTCGCGGCGCGCCGATGGACGCGCGGTGCTGCGGTCGTCGCTGCGCGAGCTGGTGTGCAGCGAGGCAATGGCGCACCTCGGGGTGCCGACGACGCGCGCGCTGTCCCTCGCGCTCACCGGTGAGACCGTGCTGCGCGACCTGCTCTACGACGGACATCCGGCGCACGAGCCGGGCGCCGTCGTGTGCCGCGTCGCGCCGACGTTCTTGCGGTTCGGCAACTTCGAGATCCACAGCGCGCGCGACGATCGCCAGACGCTGCGGACGCTCGTCGACTACACGCTCGCCGGCTGGTTCCCGGGGCTGTCGGTCGCCGAGATGTTCGACGAGGTGATGCGGCGCACTGCGTGGCTGATCGCCGAGTGGATGCGCGTCGGGTTCGTGCACGGCGTGATGAACACCGACAACATGTCGATCCTCGGCCTGACGATCGACTACGGCCCGTATGGCTGGCTCGAGCCGTTCGATCCGGACTGGACGCCGAACATCACCGACGCGAGCGGGCGCCGCTACCGGTTCGGCAACCAGCCCGCGGTCGCGCACTGGAACCTCGCGCAGCTCGCGCGTGCCCTCGCGCCGGTAGCCGAGCTCGATGCGCTGCGCGGTTCGCTCGACCGCTTCCCGGCGGAGTTCTCGGCGCATTACCGCGCGACGATGCTGCGCAAGCTCGGGCTCCACGGGACGCATGGCGGTGACGACGCGTTGCTCGCCGATCTCGCCGATCTGATGTCGCACGTCGAGACCGACTACACGTTGTTGTTCCGGCGGCTCGCCACCGAGCAGCCGACGTTCGAGGCGATCCGCGATGCGTTCTACGGCGAGCCCGATCGCGCGCGCGTCGAGGCGTGGCTCGAGCGGTATCGAGCGCGCGACCGCGACACCGCGGGGATGCTCGCGATCAATCCGCTCTACGTGCCGCGGAATTACCTCGCGCAGCAGGTGATCGAGGCGACCGAGCGCGGCGACCGCGATGCATTGCCCGAGCTGCTCGACGTGCTCCGCCATCCGTACACCGAGCAAGCCGGCAAGCAGCGATTCGCGGCGAAGCGGCCCGAATGGGCGCGCGTCAAGCCGGGCTGCTCGATGCTGTCGTGCAGTAGCTAGTCGCTATTCGTCGACGCTGACGTAACCAGCGCGCGGCGTCTTGATCGTGTTCGACGGATCGCCGCCGGGGCCGCACCGCACGAGCTCCTCGTCGTACGTGTACGCGTAGCGATGCGCGTCGAGCGGCGTGAACGTCTCGATGCCCTTCCAGTCGCAGCCGTCGACGAATCGACCGGTCACCTCGATCTGAAACACACCCTCGGGCAGCATCAGATCGACGGGGCCGTTGTCGAACACCGTCCAGTACGTGGCGCTCGGATTCACGGGCGCGTGCAACGTCAGGTGGTGCGGCGAATTCGTGCGCACGGGATGCGCGTGATGCGGGACCATGACGCCGACGGCCAGCGCAACACCCGCAACCGCCGCCAGCTTCAGTACAGGAGCTTCGATCGCTTGCAGCATTCCTCCATGATGAATTGCGGATCGTCGTCGCGCCAGGAGTAACTGCTACGCTGCTCGAGCGTAAGGATGTCATGACGCATCGCACCCAGACCGCGACGTTTGCGCTCGGCTGATTCTGGACGCCGGATGCCCGGTTCGGGTGTCACCCCGGAGTCGTGCGTACCCGTGTCGGATACGCCGGCGGTACGCATCGCGATCCCACCTATCACGACCTCGGCGACCACACCGAGGCGTTCCAGCTCGACTTCGATCCGGCGCTCGTCTCCTACGACGAGTTGCTCGCAATGTTCTGGAAATCTCACCGTGCCGACCGCGAGCCCTACAGCCGGCAGTACATGGCCGCCGTGTTTCCGACCGCCGACCAGGAGGCCGCGGCGCTCGCGAGCCGCCCGGTGGGCGCGCGCACTCCCGTGATTCCCCTCACGCGCTTCTACCTCGCGGAGGACTACCACCAGAAGTACTACCTGCGGCACACGCCGGACCTGCTGGGCGAGCTCGCCACGCTCGACGCGCGCGCCTTCGTCGATTCGCCTCTCGCCGCGAAGCGCAACGGGGAGGCGTGGCAGCGGCGCATGTCAGGGGCGTCGGGCACGATGCGATGATGTCGGAGCTGTCGGCGGCCCTCGAGGCCGCGCTGGTGCGCGAGCTACTTGGCCACTACGCGCTCGAGAACGAGCAGCGGTTCGGCGGCAAGCTGAGGTTCCCGGTGATCGCACTCAGCACCAGCGCGCGGCGTCTCGGGCAGTGGATCGGCGCGACGCGGCGTCTCGAGCTGTCGCGGACCCTCGTGTTCGAGCGGCCGTGGCTGGAGATCACGAGCGTGCTCGAGCACGAGATGGCGCACCAGTACGTCGAGGAGGTCCTCGGCATCACCGACGAGACCGCGCACGGCGAGACGTTCCGCAAGGTGTGCGAGCAGCGCGGCATCGATGCGCGCGCCGCCGGTGCGCCGGTCGCGAGCGACGGTCCCGACGGCGATCGCGTGCTGGAGCGCATCCGCAAGCTCCTCGCGCTCGCCGGCAGCGACAACCAGCACGAGGCCGAAGCAGCGATGCGCCGCGCGCACGAGCTGATGCTCCGCCACAACATCGAGCACGTCCCGACCGGCTACGAGGTCCGTCACCTCGGCGATCCGCGCCGTCGCACGAACCGCGTCGAGAGCGACGTGATGGGCCTGCTCTCGGAGTGCTTCTTCGTGAAAGTGATCCGCGTGCCGGTCTATCTCGCGCGCGAGGCCAAGCACGGCGCGGTCTACGAGATCACGGGCACGCACGCGAACGTGGAGATGGCCGCACACGTCTACGCATTCCTGCTCGCAACCGCGGACCGCCTGTGGCGCGAGAACCGCGCCGACGCGCGCGTGCGCAGCGGCCGCGACCGCTTCCCGTATCAATCGGGCGTGATCCGCGGCTTCCGCGACAAGCTCGTCGCCGAGCGCACCGAGCTGCGCGGCTCCGGCCTCGTCTGGGTCGGCGACTCGCAGCTCGACCGCTTCTATCGCGCGCGCCACCCGCGCATCACCACGCGCAGCCGCCGGGTCCGCGTCAACGCGGCGCACAGCGCAGGTCGCGAGGCCGGCCGCACGGTCGTCCTGCACAAGCCGGTCGCGCACGGGCCCTCGGGTGGCTCGCGCTTGCTCCGCGGCTAGTGCGCCGTGATACATGTAGTCGATGCGGTTGTTGTTGGTCGCGGTGGGCTTCGTCGTCGTGTTCGCCACCCCGAGCCAGGCAGATCCGCAGCCCGCCTATCCGGTGTCGGACGTCGACCGGCCGCAGCTGCTGTTGCCGGGGATGACGTCACTCGATCTCGGGCTCGACTTTCCGACGTTCTCGACGGCCTCTGTCGACGCGAACGGTAACCAGGTCCGGTCGACGACGTCGCTCGGGGAGTACCGCGACCTCGACGTCGTGGTGACGCACGCCGTGGGCTCGGTCCAGCTCTCCGGTCGCCTGCTGGGGGAGCCCAACGGGGCGACCCTGGCTGCGAATGCGTCCACGTATCTCGGATCGTTCCCGGGCGTCCTCGAGCTCGCTGCCGAGATCGAGGCGCCGAACAACGGCTCGACGCTCGACCACAACTACGGCCAGTCGGTCGCGTACCACTACAAGCATCACGCGGTGCCGCGCCTGCTCGCGATTCTTGCCACCGTGCGAGTCAGTGCGTCCGAATGGGCGATCACGCCCGTGGGGGGCATGACGACGAACGCGCACGACATCTACGGTTCCGCCGGGGTCGCCGCGGACATCCAGCTCCTTCCCGACCTCGCGCTGTTCGCGAGCACCGGAGTGACCGTACCGTTCGAGTCTTCGTCGAACATCACGACGTACGCGCCGTTCTTCGCGGGGACCCAGCTGCAATATACGATCGGACACTGGGACCTCTACGGCGCCCTGCAGCTGGACGACGTCACGCGATCGCGGCATCCCTACGCCGGTTTCGGTGGGGTTCACCGCTGGGGCGGCTAGACCGGGTCGGGGACGTCGAGGCCGAGGAACGGATCGTCCGGCGGCATCAGGAACAGCTCGCGGTAGATCCACGCGACCAGCTCGTCGGCCGACCACGTCACGCCGGCGGCGAAGACCTCGTGGATGCGCGCGTGCAGCTCGAGGTTGACGCGGGTATCGGCGGTGACGTCGATCGGTGACACGCCTCGCAGCAGCGGTGCCTCGACCATGTGCTTGGTCGGTGCGAGCATGCTCGCGGCCTCGGCGCGGCGGCGCGGCGCGGGTCGCAACGGCTGGCGCAGCGCGCGCTCGTGGTTGACTGCGAGCCGTGGGTGGCCGCCGGCTGCCATCGCGTGGGCGCGCTCGAGCAGCGCGATAAACGTATCGGGATCGAACAGGCCGGGAAGTGCGTCGATCGGGCGGCCCTCGGCGTCGAGCACGAGGTGCAGGCTGTTGCCCGTGAGCGGTTTCTGGATGCGCCGGCCGTTGCCGAAATCGATCGTCACCATCGGCACGGGACGCACCGATTGCCAGTGCAGGACGAATGACTCCCGCAGGATCTGGTTGATGCGCGGTTCGGGGTAGAGCAGGCGGCGAAAGAACCGGCTGTTCGCGCACGACAGCGCCTCGTCGAGGCGGCCGAGCAGCCGCAGCGAGAGGACCGGCCGGTGCGTGCGGCGTGCCTCGGCGCGAGCGGCGGAGAGATCGGTGAACCAGGGAAGACCTGCGATGGAGCTTGTCTTTGACATGGCCCCACCGTGCGACGCCGATCGTTAGCGGTTTGTAAGATCTCCCCAGCGATAGCCAACGCCACGCACCGACACGATGATCCGCGGCTCGCCCGGATCGCGCTCGAGCTTGGCCCGCAACCCGGCGATCGCGACATCGACCGCGCGCGTCTCGCTCGCCGCCGACACCCGCCACACGTGCTGGAGCAGCTCGCCGCGCGAGACCACGTGCCCGGCGTGGCTCGCCAGCCATCGCACGATCTCGACCTCGCGCGCGGTCAGCACGACCTCGCGGCCATCGCGGTGCGCGACCGCGGCGGACAGGTCGATCGCGCAGCCGTCGACCACGACGCGGTCGGCCACCGGCGGCGTCATCGCGGCACGCCGCCCGACCGCCCCGACGCGCGCGGCGATCTGCGACGGCGGAAAGCTGCCGTCGAACGCATCGTCGGCGCCGGCCTCGAGCGCCCGCACACGGGCCGGTACATCACCGATCTTCGTCACCACGATGATCGCGGCCGTCGGGCGCGCGCGCCGCAGCTTCTCGGCGGCGACGGCGTTGCCGACCAGCGCGAGGTCGAACGTGCTCGCCGGCGAGATCGCGCCGCGCTCGATCCCATGGCCGGAGCGCACGAGCACGTCGACGATCTCGTCGCACAGCGCCTCGTTGGACAGGTCGATGAAGATCCTCAATGGACGAGGAACCACTTCACGCCCGCCATCACCTCCAGATGGAAGTGATTGCGGTGCGGTCGATTGAAGTCGGGCGTCAGGACAACATTGAACAGGCGCGCGTCGACGGCATCGCACAGGATCGAGCGCAGCTCTTTCGCCTCCGCCGTCGCGGGATGCGGGCCGGCGCCGTCGCCGCACGTCTTGTCGCCGATCTTGCCGTGGAACATCTTGAGCACGTCGAGCGACGTGCCGTCCTTCTTGATGAAGCGCCCGGCGTCGAGCGCGAGGCCGCCGTTGTGCTGCGCACCGATCTTGTCGTCGGGCCAGGTCTTCGGCGCCACGCGATAGATCGAGTAGTGCCGCACCTCGACGATGTCGTGCTTCTCCAGCATCGCTGCGAAATCGTCGAGGGCGAGCACCAGCCGGCAGTCTGCGATCTCCCATGGCGTGGTCGCGCGCTGCTCCTCGCTGAGGTCGGTCCGGAACGTCACGCCGTGGAGCGGGCCGGTCAGTCGCACCGGAACCAGCACGCCCTTGGCCGGCTCGTCGCGATACTCGATGTGCCGCTCGGCGAGCTCGGCCTTGCACGCCTCGGGGGTCAGCGCCGCGTAGCGCACGGCGGGCGCGTCGGACGCATCATCCGGAGTCTGAAAGCGCGAGGTCGCGTGCTTGATCGCGGCATGCTTGGACTTCTTCGGACCAGCTGCCGCGACGTGCGCGACGAGCAGGAGCACGAGTCCGAGCCGGGCCACGCCCAAGGCTATCAGCTAGAGTCTGACCATGTGCCTCATTTGTATCGACCTCGCCAGGAACGTGCTGAACGCGAAGGAAGCCCGGCGCGCGCTCGGCGAGATGCGCGTGAAGCTCGACAAGCAGCACATCGCGGAGGTCGAAGCGAAGATCGCCGAGGCTGAGAAACCGAAACCGTGAGGCGTGGCACGTGCGCTGCACCTCGTACGGTGCATGCGTACCATCCTCAATTCCCTTATCGTTGCTGGCCTCGTGAGCGTACCGATGATCGCGATGGCCGATGATCCGCCGCCGCAGAGCGCCGCCGATCGTGCCGCCGACAAGGCCGCCGATGCGAAGAAGGACGTCAAGGACACCGCCTCCGACGCCAAGCGCGCGGCGAAAGACTCCGCCGCCGATGCGAAACAAAGCGCGGCCGATAGCGCCGCCGATGCGAAGCAGCGCGCGTCCGATACGAACGCGGACGCGAAGAACAAGGCGGTGAAGGTCAAGAACCGCACGGTCAACGCGAAGGAGAAGACCGGCAACGCGGTCGACAACGCGAAGGAGAAGACCAGCAACGCGGTCGACAACGCCGAGGACAAGCTCGACACCCACCTCGACGACGGCACGCGCAGCAAGGACGTCGACGAGAACACCAGCGACCTGAGCCGCTAGACGTCGTCGCGGCACGCCCGACGAGGCACGGCCAAGATTTTCAGCGTGAGGTCGGCGCAGCACTGGTGTATGACCGCCGCGCAATGAAGTGCCTCTGGCTCGTCGCCGCGCTCGCCGCGTGCGGTCATCAGCGGCCGCAGCAGAGCGGCGGCGGTGACGCAGCGACCGGCGGTGTCGATGCTCACGGCATGAGCGATGCGAATACGCCCGGCGACGGCGGGCTCAGCGGTGACGGCGGCGGCGGCGGCCACGACGCAGCGACCGGCCACGACGCAGCGACCGGTCACGACGCGGCGATGGGCCACGACGCAGCCGCCGGCATCATCACCGGCGGCCCGTGCATGTCCGGCGCGATGGGCGCGACCGGCTATCGCGTGCGCTGGCAGAACGGCGGCGGCACCGCGACGGTCGACTACGAGATCGACGGCCTGCCCGATCACTCGCGCGATCACACCGAGGCCTACGGCTACCAGATCGGCTTCTCGCCGTCGTTCGTCGATCCGTACCTCGGCGATGGCGGCGTCGCGCTCGACGACAGCGACTTCATCGACATCGAGCTGTCCACGACCGGTATCAGCTCGATCGCCAAGGCCACGCTCTCGATCTACGGCCGCAGCTACAACACCACCGCGAGCGGCAGCTTCAACTGGCAGACGTTCGACGGCACCGGCTCGACCCCCGACAACTTCGTCAGCAACGTCGCGCCGTACCAGTGGTACTCGGCCGACATGACGACCGAGATCTCCCCCGGCGACAACGGCGTGCTCCTGCGCATCAAGAGCGGTCCGGGGTCGGACTCGCTCGTGGTCAACCGGATCGAGCTCTGCCTCGTCGCCCAGTAGCGGCCTGGACGTCCTTCCAGCGCCAGCAGCCGACGAGGTGATCGTTGACGAGCCCGCACGCCTGCATGTGCGCGTACATGATCGTCGAGCCGGCGAACTTGAAGCCGCGCTTCTTCAGCGCCGCCGCGAGCGCATCGGACTCCTTCGACGTTGCCGGGATCTGCTTCGACGCCTCCCAGCGATTCACCACCGGCGTGCCGTCGACGAACGACCAGATGAACCGGTCGAACGAGCCCATCTCCGCCTGCAGCTCGAGGAACGCCCGCGCATTGGTCACCGCCGACGTCACCTTCTGGCGATTGCGCACGATCCCCGCATCCAGCAGCACCTTCTCGATCTTCGCCGGCGTGTAGCGCGCGACCTTCGCCGCATCGAACCCGGAGAACGCGCGGCGATAGCCCTCGCGCTTGTCGAGGATCGTCGACCACGACAGGCCGGCCTGCGCGCCCTCGAGGATCAGGAACTCGAAGTGGCGGGTGTCGTCGTGCACGGGCACCCCCCACTCGGCATCGTGATAGGCCCACATGTTCTCGCGCACGGCCCACGCGCAGCGCTCTCGCATCGCGGCATACTACCGCGCGTGAAGATCACCGGCACCGCGCACGTCACCTGTCCCGCGTGCGGACGCGAGCACGACGTGCCGCTCGTGCAGAGCATCAACACGACCGACGACCCCGATGCGAAGCAGAAGCTGCTCGCCGGTGACTTCGACGTCCTCGACTGCGCGTGCGGCAAGCGCACGCAGCTGGTCGCCGAGCTGCTCTACGTCGATCCGATCGCGAACCTCTACATCCAGGTCGCCCCGACCCCCGAAGCCGTGAGCAAGGGCGAGGCCGCGTTCGCCGCCGCCGGTGCCACCGGGACCCAGCGCCTCGTGCCGTCGATCAACGCACTCGTCGAGAAGATCAAGATCACCGACGCCGGCCTCGAGGACTGGGTGCTCGAGATGGTGAAGGTGCTGTTGCTCGCGTCGATGGCCGAGCCGGATCTCAACCGAGTCTTATTGTTCGACCACAGCGAGGGCGATGTCATTCACTGGATCCTGCTTGGCGACGATGCGCGCGCGATGCAGAGCCCGTTCGCCGCGTACGAGCGCCTCGCCGCGCGTACCCAGGCCCGACCCCGATCGACCGAGCTCCGGATCGATCGCGTGTGGGCGATCGCGGCGGTGCAGCAAATGATGCGCGGCGGGAATTGACCGCCGGGCCGGCGCTTCGCGTGTGTTACTAGTGAACGAGGATCCCTCGCGGTAGCGAGAGATCGTTCTGCTGCTGCCGCTCGGGGAGCTTGAGCGGCGCGAGGTGGGGCAGGGAGGCGTCGTCGACGGCCGTGCCGCGCTCCGGCACCTGGATCGCGCCGCCGACGTATTCGGGCACGAACACGAGCGCCTTGCCGGCGCCGTTGTAGCCGAGCTGGAGCAGCTGATCCGGCTCGAACTGCACGCAGTTCTTCTCGCAGCAGTAGAACGAGCTCGTCACGCGATAGAAGCCCTCGGCCGGCAGCGGCTTGAGGGCGCGCATGTCGAAGACCTTCGGCAGCGTGTAGCCGTTCGCGGACCACTTCGCGCGGTTGTGACTCCACGTCTCGGGAAAGTAGAGGCCCGGGCCCGGGTTGCCGTGGTTGTGGAAGTAGACGAGGCGGCCGGCCTCGACCTCGCCGATCTTGTGGACCGTGCGATAGACGCCGCAGGGAGGGAGCTCACTCACC
>Ga0207683_10002420_pt1 | contig 16306 bp, 14 predicted proteins | sample KBSM73metaG_FD_184333 | JGI IMG/M metagenome (GOLD analysis project Ga0207683, IMG submission 184333) | Miscanthus rhizosphere microbial communities from Kellogg Biological Station, Michigan, USA - KBS M7-3 metaG (SPAdes) (version 2) | ecosystem: Host-associated > Plants > Roots > Rhizosphere >... | reverse complement strand
GATCGCCGGCTACATGCGCTGGGTCGACGCCGTCGTGATGCGGCTGATGGACGGACTGATGGCGATCCCGGCGATCCTGCTGGCGATCGCGCTCGTCTCGCTGTTCCGCGCCGGCCTGCTCAGCGTCATCGTCGCGATCATCGTGCCCGAAATCCCGCGCGTGGTGCGCCTGGTGCGCTCGATCGTCCTCTCGGTGCGCGAGGAGCCCTATGTCGAGGCCGCCATCATGGCCGGCACGCGCACGCCGCTGCTGCTCGTGCGCCACGTCCTGCCGAACACGATCCCGGCACTGATCGTGCAAGGCACGTTCATCTGCGCCAACGCGATCCTGATCGAGGCGATCCTCTCGTTCCTCGGCATCGGCATCCCTCCGGAAACGCCGACCTGGGGCAACATCATGGCGGAGGGCCGCGGCCTGTTCCGCCTCTATCCGCACAACATCTTTTTCCCCGGCATCTGCCTCGCGCTCACCGTGCTCGCCGTCAACGTACTCGGTGATGGATTGCGTGACCGGCTCGATCCCAAGCTCGCACGGCGGGTGTGATGCGTATGCGACCCCATGCACAGCTGTCATCCCGGGCGACTTCGCGCAGCGAAGGAGACCCGGGACCCATATATCCCGGTCCCATCGGGAAGCCGGTGCGCGGGGACGCATGGGTTCCGGCTCTCCGCTTCGCTCCGGCCGGGATGACACCGAGCATGACATGACCGCCCCCGTTCTCCAGGTCGAAGGCCTCACCGTCCGCCTCCCCGCGGGCGCCGATCGCGTCAACGCGGTGGAGAATGTCTCGTTCTCGGTCGCGCCGGGCGAGATCGTCTGCGTGGTCGGCGAGTCCGGCTCCGGCAAGTCGGTCACCGCGCACGCCATCATGGGACTGCTGCCGCCGGGCCAGCTCTCGGTCGCGAGCGGCCGCGTGCTGCTCGAAGGCGGCGAGTTGCTGACCAAATCGCCGGCCGAGATGCGCCGCATCCGCGGCCGTCGCATCGCGATGATCTTCCAGGAGCCGATGACCGCACTCAATCCGGTCATGCAGGTCGGCGACCAGATCGCCGAGGTGCTCGACATCCATTCCGACCTGACCGACGGAGAACGACGCGAGCGCGTGCTCGAGGTCATGCGCTCCGTCCATCTGCCCGAGCCCGAGCGCATGATCGACGTCTATCCGCACCAGCTCTCCGGCGGGCAGCGCCAGCGCATCATGATCGCCGCCGCGCTGGTGCTCGATCCCGTGCTGCTGATCGCCGACGAGCCGACCACCGCGCTCGACGTCACCACGCAGGCGCAGATCCTGAAGCTGATCAAGGAGCTGCGCGAGCGCCGCAGCACCGGCGTGCTGTTCATCACCCACGACTTCGGCGTGGTCGCCGAGGTCGCTCACCGCGTCGTGGTGATGCAGCACGGACGCGTGGTCGAACAGGGCAGCACCGAAGAGGTGCTGCGCCGTCCGCGCGACGACTACACCCGCATGCTGATCCGCTCGGTGCCGAGCCTCTCGCCGCCCGCACGCGCGGCGATCACCGCCGCGCCGAGCGTGCTCGAGACTCAAGGCCTGACCAAGACCTATGTGTCGGGCGGCTTCTTCGAGAAGCGCCGCGTCGTGCGGGCCGCAAGGGACGTGAACCTGCACGTCCGGCGCGGGGAGACGCTCGGCGTGGTCGGCGAGTCCGGCTCGGGCAAGTCCACCGTCGCGCGCTGCATCGCGCGGCTGATCGAGCCAAGCGACGGCGCGATCCTGATCGAAGGCGCCGACGTCGCGAAGCTTTCATCCGGCGCGCTGCGGCCGCATCGCAAGCGCGTGCAGATCGTATTCCAGGACCCGTATCGCTCGCTCAACCCGCGCCGCACGGTCGGCGCCGCGATCGTCGAAGGCCCGGTGAATTTCGGCATGGCGCCGAACGTCGCACGCGACCGCGCGCGCGAGCTGATGGGCCTCGTCGGCCTCGATCCGGATGCGCTCGAGCGCTTCCCGCACCAGTTCTCCGGCGGGCAACGCCAGCGCATCTGCATTGCGCGCGCGCTCGCGATGGACCCGGAGATTCTGGTGGCCGACGAGCCCGTGTCAGCGCTCGACGTCTCGGTGCAGGCGCAGGTGCTCGAGCTGATCGACGACGTGCGCAAGCGCTTCAATCTCGCGGTGCTGTTCATCACCCACGATTTGCGCGTCGCCGCGCAGGTGTGCGACCGCATCGCCGTGATGCACCGGGGCGAAGTGGTCGAGGAAGGCACGACAGCCGCGGTATTCGCCGCGCCGAAGCACGACTACACCCGTGCGCTGTTCGACTCGGCGCCGGGGAAGAATTTCGAGTTCGGGAAGTTCGAGAATTGATCAGCCCTCGTCCTGAGGAGCGTCGCGCAACGACGCGTCTCGAAGGATGGCCAAGTGCGCCGTCGTTGCCTCGGGCCATGCTTCGAGACGCCCGCCGTCGCTAACGCGACAGCGGGCTCCTCAGCATGAGGTCGGTGTTACTTCCCCGCCATCTTGCCATACGAGAACAGAAAGTCGCTCGTTTGCGGCAGCGGCTTGTGGCACTCGAAGCAGGCGGTGAGCTTCGCGTTCGGGTTCGGCTGCTTGGCCGCGGTGAAGGCCTGATATTCCCACTCGCCGTTGCGGATGTTGTCCGGATACTCGGTGCCCCAGCCCTTGCGCTTCTCCATCACCGTGTAGGCGAGGATGTCGGTCTTGATGAAGCGGCCGTTCGCGTCCTTCTCTGGGTTGCCGTCGGCACCGAGCTTCGCCTTGTACTGTACCAGCGTGACCACCGTGCCATCCGGCATCGGCTGGCCCTTTTTGGCAGCGTCGACCGCGGCCTGGCTGGTATAAAGCTCGCGGTACTGCTTGTTGTCGGCGCGATCGACCGTCGTGTAGAGCACGCCCTTGTCGAACCCTTCGGGAAACGCGACTTTGTCGCCGCCGGCGCGCACGTGGCTCGCGAAAACCACCACGCCGAGCCCGACCAGCGCGGTCGCGATCGGTGCAACTCCAAAGCCTTTGAACATCTGTCTCCCCCTCGAATATCGGGCCGAAGCGGCCGCTGCGGCTTACGATAGCCCGCACACGCAAAATTGGAATTGCTCCAATGCGCACGTTGTCGTGAGCTATCCGCGACGAGTTACGGGGCTCCCGGTTGAGGGTTTCGGCGGAGCCCGAATATTTGCAATATGCGGGGCTTCCCGTTTCGCTCCGCGGAAATAATGCCGATGACGCCCACCGATCGCGCCGCGCTGCGGCAGGCTTTGCTGTCGCCGCGCGCAGTCGCGCTGATCGGCCAGTCGGACGACGCCGCCAAGACCACCGGCAGGCCTTTGAAATTCCTGCGCCAGATGGGCTACCGCGGCACGATTTATCCGATCAATCCGCGCCGCGAGACCGTGCTGGGCGAACGCGCCTGGAAGTCGGTTTCCGCCCTGCCCGAGCCGCCGGACCACGCCTATATCCTGCTGCCGACCGAAGCCGTCATCGACGCGGTCGCCGAATGCGGCCGCGCGGGTGTGAAGATCGCCACCATCCTGGCGGCCGGCTTCTCCGAGACCGGCGCGGAGGGCACCGCGCGCGAGCATCGCCTGCGCGCGGTCGCGACAGAGACCGGCATCCGCGTGATCGGCCCGTCGAGCCTCGGCGTGGTCAATCTGCGCGAAGGCGTGATGCTGACCGCGAACGCTGCCTTCGCCGAGCCTGACATTCCGGTCGGGCGCATTTTCGTTGGCTCGCACTCCGGCACCATGATCGGCGCGCTGATGTCGCGCGGCAAGGCGAAGGGCGTCGGCTTTGCGGGCCTCGTCTCGGTCGGCAACGAGGTCGATCTGACCGTCGGCGAGATCTGCCTCTCGACGTTGGATGATCCCGACATCGACGGCTACCTGCTGTTCCTCGAAAGCCTGCGCAACTCCGCTGCGCTGCGGGAATTCGCACTCGGCGCGGCGGCACGCGGCAAGCCGGTCGTCGCCTACAAGCTCGGCCGTTCCTCGGCGGCGCGCGAGCTTGCCGTGACGCATACTGGCGCGCTCGCCGGCGAGGACGATGTGGCGAGCGCGTTCCTCGCCGACTGCGGCATCGCGCGGGTCGAAAGCCTCGAAGGCCTGCTCGAGGCGATGCCGCTGGTGCGGCGCACGCCGATCCGTCCCGCCGGGGCGCGGCCTCCCACAGTGGCGGTGCTCACCACCACGGCCGGCGGCGCCACCATGGTGGTCGATCCGCTTGCGATGCGCGGCATCGAGATCGCGCAGCCGACCGCGGAGACGTTTGCGCGGTTTGCCGCCAAGGGGATCGAGGCGACACCCGCGCGCATCGTCGACCTCACCATCGCGGGCGCGCGCTACGAGGTGATGAAGGCCGCGCTCGACATTCTCACCACCGCGCCGGAATTCGACATGGTGCTGGCCGTGGTCGGCTCCTCGGCGCGCTTCCAGCCCGAGCTCGCGGTGCGACCGGTGATCGACAGCGCCAGCGCCGCAAAGCCGATCGCGGCGTTTCTGGTGCCCGAGGCACCGCAGGCGCTGGCGATGCTATCCGAGGCCGGCGTGCCGAGCTTCCGTACCCCGGAAGCGTGTGCCGACGCGATTGCGGCAGCACTTGCCCGCCGCGCGCCGAAGCCGGCGGCTCCCACGCCTGCGATCGGCGACGGCCGCGTGCTCGACGAACTGGAAGCCTACGCGCTGCTCGACCGCCTCGGCGTCCCGCGCTCGCCCGCGGTCGCGCTGGACGCAACGATCGCGCAGGTCCCGTCCCTGCCCTTCGGCTATCCAGTCGTGGTGAAGGTTCTGTCCGCCGACATCCCGCACAAGACTGAAGCGGGCGGCGTCGCGCTGAATGTGCAGGACGGCGACGCCCTGGTGGCCGCCATCAAGACAATGCGCGCGACCGTGCAGCAGCGCACCGGCATCACGCCGGACCGTCTGCTGGTCGCGCCGATGATTTCGGGAATCGGCGAGGCGCTGATCGGCTATCGCGTCGATCGCGAGGCCGGCCCGCTGATCATGGTGGCGGCCGGCGGCGTCTATACCGAAATCTACCGCGACCGCAGCCTGCGGCTTGCGCCGGTCGATCTGCCGACCGCTCACGCCATGATCGATGAGGTGAAAGCTTTCGCCACGCTGAAAGGCTTCCGCGGCAAGCCGGCGGGCGATCTCGACGCGCTCGCCAAAGCAATCGTGGCGCTGTCGCAATTGGCGTTGCAGAATGACCCGGTGGTCGCCGAGGCCGAAGTCAATCCGCTGATCGTTCGGCCCGACGGCGTCGTTGCGGTCGATGCGCTGGTGAAGACGGGTTGATGTCATTCCGGGGCCGGCCCAAAAGCGCGTTTACGCGCGTCTGCGACGCGCTATGGGCCGGAGCCCGGAATCCATAACCACAGGCCGTGCGATGCGGATAGTATTGGGGTTATGGATTCCGGCCCTCGCTTCGCTCGGCCGGAATGACAAGGAGAGACGTATGCTCGACCACCTCGCCGCGCGCGTGAACGGCGACGCGAACCTCGTCCGGCGCGGCAAGCACGTCACCACGACCTTCCTGATCGCCATCGACAATGCGGATCATCTGGTCAGCGTCGCCGAGGGCAGGATCACCGCAATCAGGTCCGGCCCGTTCATCACGCCGAATTACTCCTTTGCGCTGCGCGCCTCGCGCGACTCGTGGGAGAAGCTGTGGTCGCCGACGCCGCTGCCCGGATTCACCGACGTGTTCGCGCTGGTGAAGAAGAAGCTGTTGCGCATCGAGGGCGATCTGCATCCCTTCATGTCGAACCTCCTCTACTTCAAAGGCGTGCTCGCCGCCGGAAAGGCCGCAGCATGAGCCCGCGCTTCGAGCCGACAATCGGCCGCTATCTGCACCTCGATCTCCTCGGCCACCCGCATCGCCTCTATGTCGAGGAAGCAGGGCAAGGCATTCCGCTGCTGTGCCTGCACACCGCCGGCTCGGACGGGCGGCAGTATCGCGGCCTGCTCAACGACGAGCGCATCACCAGGAACTACCGCGTCATCGTGTTCGACATGCCGTGGCACGGCAAATCCTCGCCCCCCGCCGGATGGGAGAACGAAGAATACCGGCTCACCTCGCGCGACTATGTGCGGATGATCCTGGAAGTATCGGCGGCGCTCGAGCTCGACAAGCCCGTCGTGATGGGCTGCTCCATCGGCGGGCGCATCGTGCTGCATCTCGCGCACGAGCATCCGGAGAAATTCCGCGCCATCATCGGGCTGGAATCCTCGCCCAAGGTCGATCCCTATTACGACACCAGCTGGCTGCATCGGCCCGACGTGCATGGCGGCGAAGTGTCCGCCGGCATCGTATCCGGCCTCGTCGCACCCACGGCTCCCGACGAGGGCCGCTGGGAAACGTTGTGGCACTACATGCAGAGCGGGCCGGGCGTGTTCAAGGGCGACCTTTATTTCTACATGATCGACGGCGACATCTCCGACAAGCTCGACCACATCGACGCGCGGCGCTGTCCGCTCTATCTGCTCACCGGCGAATATGATTATTCCTGCACCACCGAGGGCACGCTCGAAGTCGCGCGCCGCACCGGCGCGCAGGCGGCGATCATGAAGGATCTGGGACACTTCCCGATGAGCGAGAACCCGGAGAAGTTCATCGGCTACCTGCTGCCGGTGCTGGAAGAAATCCGAACGACGAAAAAGGCGAACGCCGCATGAAGTCATCCGAAGCCCACACCCTGCATCCGGCCGCGGGCGCGACCGCCACCATCGTCAGCTTCGCGCACGGCCTGCGCCATGCCGATCTCGACGACGAAGTGCGCTACTATGCGCGGCGGCACCTGCTCGACACCGTCGGCGTGATGATCGCGGGCGCGCCGGGCGACGTCGCCACCCATGCCGAGACGATGCTCGCGGCGGTGCGCGGCGGCGGCACGATTCCGGTGCCAGGCCGCGCGAAGCACCACGACCTGCTCGATGCCGCCTTCCTCGGCGGCACGGCTGCGCACGGCATCGAACTCGACGACGGCTATCGCGTCGGCTCGGCGCATTGCGGCTGCACGGTCGTGCCGGCGGCGCTCGGCGTCGGCTACCAGCGCGGCGCGAGCGGCGCGCAGATCGTCGAGGCGGTGGTCGCGGGCTACGAGGTCGCGATCTGCCTCGCACGTGCCTGCGCGCCGGATCTGCGCCAGCGCGGCTTCCATCCGACCAGCGCGGTCGGCCCATTCGGAGCAGCCGTCGCCGTCGCCAAGCTGCGCGGCCTCACCGCCCAGCAAATCGCCGACGCGCTCGGCATCGCGGCAAGTGCCGCTGCCGGCCTGTTCGCCTTCGTCAATGGCGGCGCCGACATCAAGCGCCTGCACGCGGGCCACGCGTCGCGCGAAGGCATCCAGGCCGCGCTGCTCGCCGAGCTTGGCGTGCAGGGCCCGCCCAACGTGGTCGAGGCGCGCGACGGCTTCATGCAGGCCTTCGCGTTCGGGCGAGCCGACAAGGCGCGCGCCATTACATTGCCGCCGGATGCGCCGTTCGGCATCACGGACTGCTACATCAAGCCTTACGCCTGCTGCCGCCACATCCAGCCCGCGGTGGAGGCGCTGTTCGGCCTGATGAACGACGAGAAGATCGAAGAGCGCGATATCAAGCATGTCGATGTCGAGACCTATCGCATCGCCGCCGAGCACGCGCACACCGGCTGGGACGATTACGCCAGCGCGCAACTCAGCTTTCCCTACCTGATGGGTCTCGCGGCGCGTTTCCGCGGCATCAAGGTGCATCACTTCAACGAGGAGACGCGGCGTGATCCGGTTTTCGCGGAGTTCGCCAAACGGTTGACCATCACGGCCCCGCCCGAGATCGACGGGCTTTATCCCAAGCTGCGTCCCGCGCGCGTGACCGTGACGACGGGTCGCGGCACGTTCGTGCGCCAGGCCGACGAAGCGCTCGGCTCGCGTATCGTTCCGCTCGATGACGCGGGATTGGAGCAGAAGTTTCTGGATAATGTCGGTCCCGTGCTCGGCGCGGCGCGTGCGAAAACGCTGGTGCAGCAGTTGTGGGACGTCGAAGCGGTCGGCGACATCCGGCCGCTGGTCGAGGCGACGGCGCTGACCTAAAGGCACCTCATGGGCGGGCAAAAGGCGCGAAGCACCGTCTAAGGACATGGAACTGGAATGATGGACATCAGGACAATCGGCTTCATCGGCATCGGCAATATGGGCCGTCCGATGGCGGCCAATCTGGTCAAGGGCGGCTATCGGGTCGTCGCCTATGACGCGGACGCGACACGCGCCGCGCAGTTCGCCAAGGATGCCGGTGCGAAGTCCGCCACGACGCTCGCCGACCTCGGCAAAGGCGTGGACGCGATCGTCACCATGCTGCCGACCGGCAAGGAGGTGCGCGCCTGCCTGCTCGAGACCGAAGGCGGCGCGCTCGCCGCCAACCTGCCGAACGGCGCGCTGGTGATCGACATGAGCTCGGCCGATCCGGTCGGCACCCGCGCCACGCACGCCGACCTCGCCAGGCGCGGGCTTGCGTTCGTCGATGCGCCGGTGTCGGGCGGCGTGCCGCGCGCCACCGACGGCTCGCTCGCGATTATGATCGGCGGCGAGACGGAGGCGGTCGCGGCCGCGAAGCCGGTCCTTTCCAGGATGGGCACGCGACTGTTCGAAGTGGGCGGACCCGGCAACGGCCACGCCATGAAGGCGCTGAACAACTTCGTGGCCGGCACCGGCTTCATCGCGGTCGCCGAGGCGGTGCTGGTCGGCAAGCGCTTCGGCCTCGATCCCAACGTGATGATCGACGTGATGAACGTCTCCACGGGGAAGAACTTCAACACCGAGAATGTCGTGAAGCAGCACGTCATTTCCGGCGCCTTCGCGTCCGGCTTCGCGCTCGGCCTGCTGGCGAAGGACGTGAAGATCGCGGCCGACCTGGCGAGCGCGATCGACGTGGACAGCCCCCTCACCCGCCTCTCGTCGGCATTGTTGGGCGAGGCGCGCGACAGAGTGGGCGGCGAAAAGGATCACACGCTTGCCTACACGTACTGGGAGAAGCGCGACAAAAAGGCCGCTGCCGAGTGACGCCGCGTGCACGACTGTGATAAGACATAACAAAATAAATCACGGGAGGACGGCAATGAAACAGTTGGGAATCCTGCTCGCCGCGGCGCTCGCCGCCGCAAGCCCGGCGCTCGCACAGGACAAGGCGGTCGAGTGGCGCTTCGCCCACTGGGTGCCGGCCTCGCATCCGATGCATCCGGCCGCCGAAGCCTGGGCCGCCTCGATCGAGAAGGCCTCGGGCGGCACGATCAAGATGAAGATCTTCCCGGCGCAGCAGTTGGGGAAAGCTTTCGATCATTACAACATGGCGCGCGACGGCATCGCCGACGTGGCGCATGTGAACCCCGGCTACGAGCCGGGCCGCTTTCCGGTGATGGGCGCGATGGAGCTGCCGTTTTTGTTCGCGAATGCCAAGGCCGGCAGCGCGGCGCTCGATGCGTGGTACCGCAAATACGCTGCCAAGGAGATGGCGGACGTGCATTACTGCCTCACCTTCGCGCACGATCCCGGCACCTTCCATTCAGCTAAGAAGAAGATCGTGGTGCCGGCCGACGTGAAGGGCATGAAGGTGCGGCCCGCCAACGCCACCATCGCGCGCTTCATCTCGATCCTCGGCGGCACCAACGTGCAGGCCTCCGCGCCGGAATCGCGCGACGTGCTGGAGAAGGGCGTCGCCGAGGCGATTACCTTCCCGTGGGGATCGATCGTGCTGTTCGGCATCGACAAGGTGACGAAGTATCACGTCGACAGCGCGTTCTACGTTACCGAGCAGGGCTGGGTGATCAACAAGGGCAAGTACGAGGCGCTCTCGGCCAGCCAGAAAAAAGTGATCGACGATCACTGCACGCCGGAATGGTCCGAGAAGATCGCAGTGCCATGGGCCGAGTTCGAGGCCGGCGGACGCGACAAGATCAGGGCGCAGGCCGGCCACGAGCTCAACGCGCTGAGCGGCGAACAGCTCGCCGAATGGCGCAAGGCGGCCGAGCCGCTCTATGCCGAATGGGCCGAGAACGCCAAGAAGGCGGGCTACGATCCGGCGGTCATCATGAAGGATCTGAAGGACAGCCTGGCGAAGTACAATTCGCTGTATTGAAAAACTCAGACCTCATCCTGAGGTGCCCGCCGAAGCGTGAGCGAAGGCGGGCCTCGAAGGATGGCCACAAGCTCCGAGTACACGCCCTCGCCCTTCGAGACGCCATGCTACGCATGGCTCCTCAGGGTGAGGGCTTTCGTTAGAGGAACGCATGCTCCCTGCCCTGAACGGCGCGACCCGCATCCACGTCACCATCGGCGATCCGATCGCGCAGGTGAAATCGCCGGCCGGCATCACGCAGGGCTTCGCGGCGCGCGGGCATGATGCGCTGATGATCCCGCTGCAGGTGAAGCCCGCGGACGTGGAAGACTTCTTCAAGCTCGCGAAGAAACTGCCGACGCTCGACGGCATCGTGATCACGGTGCCGCACAAGCCCTTCGCGTTCCGCCATTGCGACACGACGAGCGAACGCGCGCGCGTGCTCGAGGTCTGCAACGTGATGCGGCGCGAGAGGGATGGGCGCTGGATCGGCGACATGACCGACGGCGGCGGCTTCATTGCGGCGCTCAGGCGCAACCGGTTCGATCCGAAAGGCAAGCGGGCGCTGCAGATCGGCGCGGGCGGGGCCGGCTCGGCGATCGCGCTGGCGCTCACGATGGAGGGTGCGAGCGTCACGCTGAGCGACCTCGATACGCAAAAGCGCGATGCGCTGATCGCGCGCCTCGGCCGTCACGGCCACAATGTGACGCCGGCCGACAAGCCTGATCCCGCAAACTTCGATCTCGTCGTCAACGCGACGCCAGCCGGCATGAAAGCCGGCGATCCCCTGCCGGTCGATGCATCAAGAATTGCGCCGGGCACCTTCGTTGCCGACATCATCACCATGCCGGTGATCACGCCGCTGCTGGAAGCCGCAAAGGCCAGAGGCTGCGCGATCCAGAACGGCGTTCAGATGTTCGAGGCACAGGTGGATTTCATCACCGAGTTCTTGATGGGCCGCTCCTCAGGGTGAGGGCTCAATTCACCAGCCCCTGCTTCCCGATCCACTCGTTCACCAGCTTCGCGATATCGTCGCTGTTCTTGTCCATCATCAGCATGTGGGTGTTGCCCTTGATGCCCATCTTCGGCAGGTCGAACGTGTCGACCTTGCCGCCGGCCGAGGCGATCGCCTGCGCCCACTTGATCGGATTGGCGGCGATGCGCGGCCACACCGCGTGCTTGTCGATGTTGTCACCCCACACGATCAGGTGCGGCACTCCCTTCACCTTCGCGGCCTCGACCTTCTCCGGATCGGGCGCGCCGGACGGCTCGACCGCGATCAGCGCCTTTACCTTGTCGGGCGCGTTGAGCGCGGCGGTGAAACCGAAATTGCCGCCCTGGCTGTGCACCACGATGATGCACGGACACACCTTCTGCACCAGCGCGTCGTAAGCCTTCTGCGTCGCGGCGTCATTGGTCGCCCAGCGCGGAATGCCCTGCTTGCCGAACTGGTCGAACGCCTCGACCGGGAACTGCTGGCCCTCGAACGTCTCGCGCTTGCCGCCGACCTCGTAGGCCGGTCCGATGCGGAACAGCTCCCACGCCTCTTTCTTGGCACGGAAGAACGGCTCACCCTTGAAGATCTCCGGATAGCGCGCCCACGAGGCGCGGCCGCGCTCGACCGCATCGGACACGTAGGTGTCGTAGCCCGCATTGAGGAAGAACTGCTGCCAACCGGGCTTGCCGTCAGGCTTGGTCTCCCACGTCACACCCGACAATCCGCCGCCGTGCCACAGCAGCAGCGGCACGCGGCCTTTCGGCTGCGCCAGCTTCACGTATTGCACGTACATCTGCTCGACTTCGAACTCGCCGTTCGGATCGACCTTGATCGGCGGTGCGCCGGGCGAGAACACGATCTCCTTGGTGGGCAGTCCGCTGAGCGTCTCGGTGCGCCCGCCGACATGGAAGCTGCCGACTTCCTTGACCATGTAGTCGGCGGCTGCGGGCGCCGCCGCAGCAAACACCGACGCAATCGCGAGCGTGATGGCGCGCATGAACTCCTCCCTTATGTTGTTCGGCGGAGCGTATCAGCCGCCTCGGCGCGAAGCTATCGCGCGTCGGTTGCGGCGACCGGGCGCCACACAAGCAGCCGCTTCTCGATCGCGGTGACCGCCATGTCGATCACGATGACGAACACCGCGAGCACGAACATGCCGGCAAACACACCCGCAACGTCGAACACGCCTTCGGCCTGCTGGATGATGTAGCCAAGCCCTGCCGCCGAGCCGAGATATTCGCCGACCACCGCGCCGACCACCGCAAAGCCCACCGACGTGTGCAGCGAGGAGAACATCCAGGACAGCGCCGATGGCCAGTACACATGGCGCATCAGCTGCCGCTCGGTCATGCCGAGCATGCGCGCATTGGCGAGCACCGTGGGGCTGACTTCCTTCACGCCCTGGTAGACGTTGAAGAACACGATGAAGAACACCAGCGTCACGCCGAGCGCGACCTTCGAGGCGATGCCGAGGCCGAACCAGAGCGCGAAGATCGGCGCCAGCACGACGCGCGGCAGCGCGTTGATCATCTTCACATAGGGATCGAAGATCGCGTTGATCGTCGGCTTGCGGGCGAACCAGAAGCCGATCAGCACGCCGCCGAGCGAGCCGATCACGAATGCCAGGATCGCCTCGACCAACGTGATCCACAAATGCTTCCAGATCGTGCCCTCGACGAACCATTTCACGACGCGCGACGCGACGTCGCCGGGGGTGGAAAAGAAGAACGGCGGCAGCAGCGTCGCGCAGTCCTTCTCGAAGCCGAGCCAGGACAGGCCGCAGATCGGGTACTTGGCGAATACATGCCAGAACGCGATGCACACGACCGCGACGAGGATCTGGAGCGTGAGAAGCGTGGCCCGGCTCATCATCACCCTCCCCCCGTCTGCTGATAGCCCTTCATCACTTCGTCCTTCAGCGCTTCCCAGATTTCGCGATGCAGTCTGTGGAACGCGGGATCGAGCTTCACCTCGCCGATGTCGCGCGGCCGTGACAGCGGCACCGTCCAGTTGCCGATGATGCGTGCCGCCGGCCCCGCCGACATGATGACCACCCGATCCGACAGCGCGATCGCCTCTTCGAGGTCGTGGGTGACGAACAGCACCGCCTTGCGGTCCGCACTCCACAGATCGAGCAGCAGATTGCCCATGATCTGGCGCGTCTGCGCGTCGAGCGGGCCGAACGGCTCGTCCATCAGCAGAATCTTCGGATCGCGGATCAGCACCTGCGTGAGGCCGACGCGCTTGCGCTGCCCGCCCGACAGCATGTGCGGATAGCGGTCGCCGAAACCCGAGAGGCCGACGCGGGTGAGCCATTTTTCCGCGCGGGCGCGCGCGTCGGTTTTCGGCGTGCCGGCGATCTCCAGCCCGATCGCGACGTTCTCGAGCGCGGTCTTCCAGGGAAACAGCGCCTCGGCCTGGAACAGGTAGCCGGACAGCCGGTTGAGACCGGTCAGGCCCTTGCCGAAACAGGTCGCGGTGCCGTGCGAGGGCCCGATCAGTCCGGCGGCGACGTTGAGCAGCGTCGACTTGCCGCAACCGGTCGGGCCGACGATGGCGACGAATTCGCCGTCCGCGACGTCGAGCGTGGCCCGCTCCACCGCCGTATAGGCGCCACCGTCGGCGAGACGGAACGTCACCGACACGTCGGCCAACGAAACGGCGGTTGCGCCGGCCGCGGCTGCGGCGCTTGTCGCTGCGGCCATGCATCCTCTCTGTGATTGCGTTTCAGGCGGCCCCGCGCGGCAAGCTAGCGGGCTGCCGGGAAGATGCAAGCGGTGGGCACGACCTACTGTCATTCCGGGGGCGGCCGAAGGCCGCAGCCCGGAATCCATAACCACAATACAAGCAGCAATCGCGACGGCGCGGCGATGCGGCGGCGGCGGAGTTCATGGATTCCGGGCCCACCGCTGCGCGGTGTCCCGGAATGACGGGGCGACGCTATAGCCCCTTGATCAGACCCGCGTCGATCAACAGCCGGTTGAAGCGGCGCGCCTCCGCTCCGCCGTGGCAGCGATAGAACAGTCCGCTGCAGCGCTGCAGGATGCGTTTCTGCTCGGCGAACGAGGCATCGAGCGGCACGCCCGCAGCTTCGAGCACGATCAGCGGCAGATAGGGCGCATCGATCGCGTCCGCCGCGGACGACACGTCGCGCGGCGTGAAGTTGATCGTGTTGATCGCATAGTAGGTCATCAGGAAGCGCGGATCCGCCGCCGCGATCCGCCGCGCCAGCATGGTGTCGTCCTGGCCCGGATCGATCATGTTGCGCGCGAAGTAGGGTTGATGATCGCCGAACCGCACGATCAGGAACGACTCGTCGGGAAAGTCGCGCTTCAGCCGCGCCTCGAAGGCCTGATAGTCGACGGCGCTCAGATGCTGGCGGCGCAGATATTCATCCACATCCGGCCGGTTGCCGGGATCCTTCCAGTCCGGTGCCAAATCAGGCCGGAAGCGGAAGTCCCACGGGAAATGGTTCTGCGCCGTGTAAACCAGCAGGAACAGCGGGTCCTTGCCGCGCGCCTTTGCGATCGTGTCCGCCGCCTTGTCGAAATAGAACGCGTCCGGATCGAGGAAATTCGCGCCGAGCGCCGCTGAATCGAGGAAGCTCTGGATGCCGGCGGTCTGCTGAAAATGGCGCGCGCTCAGGAACGCGCCGTACATCGGATAGAGCGTGAAGGTCTTGTAGCCGCATTTCTTCAAGGTCTGCGGCAATCCGCGCTCGACCCTTCCTGCCGCGATGCGCGTCACGAAATCCGCGAAGCGCCCGTAAGAGCGCGCCGACAGCCCGGTCAGCACATTGTATTCGGTGTACCAGCTAGGTCCCCCCGCACCTTCCACCATCAGCGAACGCTGCTTGCCGTCGCTCGACTTGAAATGCGCGCCGTAGCCCGACGGCACCTTCACGCCAGGCACCGCGCGGATGTCGAAGCTCGACTCGTCGAACACCATGATGATGTGCGGGGCCTTCCGCACCGTGCAGGTCGTGCCCGCGACGGCCGTTGCGAGCCGGTCGGGAGTGGTCGCATCGGAGTCGAGAATGCCGCGGGTCACCAGGTCGCCGACAGCTGTCACGCCGGAGCGGGCAAACTTCGAAACGTAATTCTCGGCATAGAACTCGTCCCACGGATCGTTCGGAACCGCGAGCGCAAGCGCGATCAGCGCGGCAAAGCAGGCGAGCCCGCCGAACAGCGCGGTCAAGCGCCTTACCCGGAACGGATCGAAGCGCCACAGCAGGACGAGACCGACGACCGCAAGCCCGAAAGCGAGCGCGACCTTCAGGCCGAGCCGCGGGAAAATCTGCATCATGAACGAAAACGTGTCGCCGTCGATCACCATCAGGTCGACGAAATTGACCGTCGTGAGCAGGATCTCGTGCTTGAACTGCGACAGCAGGATGAGCACCGCAAGCGTGGCGAGCGAGAGCGCGGCGGCGACCATCGGGCGCGCCACCAGTGTCAGCAGCAGGAAATTGAGCAACCCCCAGAACAGCGTGAACGCCACGGCCGGGATGAGCTGGCCCTCGGTCGCGATCAGGATCGCGAACGCAGCGAGATGCAGCCCAACGAGCGCTCCGACGCGCAACACGGTCTGGCGGGAAGGGCTCTCCGTCCCATAAAAACGACTGGCAAGGGCGCTGACGGCGGGTGGCATTGACTCAACAAGCCGCGCCCGGACTTTGTTTCTCGTCCCTGCCGGGCGGCGGTCGGCGTCATAAAACTGTAATTGAACTGTCGTGGCAAGGGCTCGACGATTCCGCCGCCGAAAAAGCCCCTCGGCCGGTTAACTGGCCGCCGCACCGCCGGCGAGCGCCGCTGCGTAAGCGGTGTCGAAGAAGCTGGTCAGCGAGGCGATCTTGCCGTCGCGCACCTCGAACAGGTCGAGGACATCGGTATCCCCTACCTGCCCGCTCTTCGTGCGGAACGCGCCACGCCAGTGGACCACCGCCCGCGGCGGGTCGATGATGCGGCAATGCTCGCGGAACCCGATCACCGCGAAGGCATCGAACATTCCCTTCAGCGCCGTGACCTGCTCGGTCCGGTTTTTCGTGGCGGCCGGCGCACCATTCGCCATGAAGCGCCCGTCGTCGGTGAACAGCGCGGACGCGCCGTGCGCGTCGTGAGTGCGGCGCGCCGCATAGGCCTTGTCGAGCAGACTGTCGATCGCAGCGCGGGTGTCCATTGACGGTCTCCTCTCGTCGGCCGCCGTCCGTCCGGCGGTTTCCAAAGCGCGCTCGGTAGCATACCATTTCCTGT
>Ga0207683_10002418_pt1 | contig 16310 bp, 12 predicted proteins | sample KBSM73metaG_FD_184333 | JGI IMG/M metagenome (GOLD analysis project Ga0207683, IMG submission 184333) | Miscanthus rhizosphere microbial communities from Kellogg Biological Station, Michigan, USA - KBS M7-3 metaG (SPAdes) (version 2) | ecosystem: Host-associated > Plants > Roots > Rhizosphere >... | reverse complement strand
CAGCATGAGTAAGTTGGAGGGCACCTCGCAGAGCGCATAGCCGATGAAAAATAGTCCAGCTCCAAATCCGTAGACAGTTGCGCTGAAATGAAGATCGCTGTTCATGCGCAGTGAGGCAAAGCTGATGTTGATGCGATCCATGTAGGCCAGTCCATAGCCGATAGCGATGATGGGCAGAAGCCGAATCGAGGCCTTGCGCTGGGCTGAGCGGCCGATGGATTCCTGGTCGAAGACGGGGGTCGTCAGACTGGCTCCGGACGGGTCGCCTGAGGACGGCATTGGTCCACCTCAAACATGGTCAGATTTTGACGGACCCGGGGGAAATGAAGAGCGGCTATAGGGTAAGCAGAATGTATCACAGCCTGCACAAGATGGGCCTTACGGCTGTGATAGCATCCGCCTTTTGAGTAATTCGTTTCTGCGGAAGTGCAAGAAGAGCAGCTCATGCGATCTGGCTTCCGCGGAAATCGAGGGTACAGATGACGCGGTTGCGGCTGCTGTTTGGAAGCGCGATTTTTCTGGGATCCCTTTTATTGTTTCTTGTTGAACCGATTGCAGCCAAGGAATTGCTGCCAATGCTTGGCGGCTCGGCGGCGGTATGGATTACTTGCCTGGTCTTCTTTCAGACGGCGCTGTTGTTGGCCTACCTTTATGCGCATTGGGAAACCCGGCGTCCACAATGGAATGCGCACATGCTGCTGCTCGCACTTGCGACACTCGCGGCCATTGGATGGACCTTCGGTGGGATTGGTGGTGGCGGAGGTTCAGAGCATCCGGTCACAAAAGTCTTCGTTGCCCTTGGCGCTGGAATCGGACTCCCTTTTGTAATGCTTGGTACAACAAGTCCACTTATGCAGGTTTGGTGGTCGCGCCTGCATACAACCGGGATTCCCTACCGTCTATTCGCTTTGTCGAATCTTGCCTCGCTCCTTGCGTTGGGACTCTACCCAAGCGTGATTGAACCGCACTTGACTCTCAAAGCGCAACGAGCCTTGTGGACTTCAGGGTTTGTTTTATTTGTCATCGTCTCTGCAGAGTTGACACTTCGCATGCGAGCGGCCACGCAGAAACTGACTCCGCAGAAAGCCGAGGATGAATTAGACCTCCATCGGGCGCCGTTGACGCACAAACTGCTTTGGGTTCTGCTGCCGATGGGGGCGGCGATGCAATTGAGTGCGGTCACCAGCTACCTGACTGCAAACGTTGCAGCCATCCCACTACTCTGGATTTTGCCACTGGCTGTCTATCTGATCACGCTGATTGTCGCCTTTCAGTTTCCTCACCTGCTGCCTCGCGGGATCGTGACACGCTTTCTGATCGTGATGCTCGCGGGACTCGGGTACATGCTCTCGCAAGTGGATGTTTCACTACCGATGCGTGTCAGTATTGGCTTCTTTCTGGTTGAAGCATTTGTGTCGTGTCTCTTTTGTCATACCGAAGCGTACGCGCTTCGACCCGCTAGGAGGTCGGAGTCTACGCTCTTTTATTTGCTGTTTGCCGCGGGGGGAGCGCTTGGATCATTTCTGATTGGGATCGCTGCACCGCTTATCTTCAGATTCAACTACGATCTGGTTCTCACGTTTCTCGTGACCGCCGTGCTGGCTCTTGCAGCCACATGGAGGGATGGCTGGAATCAACGACTTCTCTGGTCTGTGGCCAGCGTGCTTATGGCGGTGCTGGTTTTCTGGATTCATATCGCCAACCAACGCGATACAACCGTGGCCGTTCGCAACTTCTATGGCAGTCTACGCGTGAAACAAACCTACGACTTTCCGGGCGCGACATTGCGAACCTTGACGAATGGGACGATCCAGCACGGAACGCAGATTTTCGGTACCGAGGAGCAGCGGCGAACGCCAACCACGTACTATGGCGAAGATTCGGGGATCGGGATAGCGATGCGGTGGTGTTGCGAGGGTCGAGCTCGCAACGTCGGAGTGATTGGTTTGGGCGCCGGAACCGTGGCTGCTTATGGTCATCCTGGAGATCGGATTCGGTTTTACGAGATCAATCCAGCCGTAGAACCAATTGCCAAGAATGTTTTTACGTATATTCGCGACTCTGGCGCCGAAGTCACAATCGTTGAAGGCGATGCCCGGACATCGCTGACGCATGAACCTCCGCAGGGGTTCGATGTGCTGGTGATCGACGCATTTTCAGGAGATGCTATCCCTCTGCATCTGCTGACGACTCAAGCCCTGGCTCTCTACCGGAAGCACCTGGCCCCTGGTGGGATTCTCGCCTTTCACATTTCAAATCAGCACGTTGATCTGGAACCGCCGATTGCACTGCTCGCCAAGGCGGCGGGGATGAGGGCTGCGCGCGTTTCGAGCTTTGCCAATGACAAGCGCGGGGAATTCACGGCAACGTGGATCCTGATCAGCGACAACGGTGCGTTCTTTGCCCAACCGGAGGTCGCAAATCGAGCCAGACAACCTGTAGAGAAGCCCGGCCTGGGTCTCTGGACCGATGATTTTTCGAGCCTCGTGCCGGTTCTTCATTGGTAGCGTGCGTCGAGTCACAGGACGTTCATAGTCCGCCTGTGATAGCATCCGCTTCTTAGCGACGGACGCCCTGTAAATCTGCGAATTATCGATTTGCCAGGCGCCTGCCGGGGACCCTCTGAATGGATGAGGAAGACGGCAGATCGGGCCCTGGAGCCCGGCAATCCGGCCCTACTGACGCCCTTACGGACGCCTCTGTGAGGGTTTTGCGCCATCCCCTTTGCTTACACTCCAAATCATCTCGTCGGGGTGAATGCTGCGCATTCCTGCGCCACCCGCCTACAAGTTCGCAACATCAAGGAGAAACTCAATGAAAACGTACCAGGGAAGTGAGATCCGCAACGTAGCTGTAGTGGGGCATGCGCACAGCGGCAAAACGACATTGATTGCCGCTCTGCTGCATGCCGCAAAGATGACCCCGACACAGGGGAGGGTTCCAGACGGGACGGCTGTAACGGCTTATGACGAGGAAGAGATTGCTCGCGGCGTGACCATGCAGAATGCAGTGGCCTTTGCTGAGTGGCAGGGTGTGAAGATCAATTTTGTCGACACGCCGGGATTCCACATGTTTTCGCACGAGGCCCGGGCAGCGCTGCTGCCGGTTGAGGCGGCGGCAGTGGTGATAAACGCGCAGAATGGCGTGGAAGCGGTGACGGAGCGGGTTTGGAGGTATGCCGAAGAGGCGAATATCCCCCGCTTTGTAGTGATCAACCAGATGGACCATCCAAAGGCCGGCGGCGGTGGCGGGTTGAGCGCTCTGATCGACGATCTGCACGAGCGGTGGGGCCGTAATTGCGTGCCTATTCAATTACCGATCTCCGATGCTGAAGGATTCCACGGGGTGGTCGACCTCGTGACGATGGAAGCTTTTTACTACACGCCGGGTGGCGACGGCCGCGGCAAGATTACCGGTGAGATTCCAGCGAGCATTGCGCATCAGGCCAAGGAAGCGCACGAAGCGCTGGTGGAGTTGGTGGCCGAGGGCAAGGACGAATTGATGGAGGAGTATTTCGCCGAGGGCACGATTCCAGAGCAGCACTTGATTACGGCATTGCATGAGGCAATTCGCGAAGACCGCATTTTCCCTGTCCTATTTGTGAGCGGGCAGGCAAATGTGGCCACCGATCACCTGCTGGATTTCATTAAGGTCTACACGCCTTCACCGGTTGAGCGAGCTCCTATGGCAGTGAAGACGCCTGCTATGCAAGCCGTGGCCACGAATGGCGACTCGGGTGGAACGGCCGGAGGGGTTTCGTTCCGGAAAGTTGAAGACGGCGAGCCGGTGGGGCTGGTGGTCTTCAAGACGATGACGGACCCGTTTTCGGGGCGCATCAGTTTCTTCAAAGTCATTAGCGGCTGTGTAAAGAACGATGCGACGCTGGAGAACTATACGCGACGGGGGCAGGAGCGGTTTTCGCACCTGAGCGTGATGCAAGGACGCAAGGCGGTTGAGGTGGCGGAGTTGCATGCCGGCGATCTGGGTGCCGTTGCCAAGCTGCGCGACACTCTGACCGGGGATACGCTGGGCGCGAAGGGTGCGGAAATCCAGGTAGATCTGGCTTCGTTGCCGGAGCCGGCAATGACCTACGCAATCGAACCGAAAAGCCGCGCCGACGAGGATAAGCTTGCGCCGGCGATTCACAAGCTGATGGAAGAGGACCTGCTGATTCGCTTCTATCGGGACCCCATGACCAATGAGTTTCTGATTGCGGGGGCCGGGCAGCCACACATTGAAACCATTGTGAGCAGGCTGAAGAAGCGCTACCACGCCGAGGTGACACTGAAGGCTCCAAAGGTTCCTTATCGAGAAACGATTCGTGGGAAGGCGGAGGCACAGGGGCGGCACAAGAAACAGACTGGCGGGCATGGCCAGTTCGGTGATTGCAAGATCCGGATGGAACCGATGCCACGAGGCGGCGGCTTCCTGTTTGAAAACGACGTCTTTGGCGGTGCGATTCCCCGGAACTTCATTCCAGCGGTCGAAAAAGGTATTGTGGAATCGGCCGCGCGCGGATACCTCGCCGGTTATCCCGTTGTGGATTTCAAAGTTACGGTTTTCGACGGCAGCTATCATGACGTCGATTCGAACGAAATGTCGTTCAAGATGGCGGGGCGACTGGCTTTCCGCAAGGCGATGGAATCCTGCAAACCATGTCTTCTGGAGCCGATTATGAAGGTGGAGATCGAGGCTCCGGACGAATTTGCCGGAACGTTGATGGGCGACCTGAATAGCCGACGCGGGCGCGTCCAGGGCATGGAGTCCAAAGGGCGAACAACTGTGATCAACGCCGAAGTGCCGATGGCAGAAATGCTTACGTATGGTACTTTGCTCACTTCGATGACCCAGGGGAAGGGCAGCTATCGGATGGAGATGCATCACTACGACATCGTTCCGCAACTGGTGGCTGACAAGATCCTGGCAAACGCCAAGCGGCCGGTGGAGGAAGAGGAAGAGTAAAAGCGACTATCAAGAATCAAAAACAACACACGACACCCCGCGATCGTATTTGACGGGTCGCGGGGTGTCTTTTTTGGGGGGAGCGACCGCCGTGCGGAAATTTTCCCTGTCCGGTCACAGCGTCAACAAAGTTGCCATGCACAGCACCCTTCGTGAAGAGATTCTTTCCGAGCGCCTGCGGAGCAGATATGACGACTCCGAAGAAATAGCAACTGACTTTCAAATCAGATTCGTGCGTGTGCGCAGACCAATCTAAAGACGCACAACCCCAGGAGCACCTTAGGTGAGCCGACCGTTGCTGGCGGCTTGGGATGCGGGCCAGCTTGGATTGTTTGTTTTGTAACGTATTTATGCGATCGTTAGGCGCTGGCGCCTTCGCAGTTCGAGTGTCCACACTTGCACACAATTTCGGTCTTGTCTGCGATGCCTTCGCAATGGGCACTGCAGTATTTCGCCTTGTCAGGGGGAATGCAACTGCAAGCAGCGTTGGCGCATTTCTTAGGAGTGTTGGGCATAATCCCCTCCTTGTGCTGTGTCCGCCCGAGGCGGCAGAACAATTCTAAGCAAAGTTCGATGCTGCAGATGTGGCAAAGGATAGCGCGTGAATGACGGCTGCTTAAGATATTTGTTTACGACGCCTCAATGGGCTCGAGGTAAAACACGTTCCCTTCTAGATCCTGCCCTCAACCCTTAGGTCGAGAGCCTACCCTCCCCTTAAGAGCGGCTATTTTTCACTCTATTTGCTGGAATTTGAAACTGAAACTGCGCTATAGTGTAAAAACCCGCTGGACCTCGACCCAAGGAGGACAACAATGTTGCAGCCACACGCCGTACGAATTCGCCGCTGAACATTGCCTCGGGTTTTCCCTGTATCGCTGCCTAAAGGCGGCACCCCCGAGGACCAATTCAGCCCGGGGTCAATCTGCAAATCTCAATTTGATAGCAGCGTAACCCCTTCGCTCGTGCTGCGGACTTGTGCGGCACTGTGGAGCTATCCATGTCTGTTCTTGAATCTATTGCACCGCAGCCGACAGACGGCAGCGGGCGGCGTGGTCTTTGGTCGTCTATCCGCGAAGCGCTGAGTGGCTCGCACCAGGACTATACACAAGGGAATTTGAATCGCGCCATTCTCCTGCTCGCCATTCCGATGGTGCTTGAGATGGTGCTCGAGTCGCTGTTCGCGGTGACGGATGTCTTCTGGGTTGGGCGGCTAGGCGCGAACGCAGTGGCAACGGTGGGTATCACGGAGTCAATGCTGGCGCTGGTGTTTGCGATCGGGCTGGGTGTTTCGATGTCGACCACTGCAATGGTGGCGCGACGTATTGGAGAAAAAGATCCTGAAGACGCAGCGATTGCAGGTGTGCAGGCCATAGTGCTTGGACTTGGAATTTCGCTAGCATTGGGGATTCCGGCAGGGATTTATGCACCTGAACTTCTAAGACTGATGGGCGCATCTCCAGAGATCGTCTCGAGCGGCTCGGGGTACGCACGGATCGCGCTGGGCGGTTGCGGGGCAATTGTCATGCTGTTCCTTAACAATGCCATCTTTCGCGGTGCAGGCGACGCCGCGATTGCGATGCGGCTGCTCTGGGTTTCGAACATCATCAATCTCGTATTGGACCCGTGCCTCATTTTTGGTCTTGGTCCGTTTCCAAAGATGGGTGTTACCGGCGCGGCGCTGGCCACATTTACCGGACGCTCAATCGGCGTGTTGTATCAGTTTTACAGACTGTTGAAAGGGACAGAGCGCATTCACGTATTGGTGAGGCATCTGCGCTTAAACGTGCGCGTGATGGCACGTCTGCTGCGGGTTTCCCTTGCCGGCATCCTGCAGTTTGCGATTGCCAACGCAAGTTGGATCGTTCTGGTCCGCATCATCTCGGTGTTTGGCGCGTCGGCAGTTGCGGGTTACACGGTTGCGATTCGAATCGTGGTGTTTTTCATTCTGCCGTCGTGGGGACTGAGCAACGCGGCTGCCACGCTGGTGGGGCAAAACCTTGGAGCGAAGAGGCCGGACCGGGCCGCAGAGTCGGTTTGGAAAACGGGCTTTTACAACATGGTTTTTCTCGGGGCAATCGGCGTTTTCTTTTTCGTGTTCGCAACACCCGTGGTGCAGCTGTTTGTGCACGACGCTGCGGTGGTACCAATTGCCGCGGCGGCGCTTCGCACATTCAGCTGTGGAAACATTGGCTATGCATACGGAATGGTTATGTTGCAGGCCTTCAACGGGGCGGGCGATACTCTGACGCCTACAATCGTGAACTTTTTCGGTTTCTGGGTGCTGGAGTTGCCGCTGGCCTGGTGGCTATCGGTCAACATGCACTGGCGAGCCGAGGGGGCGTTCCTGTCAATCGTCATTGCAGAGTGTTCCATCGCTGCGGCGGGTATCGTGCTGTTTCGGCGCGGGAGGTGGGCGCGGCAGGAGATTTAGGCCGTTGAGTGGCCGGGGGCGACGGAGATCGCCCCTTTTCCTGAAGTTTTTCAGAGGTTTGGCGGAATCCTTGGGACTCGTCAATCATCTGAGAGAATGATGGTAGTGAAAGAATTGGCACATCTTGTGGTCCGCCGGTTGAAGGCGCCGGCGCTCCTGGTAGTGGTTGCGATTGCGGGGACTTGCATAGCTGCGTGGCCGCAGTTGGGAAATCCATCATCGGCCTCCAACCCCTATTTTGGAAGCGTGACGGCACACCCTGCGAACGACGAGACGCTGAAGCTCTCGTTGGACGATGCTGTTCGTCGCGGGCTCGAAAATAATCTTGGTCTCAAGGAAGCGGAGAGCGGCGAAAAGCAATTCCAGGGAGAGAAGAACGAAGCTCTTCAGGAGTTTTTGCCGACCATTGGGGTGAGAGGAAGTACAGGAGTCTATCAACACAATTTGGCGGCACTTGGGTTCAAGCGCAGTGTGCTGGAGGATTTTCCGCAACTTCCTGCGGACTTCTCGCTAATCACGCGCAACGATCTGACGCAGGGGCTTGTTACTTATAAGCAGACGCTGTTTTCCGGACCTGTGATTGCCGGCTGGAAAGCAGCCGGCGCGGCGCAGCGGTCAGCGTATTTCGCAAAGATGTCGGCGCGCGGTGAGGTTGTGCAGCAAGTTGCGACAGCTTATCTGCACGTGATTGCGGATGCGAGCGAAGTGGACAACGCGACTGCATTGGAAGCGGCGGACAAGCTTCTGTTCGAGAACGCCCGTGCTGCACACGAGGCGGGAACCCTTGCAAACTTGGACGAAGTGCGGGCGAAGGTTCAGTTGCAGGCTCAACAACAGACACTGATATTGGCACAGAACGCGCTGGAGAAGGATCTGATCTTGTTGAAGCGTGAGATTGGCATCGCGCCCGGACAAAAGATTGCCCTGACCGATGCTGCTCCTTACAGCGATCTGGCAGTGCAGACACCGGCAGAGGTGCTCGCGATTGCGTACAAGAATCGGCAGGACTATCAGAATCTGCAGAGCCAGGTGGTGGAATACAAGGCGGTCCATGCAGCGTATCGCAGTCAACGTTTCCCCAGTTTGAGCTTTAGCGGATACTACGGCGTGGATAAGGTCAATGGCGTCGGAAGCCATGGCATCTTCTCGGCGGTGGGGACGCTGAATGTTCCAATTTTTCGTGAGGCAAGTCTGCGAGGGCAATCGGATGCGTCAGCGGCGCAGTTGGCTGCGGTCAATTCACAGCTTGCGGATTTGCGCGGACGAATCGACCAGCAAGTGAGATCGGCGCTGCTCGATGTGAATGCTTCGGGTCAACTGGTCGAAGTCACGAAATCGAACGTCGCTCTTGCTACGCGAGCTGTGAGCGATGAGACGGAGCGTGTGAACGCCGGAATCGATGACAACTTGCCACTTGTAAATGCGCAGGCCACACTGGCGGCCGCACAGAGCCGTTACGTTGCGAGCCTCTACCAATTCAACTTGTCGAAGCTGGCATTGGCGCGGGCTACGGGAGTTATCGAGCAACAGTACCGCGTTTACCTGGGTCGCTAGGATCTAGCCTTTTGCCAAGAGGACCCCAAGATCTAACGGGCCTTTATTCATCTCGAAGACTTGCGGAGACACCCTCAGTTTCAGGGGCTCAATCGGCTAATATTTCTTGCATGCGACTCCTGCTGGTGGAAGACGAACGGGATATCCAGACATTCCTGCGGCGTTCCCTCGAGGAGGCCGGGTACCAGGTAGACGTGGCGTCGGATGGCAAGACCGCGGAACGCCTCGCTCACGACGCCACCTACGACGTTCTCATCGTTGATCTTGGACTTCCGGATATGGACGGCATCAGTCTGATTCTGCGCCTGCGGCGAATCGGCATTGATGCGCCCGTATTGATTTTGTCGGCGCGTCGCTCTGTCGATGATCGAGTGCGTGGCCTCGAGCAAGGGGGCGACGACTATCTCACCAAGCCATTTGCACTGGCAGAATTGCTTGCGCGCCTGCGCAATCTTGTGAAGAGAAACGGCCCAGCCGGCAGCGAAGCGACCAAACTGAGAGTGCTGGATCTCGAGCTGGATTTGTTGCGTCGAGAGGCGATTCGCTCTGGCGAGCTGCTGCAGCTGACTCCGCAGGAGTTCGTTTTGCTGGAGTACCTCTGCAGAAATGCAGGTAGAGTCGTAACACGTTCGATGATTCTGGATAAGGTATGGGGTATGCGCATCCAACCCGACACGAATGTAGTGGACGTGCATATTTACCGGTTGCGGGGGAAGGTGGACGGGAAAGGCCAGCAGCCGATGATTCGAACGCTGCGGGGTGTGGGCTATGTTCTCAAAGACCGTTAGGCCCCGGATGCATAGCGCGGCCTGGCGCATTTCGGTTTGGGGCACTCTCGCGTATGCATGCGGGACGATGCTCGTGTTCCTATTCCTGCACCAGTTTGTCGCAGCCGACATTCAGCGACGCAGCGATGCGTGGCTATCGGGAGAAGTGGAAGTGCTGGCTGACGTCGCGGAACGGACGCCCAAGAATGCGCTATATGGCCGAGTGGTAGGGGAGATTGCCGAACTGGCAAGCAAGGAAGTTCCGAACAAAGTTCGCGGCGAAAGCACGGCAAGCGATGACTCCGTATTTGTTTTGCAGATTGGCGCACCCGGTGCGCTGCAACTTTGGGTGGGAGCCGGAAATGCGGAGCCATACCTGCGTGCGATACAGAAAAGCAGCATTGTGCCGGAGCGCCCAACGGATCTGCGCGTAGAAGGGATTTCTATTCCCTTTCGGGTGGCTTCCGTAAGGATCGACGACGGAAGCCACATCTATCTGGGACTTTCTGAGCGAGATGAAATGCGCGTCTTGAACAACCTCCAACTCAGGTTCATCCTTGTTTGGCTTTTGCTCGTGCTGTTGGGCTTCGCGATTGTTTTCTACACGACCAGGCGCATGCTAAGGCACGTTCGGGAGATCAGTGAGGCAGCGTCGAGGATCGGACACTCAGACCTGAAAGCGAGAGTGCCTACGAGCGCGCGCAATGATGAGGTGGGCCAACTGGCGGGCACGCTCAACACGATGCTGGACCGGATCGAAAGCTCAATGCACCAGTTGCACACCATCACCGACTCATTGGCGCATGACTTACGCAGTCCCTTGACGGCGATTCGGGGGAAATTGGAAATGTCGCTTTCGGCAGCAACGCACGGCGAACAAGCCGAACCAATCGTTTCGGCGATTGAGGAGTTGGATCGACTCAATGAGTTTCTGAATGTCTCGTTGGACGTTGCAGAGGCGAAAGCAGACGCCCTGCGGCTCTCGCGCAGTTCTATCGATCTGGATGAACTGCTCCATGTGATGATTGATCTTTACGAACCTTCAATGTCGGAGAGAGGGCTGACGATCAGGTTACACAGTGCCGGCGCGTTAGTGATTGACGCGGACTCCGCGCTGATTCATCGAATGATCGCGAACTTGTTCGACAACGAACTCAAGCACTTGCCATCCGCATGCACGGTGACACTGCACCTACAAACACAAGATGACACAGCACTGCTGTCGCTGGAAGACGATGGACCTGGGTTCGCACCTGAGGTGAGTGCGCATGTGTTTGAGAGACGAGTGAAGGGAAAAGAATCACATGGCCACGGACTGGGCCTCGCATTCGTCGATGCAGTGGTGCGGGCTCATGGCGGGGTAGCAACGGCATCAAACGGACCGAATGGCGGCGCTCGAATTACGTTGTCGCTGCCGCTCGCAACCGCGCGTGTAATGTAGGAAGCGGAGGCTCTAGACCGATGTCGAATAAATTGAAGATCATGTACTGCGTGGAGCCCGATGGCGCGGCCTTGGCGCAGAGAGCCGCTCGCCATTTTGTCGAGATGGTTTCTGAAGCAGTCGCGCGGCGCGGTCAAGCCCGTGTGGCCATCAGTGGTGGGTCTACTCCGAAGGCGGCTTTCAAATTGCTGGCCGACCCCCAACAGGCATGGCGCGAGCGCATGCCATGGGACAAGCTGGAGCTTTACTGGGTGGACGAGCGCACCGTTCCGCCGGATAGTGCTGAGAGCAACTACCGCATGACGCGAGAGGCGCTGCTGGACCACGCCCCGTTGAGACCTGAGCAGGTGCACCGCATGGAGGGCGAGCTGGAGCCTGAAGTTGCCGCGGCGCGATACGAATCGATGCTGCGGAATGATTTTCGTCTTGAGGGCGCGGAAAGCCCGCGGTTTGACCTAGTCGAATTGGGGATGGGGGACGATGGGCACACCGCCTCTCTCTTTCCACATACTGAGGCAATTCATACTTTAGGGCGACTCGTGATGGCAAACCAAGTGCCACAAAAGGACACCTGGCGCATTACGCTTACATGGCCAGTGATTAATAATGCGAGTTCAGTCTTCTTTCTGATCGGAGGTGCAGACAAGGCAAAAGTCTTGAGTGACGTTTTCATGGGTGCACGCGATCCCGAGCGCCTGCCGAGTCAACTGATCTGGCCCGCAAGCGGTATACTCACTCTGTTCCTGGATAAGGACGCGGCTGCGCTGTTGCCCGCAACGGATGGGGAAGGCTGTGGCGTTCTGGAGAGAGAAAGATGATTCTGGCTGGTGATGTAGGCGGCACGAAGGTTCACCTGGCACTGTATGACTTTAGCGGCGGTAAGCTCAAATACGCACAAGACAAGCAGTTTCCGGCCAAGGACTACTCGGGCTTAGAAGAGATCGTAAAAGAGTTTCTGGGGAACGAGAAGGTGACTGCCGCCTGTTTCGGCGTCCCCGGACCTGTGCGTGATGGCCGCCTGCGTTTGACGAACCTGCCCTGGACACTCGATAGCCGTGAGTTGTCGGCGAGCCTCGCGATCGAGCATGTCTTCTTAATTAATGACCTCGAGGCCAACGGCTATGGGGTGGCTGAGCTCTCTGGCGATCAGATCTATACGTTGAGCGAAGGTGATGCCAGCCAGGTTGGCAACCGGGCATTGATCGCGGCGGGCACGGGGTTGGGCGAGGGGTTGCTGGCATGGAACGGGAAAATACATGTTCCGTATCCTTCTGAAGGCGGACATACAGACTTCGGCCCGCGCAATGAGGAAGAGATTGAATTGCTCCGCTTCCTTCAGCAGAAATACAACGGGCGCATCAGCTACGAACGAGTCGTAAGCGGCATGGGAATCACCAATGTTTATGAGTTCCTGCGCGACGTTCGCGGCATGGAAGAGCCCCGTTGGCTCACAGAAAAGATCGCCGCGGCCCATGACCCTAATAGCGTAATTACCGAAATGGCGCTTTCGGCCAAGAGCGAAATCTGCGCTAAAGCGCTGGACATGGTCGTATCAGTGTATGGCGCGGAAGCCGGGAATCTGGCCTTAAAGATGCTGTCGGTGGGTGGTCTGTATGTTGGAGGCGGCATCGCGCCAAAGATTCTGGAGAAACTCAAGGACGGAACGTTTCTGAAGGCCTTTGTTGACAAGGGGCGCCTAAGCCAGTTGCTTATCAATATGCCGGTGCGGATAATTCTGGATAGCCGTGCCGCGTTGATGGGGGCAGCGGCCTATGCTGAGGCCCGTGCGGCGGAGATTAGTGGCATTTCGGCGAGAGCCGCTTCGGTCAAGGCTTGATGGAACCCGATGGAAGACGATAAGGCCAGCCAATTTGGCTGGCCTTTGCTTTTAGCAGATTTCCAGCTTTGAAGCGAGCTGGGCAGCGGTTTTGATCCGAAGTCGAATTGTCATTCAGTGGAATGAGGATAGATGAAGCGATTGGTTCGGCGAGTTCTGGTAGCACTGGCGGCGACCTTTGCAGTCGTATATCTGGGTGATTGGGCGATCTTTCAATTGCGCGGCGCGCCGCATTCGACGGTTACAGTGCAGCGTTATCTTACCGTGCCGTTAAAGGGGAACAAGCAGGAATTCGATAGCCTCGGTCCTATTGAGGTTCCTTGTTGCATTGCACTCTTCTCACAAGACGGCAAAGAGCCATGTTGGCAACTCCGTCGCAGAGCTGTCGAGAACACAACACTTTAGGGTCGACTTGGCGCTTTGATAATGAAGATGCAATCACATCATCACGTGATGGGAATCACGTTCTAAAGACACTAAGCTGCGTAATATCGGAAAACTTCCTGCTCCCAATTGAGGACCAAATGTATAGCCGCACTCAGAACGAAAACGGGACCTACAACACGCGCTGCCTCTACTGCTTTATGACGGTAGCTTCGGCTGTAGAGACCAATGAGGATCTGGAACAAGTGGAAGCGCACCACATTTGTCCTGAACGGGCGCTTGCGGACTTACTTTTGCGCGAGAAGATTGTCGAAGAACCGGCGCATCGCAGTTAGACACCTGAGCTACCTGTTTGTGGGGGTTTCGGTGGTCGTCTGCGCTTCGGGCGGCTTGGTCTTGCCAGCTGCTATCTTCTTATAGAGATCTTCATCGGCCGCCTTATTCAGAGTGCTGGCCTTATCAAATTCAGCTTTTGCTTCGACCTTTCTTCCCATCGTGCGATAGAGCCTTCCCAACCGCCAATGAACGTTCACATCGTTGGGTGCGAGTTTGGCTGCCTCAGTCAATTCGCGTAAGGCATCTTGATTGCGGTTGGCTTCTGTGTAGACGATTCCGAGGTCGAGGTGGATCAAGGCAAGCGATGGATCAAGCCGGACTGCTCTCTCGAGGAGCAGCCTGGCATCGTCCATCTGGTTCATCTGGATGTATGTGTCGGCAAGGTACACGGTTGCCTGAACGTGATCCGGGTCGTTTTTGAGCTCCTCCTTGAACTCTTGAGCCGCCTCCGGATAATTCTTCTGAGCCCACAACAAATACCCAAGGCCGAAATGTGCATTGGGTTCCTTTGGGTTGGCCTTCACTGCATTGCGAAACATCTCTGTGGCGCCGGCATTGTCTTTCATTTCGTCGAGCGCTTCACCAGCCAGCATGTCCGCCTCGGCCGAATCAGGATCGAGCGTCAGGATCTCGCGATAGACATCGAGAACTAATTCGAACTGCTTTGACCAGAGATAGCTGTGCGCAAGGGCCAGGCGCAAGGGAAGATTTTGCGGATCGCGGTCTGCAGCTTGTTTCAGGTAGGGAGCCGCCTCGACATACTCAGCCAGTCCGTAGTGAGACATTCCGATGAGGATATTTAGACGCTGGGCTTCAGGGGAGTCTGGAGGCGCATGCTTGAGAAGGAGGGTGAATTCTGGAATCGCCGCCTTCAATTCTCCGCCTTTGAAGAGGGCGAGCCCGAGATTCAGGCGAAGGTTCGGAACATTCGGACTCATGGTCAGGGCTTTGCGATAGAAGACGACAGCTTCTTTGTAGTGCTCCTGCCGCGCCTCAAGCACGCCGAGATGAGCGTAGGGTTCAGGGTTGTTGGGATGAGCTGTCATGAAAGCGCGCCATGCGGCCTCAGCTTCGGCATTCTTTCCCGCCTGCTCGAGGGAGAGGGCTGTCTTCCGCATTTGGTCGGGGTTGCTACCACGTGCACCCGAAGGAGTCGAGGTTCCGGCCTGTCCACCGGCCTTTTGTCCGAAACCTGCAGAGGCAGCGACTAGAGCCAGGCCTATTCCCAATTGAACTACACGCTTCACGCGCTTCCTTCCACGGTCTTGATTTTGCCGCGTTCCGATGCGATCTGAAGGCAGAAATCCGGCAACCATCTATTGCGAACCACCACTTACTATTTTCGCTCGGGAGTTTGAGTGGGGCAACTCCTCCCAAAGAAAAAGGGCGCGACGGGGGTTGCCCGCCGCGCCCTGGTTGAGGGTTGACCTAGAAGATGAACTTGCCGCCGAGTTCAAGGGTGCGTGGATCGAACGCACTTGTAACCTGGCCAAACTGGCTGTTGCCGTAGCTCGTGTTCACAGCGTTGTACTGGGTGTGGTTGAAGGTGTTAAACGACTCAAAGCGAAGTTCGATGTGAGCCCGCTCTGTAATCGAGAACGACTTGTAAAGCGAAGTCGTGAAGTTGACACGGCCGGGGCCGACAATGGTGTCTTTGCGAGCGTTGCCGAAGCCCTGGTTGGGGCCGCCACGCCATGCCGGAACTGGAGCACTGAATAGAGAGGTATCGAACCATTTAGCTCTCGTCTTCGTGTACGTCGTCTTGGCGCTTTGGTCTGGGCGGTTAGTGTATCCGCCGCCGAGGCCGACTGGATCGTAGCTGATGGACAAGCCGGGACCCTGATTTGTCGGAATCACGCCTGTCACATCTGTGACGGTGCCTGCAATCTCCCATCCACCGAGAATTGACTTGACAAGGCCGGAGCTCTTCGCGAAGAACGGCATCTTGTAGATGTAGTTGATGCCGAGCATCTGACGACGGTCGAGAGCGCCTGACCCCTTGTCATACTTGATGTTGAAGGGGTTGCTTACTCCGGCCAGGTCGTAAGTGGTGATGTCGATTTCGTGCGACCACGTGTAATCGATTTCGCCGCTCAGGCCCCACTTGTTTTGAACACGAAGACCAGTCTGGAAGCCGTTGTAGTTTCCATTGGTGGTGTTCTCCTGCTGGTTAATTCCGGCAAACCCCTGGAACGAGCGATAGATGTTGGAGTTGGCGAGATTGTGGCAGCTATCCCCGGCATAGTTGTTGTTGCCGTCACCGGCATTGCAACGGACGCTAAGCGGAGTATCGAGTGGGAAATTGTTGATGTTGCGGTCGATGTTCTGGTGCCATGCGATGTTGCCGACGTACTGGACAACCCAGATCAGCGAGGGAGCAACTTCGCGCTGCACGCCGAGACTGAACTGTGCAACGGCGGGGGCGCGATAGATCTTCGCGATGTTGGTCAGGCCCTGTGCGAAGAACGGCTGAGCTGCTGTTTGACCCGTAACCCAGCTGGTGCTTGGGTTGGTCATATACACGTTGGTGGCACCTGGGTTATTGAAATACGGCGGCGTGGTTGCAGCGTTGTAAATGTCGTTGCCCTGCATGCGCTC
>Ga0207683_10002414_pt1 | contig 16319 bp, 11 predicted proteins | sample KBSM73metaG_FD_184333 | JGI IMG/M metagenome (GOLD analysis project Ga0207683, IMG submission 184333) | Miscanthus rhizosphere microbial communities from Kellogg Biological Station, Michigan, USA - KBS M7-3 metaG (SPAdes) (version 2) | ecosystem: Host-associated > Plants > Roots > Rhizosphere >... | reverse complement strand
CGCCTGACCAGCCGCCCCGCACCCGGATAGCCCGCATCCGGATGACCCGCACCCGCATAGTCCGCATCCGGAGAGTCCGCATCCGGATAGTCCGCATCCGGATAGTACGTAACCGTATTATCCGGCGCCGTATTGTCCGCGGGGGGTTCCTGCGCGGCGGCCTGGACCGGCGGCCGGCGCAGCAGTGCGGGCAGCCCCGCCAGCCCGGCTAGCTCCGCCCGGCAGCTGGCGCAGGCGGTTAGGTGCCGCACCACCACCACGCGGTCGGCAGGAGCGATCGCGCCGGTCAGGTACACGCCCAGCTGCGGCCGGATCCCGGCACACGTACCTGCATCGTCCATATGATCGCCCCGCCAGGCCGTTTCGGCAGGCGTCTCGCCCTACCAGGTATAACGGCCGCACCCGGCAGCCAGTTCACGCGGTGCAACGGATGACCCGCAGGTGGCTACCGCCGTCTGCGGGAAATGGAAAACGGCGGTAGCCACAGCTCCACGGCCGGGTCGGCCGGGAAACATTGCGGGACGCGACCGCCCCCGCAATGGCCGCTTCCGTCCCCGACATCAACACGGATTCCCGGGCCGAACGGTTCACAATCTCGCTAGCTGACGTCGCGGATGGCGTCGAGCAGGTCGCTGGCCTGCTCGGCACTGGCCAGGGCGCCGTCGGAGCCGAACCGGCGCAGCGCCGCCAGCGCCTTGTCGGTCCTGGTCACTTCCAGGTCGGTCATCGCGATCAGGTGATCCAGGCTGAGCAGCTCGAAGAAGACGCTGGAAGACACCTGACTGGTGTGCCCGAACCCGTGCCCTCCGACTGTAGAGCCGCTGTCTGACCCGCTGTCCGACGCCGTGAAACCGGGGTTCCACGGCGTCAGAACGCGCTGGATCCGGGGTTTCATGACGTTCCGGTTGGCCCAGCGCACCCGCACCGTGAGGCTGACGGTACCAATGTGACCTGAGTCCGGTTTTCGGGCACCGGGGCGAGCTCAGCGACCGCCTTTGCCTCCGCGGCGCGGTTGGCTCGTGCCATGATCATGGCCGCGATCATGCCGAACGGTCCGTCGAAGGAGCCCGCCGCGGCCAGGCCGGCCGCCTTGCCGATCCGGCGCGTTTCATGCCGCGCCGCCGGGCTTTCCAAATCCCGGTAGCGTCGTATGGTCCCGTCCTCGTCGTAATAACCGCCGTTATAGCCAGGGAACCGTTTGTACCGACGGTCGGCATATTTCTTTCGCGGGTATATCCGACGGAATAGGAAACCCGATAGCGGCCGGCCCGACGGGCCGGAATAGAGCCTTCGCGGTCCGGCCCCAGCCCGGCCGGGGCCCGGCGCCCGCGATTCCCAGAGCGACCCCAGCGCGGACCCGGCGCGGCTCGGCCCAGGCCGGCTTCCCCCGGCCAGCAGTGACGGCTAAGGTGCCGGTCATGAAGGCCGACTCGCCCCGCGCCGACTCGCCCGGCGCCGGCTCGCTAGCCACCGGGGACCGCGATCTGCTCCCGCTCTTTCCCGAGCACAGCTCGGTCCGCCCGGACGGGGAGCTTGCCATCGGCGGCGTGGGAGTCCGTGACCTCGCCGAACGCTTCGGCACGCCCGCCTACATAGTGGATGAGGCCGGGCTGCGGAACCAGGCCAGCCGCTTCAAGGACGGCCTGGCCGCCCGCCACCCGGACTCGGAGGTGGTGTTCGCCTCCAAGTCGCTGCCCTGCCTGGCCGTTTACAAGCTGTTCGCCGCCGCGGGGCTGAGCATCGACGTGGCCGGGGCGGGCGAGCTCGTCATGGCCCTGGCCGCCGGGGTCCGGCCCGAGCGGATGTACCTGCACGGCAACGCCAAGACCACCGCCGAGCTGACCATGGCGCTGGACGCCGGCGTCGCCACCGTGGTGGTGGACAACTTCGACGACATCGACCGGCTGGAACAGCTGGCTACCCGCCCGCAGCGGGTGCTGATCCGGATCATCCCCGGGGTCGCGCCGGAAACCCACGAGTCGCAGTCCACCGGAGGTGCCGACTCCAAGTTCGGGCTGCCCCTCGACCAGGCCCGCGAGGCCATCACCCGCATCCGCGCAAGCGAGAAACTGCAGCTCGACGGGCTGCACCTGCACATCGGGTCGCAGATCCTTGATACCGAGCCGTTCGCCCGGGCCGTCGAGGCGGTCTCCGTGCTGGGTGAATTCCCGGTGTACGACGTGGGCGGCGGCCTCGGCGTCCGGTACACGCTCAAGGACGAGGCGCCCAGCGTCGGGCAGTACCTGGACACGATCACCACGGCCGCCAGGAACTACCTGCCGGCCGGCGCCAAGCTGGTCATCGAGCCGGGCCGGTCGCTGGTCGCCAGCTCGTGCGTCACGCTGTACCGGGTGACGACGGTCAAGCACACCGGCCGGACGTTCGTCGCGGTGGACGGCGGCATGGCCGACAACCTGGACGCGGCGCTCACCGGCCAGGGCTTCGAGGCGGCTCTGGCCACCCGGATGACGGCCCGGCCAGACGAGATAACCCAGCTCGTCGGCCGTCAATGCGAGTCCGGTGACCTGCTCGTGGGCGGCCTGCCGCTGCCCGCTCCCCGGGTCGGTGACCTGATCGCCATGCCGGTGACCGGCGCGTACACCTACACCCTGGCGAACAACTACAACGGCGCGCTCCGCCCGCCGGTGGTGTTCTGCCGGGACGGCGAGGCCCGGCTGGTGGCCGAGAGGGAAACCCACGAGCACGTGCTCGCGCTGCACCGCCCGGCCCTCGACCTCACCTGGTGAACGACGCTGGCCAGCCCGGAATGCGGCGGCTGCGGGCCGCGCTTTCCTCCACGAGCAAATTGCCACCCGGATAACCGCGGCGCCGGAATATATCGTAATACGGCTCGGCTTATAGGCGACGTCCGTGTCGTCAGATGTTAAGGTTCAGCCAGGTATCACCGGGAAAGTCGGCAGTAAGGCGATATGTAACGAGGGAGCAGGACCTGGGCGTCGCGCATTCCGCCTGACGCGGTACTCCTGACGCGAAGGGGCCCCGGCAACGGGGCCTCTTTAACCTATCCGGGCAGGAACACGCACTTGGTGGCCAGGTAGGTCTGGAGCCCTTCCGGCCCGTACACGCTGCCCATGCCGCTAGCCTTGCGGCCGCCCCACGGGGCCCCGATATCGGGCACGTACAGGTTCACGCCGAACGTCCCCACGCGCGCTCGCCGGGCGATGCCCAGTCCGCGTTCCGGATCGCCGGTCCACACGCTGCCGGCCAGGCCGTAGCTGGAGTCGTTGGCGATCTCGATGGCCTCGGCCTCGGACTCGTACGGGATCACCGCCACCACCGGGCCGTAGATCTCGTCCCTGGATATGGCCATCCCGGCGTCGGCGTCGGCGAACACGGTGGGCTCGTAGTAGTACCCGCGCACCGGCATGGCCGGCCGCCGCCCGCCGGTCACGATCCGCGCCCCGGCTACCACGCCGGCCGTGACCGATGACTCCACCCGGACCCGCTGCCGCGGGCTCGCCAGCGGCCCCATCGTCGTATCCTCGGCCATCGGATCGCCCACGACGAACCTGGAAGCCTGGCAGGCCAGAGCCGAAACCGCCTCGTCATACCGGCTCCGCGGGGCCAGCACCCGGGACATGGTGAAGCACGCCTGCCCGGCGTTGGCAAAGCACAGCCAGCCGAGTTCGGCGGCGGTCGCGTCCAGGTCGACGTCGTCGAGCACGATCGCCGCCGACTTCCCGCCGAGCTCGAGGCTCACCGGCTTGAGCGTCTCGCCGCAGATCGCGGCGATCCGCCGCCCGGCCGAGGTCGGCCCGGCCACCGCCACGATGTCCACACACGGGTGCGCCGCCAGCATCTCCGCCACCTGGCCGGTGCCGGTGACCAGGTTGAAGACGCCGGGCGGGAAGTCCGCTGCCTCGAACGCCTCGGCCAGGATGTAGCCGGACAGCGAGGTCTCGGCCGCGGGCTTGAGCACGATCGTGCACCCCGCGGCCAGGGCCGGGGCCAGCTGGCAGAACGCCAGGATCAGCGGGTAGCTCCAGGATGCGACCACGGCCGCGACGCCGACCGGCTCGCGCCGGACCATGGTGCGCCCGGTGAAGCTGACCGCCTCGCGCATCTCCTCGGTGGACATGTCCCGGGCCAGCGCGGCGTAGTACCTGATGATCCCGCACGGGATCGTCACGTTGTTCCGCCGGGACAGCTGGATCGGCATACCCATCTCCGCCGTCACCAGGCGGGCGGCGTCCTCGGCCCTGGCCTCGAGCGCCGCTGCCAGCCGGACCATGGCCGCCGCCCGTTCGGCCGGGCTGAGCTGCGGCCACGGGCCGGCATCGAACGCCCGGCGAGCCGCGGTCACGGCCACCTCGACGTCGGTGCCGACCATCGAGGGGACCGCGCCCGCGACCTCCTCGGTGGCCGGGTTCACGATCGTGATCACGTCGGCCGAACCGGATCCGACCAGGCGGCCGCCCGCGTAGACGTCCCGGTACTCGAGCAACGCGAGTTCCTTCCGGAAAACCCCCGGTCAACAGTTAAAGTGCCTGTTAATCTCTACGGCTGACATGCTACTTGTCAAGTATCAGCGCGGGACCGGCCCGCTCACGCCGCCTCCCCGCCCTGCTCGCGTGGCCTCATTGTGGTCAGTTCGACCTGGTCAATAACGTGCGGGCAAGAGGTTTTGTGCTCTGCAACAGGGACACGTGAGCGGCGCAGGCGTACGATTCGGGCATGGCGGTACCTAACTGGTCACCGGTGCTGCCCGGCGACCACCCCGATAACGCCGAGGCCCCCGCGCGGCACCTGGACCGCGAGAATGCTGCCCTTCGCGAGCTCGTCACCGTGTACCGGTACCTGTCCGGGCTGGCCTTGCAGGACGCCGACCTGGCCGGGGTGGTGCGGCTGATCTCCGACCGGACCTCCGCCACCGTCGCCGTCCTCACCCAGCTGATGGACGTGCTGACCGCGGCCGCGCCCGGGGTGAGCGCGGAGAAGGCCACCGCCGACGTGCGAGAGCACCTGATCCACCCGCGGCTCGGCCAGGTCCTGCGCGCGTCCCGGCTGAGCCAGCGCGCGCTCAGGCTGCCGAAGGTCGGCGGCATGCCGGCCGTCATCGTCGCCCCGGTCATGGTCGGCGACGAGGTCCCCTCCTACCTGATCACCATCGACCCGGCGGACAACCTCTTCGGTGAGGACATGAGCCTGCTGGTGACCGAGCACGCCGCGACCATCTGCGGCGTCATCCTCGGCCGCGAGCGCGTGGTCGCGGCCGCCGCCAGAAGGGTCCGCGACGACCTGGTGGAAGGCCTGCTGCTCGGCCGCGGCCGGGACAATGCCGACGCCGGCCGGTGGGCCGCGCACCTGGGTTACGATCCGGCCCGGGACCACAAGGTGGTGGCGATCGCGTTCGAGCTGCCAGCCGGGCCGGTCTACAACGGGGCCGCCGCCCCGGGAGCTCCGCATCCCGGAGACGGCGCGGCGCTGCGGCAGCGGATCTGGGAGAGCATCGAGCACTTCGTGACCACCCGGGCGCCCGATGCGATCGTCTCGGCCCGCGAGTCCGAGGTCGTGGTGGTGACGACCACCCCCGAGGCGCCGAACGGGCCCGCTCTGGACGCGCGCCAGCTGGCCGCCTCCTGCCTGGCCCGGCTGGCCGAGCTCTTCCCGACGGCCAAGGTCGTCATCGGGATCGGCGGGACCTGCCGGGATCCGGGTGAGATCGCCCGCTCCTACGCCCAGGCGCAGCGCACGACCCAGACCCTGCGGCGGCTGGGCCGCTCCGGCACCGTCTCGGCGTTCAGCGACCTCGGCATCCTCCGCCTGCTGCTGCAGGTGCCCGACCTGGCCGAGCTGCGCTCCTTCGCCTCCGATGTGCTCGGCAAGCTCAGCATGCACGAGCACGAGCACAAGTCGGAGTACCTGACCACGCTGGCCTGCTACTTCCGGGAGAACAACAGCCCGCAGCGGGCCTCGCGCATCCTGCACGTGCACCCCAACACGGTGGCCTACCGGGTCAAGCGGATCGAGGAGATCACCGGGCTGCGGCTGGACAACTACTCCGACCGGCTCATCGCGCAGGTGGCGCTGGAGATCCTCGATTCGCTCGGGGACGAGCCGTGACCGCTCCCAGCCAGACCCCGGCGGTCCTGCTGGCCGGGCGGCGCGTGCTGGTCTGCGACGGCGCGATGGGCACCATGCTGCACGCGGCCGGCGCCGCGCTCGACCGGTCGCTGCCCGAGCTCAACCTGACCGACCCGGGACTGGTCAGCACCATCCACGAGAGCTACCTGAGCGCGGGCGCGGACATCATCCAGGCCAACACGTTCGGGGCCAACCGGCTCTGGCTCGGCGACCACGGCGTCGGCGACAAGGTGGCCGAGATCAACCGGGCCGGGGTCCGGATCGCCCGTGCGGCCCAGGACCGGTGCGAGCGGGACGTGCTGGTGGCCGGCTCGGTCTCACCCGCGGTGACCGGCCTGCAACGGCGCCGTACCGGTTCGGCCGAACGGGCCGAGGTGCTACGCGAGCAGATCGAGGCTCTGCTCGGGCGCGGGGAAGGCCCCGGCGTCGACATCTTGATCCTGGAGACCTTCGGCTACCTTGACGAGCTCGTCGAGGCCGTCGGCGTGGCCAGCGAGCTGAGCGACGTGCCGATCGTCGCCCAGGCCACCTTCGCCGACGACGCGCACACGCTGGGCGGCGAGACCCCGCGCGAGGTCGCCACCGTGCTGTCCGGCCTGCCGGTGGCCATGCTCGGCACCAATTGCACCATCGGCCCGCAGCGGATGCTCACCGTGGCCGAGGACCTGGTCCGGTACGCGTCCGTGCCGGTCAGCGCGCAGCCGAACGCGGGCCAGCCGCGCCGCACCGGGCCGCGCAGCTTCGAGTTCAGCATCGGCGGCGACTACTTCGCCCGCTACTTCCGCCGGTTCGCCGAGGCCGGGGTGTCCCTGGTCGGCGGCTGCTGCGGCACCACCCCCGCGCACATCCGCGCCGCGGCCGGCGCGGTCACGGCGATCCCCGCGCGGGCCCGGCGCACCCACCCGGCCGGAACCGGAATATCCGGAACCGTAATATCCGGAACTGGAACGGCCGGGTCATCCGGCTCCGTGCCGTTCGCCGGGACCCTGGCCGACCAGCTGGCCGGGCGGCGGTTCATCGTCGCCGCGGCGATCGCGTCCGGCGGGCGCCCGGCCGAGGCGGTGCAGGCCGCCGCGGTGCTGCAGGCCCAGGGCGCCGGGGTGTTCGCGGTCCTGCCGGCCCAGAGCGCCCGCACCCATTCCGACTCCCTTGACCTGGCGCTGCACCTGCAGCAGCAGGCCGGCGTGGAGACCATCGCCACGCTGACCACCTGGGACAAGACCATCATGACCCTGCAGGCCGAACTCCTCGGCGCGCATGCCCTCGGTATCCGCAACGTCATCTGCACGACCGGCAGCCCGCCGGTGCTCGGCGACTACCCGGCCGTGGACGGCATCTGGGAGGTCGACTCGCTCGGCCTGATCGCGCTGCTGGCCGGCCTGAACGAGGGCCGCGACTCCAACGGGCTCGCCACCGCCACCCAGACCTCGTTCTGCGTCGGCGCCCGGGTCAACCCGGGCGCGCGGGACCAGGAGGCCGAGATCGCCCGGGCCCGGGCCAAGGTCAGGGCGGGAGCGCACTTCCTGGTGAGCAGGCCGGTCTACGAGCTGGACTCGCTGCTCCGGACGGTGACCGCGCTGGAGGGCACGCAGGTGCCGCTGCTGCTGTCCGTCACCCCGCTGCGCAGCTTCGAAGAGGCCGACTACCTGGCCAACGAGGTTCCCGGGGTGATGATCCCGCCGGATACGCTGCGGGCCATGGAGCGGGCCGCCCACGGGGCGGCCCGCGCGACCGGCATCGAGCTGGCCGTAGCCCTGGTCCGGCAGGCCAGAAAGCTGGTCAGCGGCGTCATCGTCACGGTCGCAGCCGACGACCCGGCGGTGCTGGCGCCCCTCCTGTCCGCAGCCGGCTGAAGCAGGGACATTGGACAGCAGGGGCCGGTACGTATCGACCGGTCACCTGCCGTCGCCTCGGCAGGTCCAGGCCGCCGTGGACGAGGCATACCGGATGTATCGCTCGGAGACCGGCGGGGAGAATTCGCAGACGTATCCGGCGCTGGCCCGGGTGCCCGGAGGCCTTTTCGGCATCTGCGTGGCTGGCGTCAGCGGCAGCATCTACCGGGCCGGGGACACCGGGCATGAGTTCACGATCATGAGCGTGGCCAAGCCGTTCGTCTTCGCCCTCGTTTGCGAGGTGCTCGGGGACGAAGAGGCCAGGCAGAAACTCGGGGTGAATGCGACCGGGTTCCCGTTCGACTCGGTGGCCGCCGTCGAACGCAGCCCCGACGGCCGATCGAATCCGATGGTGAACGCCGGGGCCCTCGCCGCCGTGAGCCTGGTGCCGGGCGGCAGCAGCGCGGCGAAATGGCTGTTCCTCAGGGAGAGACTGTCTGCTTTCGCCGGCCGTGACCTGGCGCTGAGCGATGAGGTCTACGCCTCCGCGTCGGCGACCAACCACCGCAATCGTGCCATCGCGGATTTCCTGGCGAGCCGGGACCGGATCTACTCGGATCCGGCCGAAGCAGTCGATCTGTACACCAGGCAGAGCTGCTTGCTGACCAGCGTCGAGGACCTTGCCGTCATGAGCGCCACCCTGGCCGACGGGGGGGTCAATCCGGTGACCGGGCTGCGAGTGGTCACCCCGGCCGTCTGCCAGCATGCGCTCGCGGTCATGGCCACCGCCGGGATGTACGAGACCTCGGGCGACTGGCTTTTTGACGTCGGAGTGCCCGGGAAGAGCGGGATCGGAGGCGGGATCGTGGCCGTGTCGCCAGGCAAGGGCGGCCTGGGGACGTTCTCCCCCCTCCTCGACAGGGCCGGGAACAGCGTCCGGGGACAGCTCGCAGCGCGGCACCTGTCCAGGACGCTCGGACTCAGCCTGTTCGCGTCCAAGGAACAGCGCCGTTCCCCGTCAGCCCGGAACGGGACCGGTCCCCGGCGCCCTCACCGGAACAGCCGGTCGATGTAGTCCGCGCCGATGCCGTTCTTCTCGTAGTGGTCGCGGACCAGCGCGATGTAGTCGAACACGTCGAAGGTGCCGTTCGGCTCGCCGTTCTCGTCCAGCCAGATCAGCGGCCCGGTGACGTTGAAGGTGACGCGCATGGGCTCGTCGCACTCGTAGGCGATCAGCGTGTGCGACTCGCCGGGCGCCTCGTAGACCCAGTCGCCCGCGGTGGCGATCCAGTCGTGCTCCAGGTAACCCCACTTGCCGGAGATCGTGTAGGCGAACACCTGCTGCGGGTGGTAATGCCGGTTGACCAGGCCGGCGCCGCGGCACATGAGCACGTCGCACCACCGGTTCTGGCTGGGGGAGATCCACAGCGGCCGGGTGCCCACGGTCTCGGACAGCGGAGCGTAGAAGCGGTCGTCCTCGGTCGGCGCGTTGGCGATGTACGCCTCCGGCAGCGCGCCGGGCCGGAACTTCTGCTCGATCGGCTTGAGCTCTCGCCAGAATTCGCTGTTCGCCATGGTTCCTCCTCAGCATCAGCGTCCCCCGCGCCACCTGGCGACGGCAAGCCGCGCCATCAGCGATTGTCCCTCACGACATTCCCGCCCCACCCGCGTTGTGCTCCGGCCACGGGCCCGCATATCGCCCTGCGCGCGCGCTTGCCGCCCGCCCGTTCGGCACATCACTCTCGTATCTGTGATCCCCCTCCCCGAACCGGACCTGACGCCCCAGACCCTCATCGAACGGGCCCGGGCGCTGATCCCGGCCGTCCGCGCCCAGCAGGACGAGGCGGAACGGCTCGGGCATCACACGGCCGAGCTCGGCCGGCAGTTCACCGAGGCCGGGTTCTACCGGATCCTGCAGCCGCGCCAGTTCGGTGGCTACGCGTTCGGCCTGCCCACGTTCTGGCGGGTGATGCTGGCCATCTCCGCGGGCGACCCGGGCACCGGCTGGGCGCTCACGCTCGGCGCCCACCACGTGCTCACCATCGGGGCGTGGTTTTCCGAGGCGGGCCAGCGTGACATCTTCGGCTCGTCTGGCGAATTCGCGGCCCCGCACCGGGCCCTGCCGTCCGGTACCGCCGAGCCGGCCGACGGCGGCTACCTGGTCAGCGGCACCTGGGACTACTGCTCGGGGAGCGCGCACGCCACCCACTTCATGTGCAACGCGATGGTGGCCGGGACGACCGACCGGATTACCGCGGTCATGCCCATGGACCAGGTCACGGTACTGGATGACTGGGGCGACGGGGCCATCCTGGGGATGAACTCGAGCGGGTCGAACAGCGTCCGGGTCGAGGAGGTGTTCGTGCCCGCGCCCCGCACCGCGCCGGCCGACTGGACCCACGGCGAGACCATGGCCCCCGGCGCCGCCCTGCACGGCCCGCTGTACTGCGGACGGATCTACGCCCTGTACCACGCCGGCCTGGTCATCCCGGTGATCGGCGCCGCCCGGGCCGCGCTGGAGGAGTACGAGCAGATAATAAAGTCCAAGCTGACCTACTTCCCGCCCCAGGTGCCCAGGTACACCCACCCGGACTACCAGCGGACCTACGGCCACGCGCTGGCGCTCACCGACGCGGCCGAGGCCATCGTGCTGCAGGCGGGGGACCGCTACATGGAGCTGGCCGAGCGCTGGGCGGCGACCGGGGAGCCGTTCACCCGCGAGGACGACGTCCGGCTGTTCGCGATGATCCAGCAGGCCGGCCAGCTAGCCGCGCAGGCCGTGCAGGAGGTCTTCGCCGCCTCGTCTTCCTCGGCGGCCAAGCGCGGCACGCGGCTGCAGCGCTACTACCGCGACGTGGCCATGTACCACGGTCACATCGCCTCGCAGTACCAGACCACAGCGGGCGACCTGGCCCGTGTCCACTTCGGCCTCCCCGACTCGCTGTTCTAGGAGTCGTGGATCATGAGGCCGCGGATGTTGCGGCCGTCGAGCATGTCGCGGTAGCCCTGGTTGACGTCCTCCAGGCGGTACCGGGTCGTGACCAGTTCGTCGAGCTTGAGCTGCCCGGCCCGGTACAGGTCGAGCAGCCGCGGGATCGTCTCGAACGGGTTGCCGCTGCCGAACAGCGCGCCCTGGATCCGCTTCTCGAACAGCGTGAGCTCGAACGACGGCAGCTGGATGGTCTTCTTGCCCGGGCCGGCCAGCCCGGTGAGCACGACCGTGCCGCGCTTGCGGACCGCGGCGAACGCCGACGCGATGACCTCTTCGGTCACCACGCCGACGGTGATCAGCGCCTGATCCGCGCCGACGCCCCGGGTGAGCTCGGTGACGAGTTCCTGCGCGGCCGCCGCGTCGGCCGCCACGTGGGTGGCGCCGAACTCCATGGCGTGCTCCCGCTTGAACTCCAGCGGGTCGACCGCGATGACGTTGCGCGCGCCGGCGAATGCCGCGCCCTGGACCGCGTTGATGCCGACGCCGCCGATCCCGTACACCACGGTCGTGTCGCCCGGCCGGACGCCGCCCGCGTTGACCGCGGTGCCCCAGCCGGTCGGCACCCCGCAGCCGGCCAGCGCCACCGTCTCCAGCGGCAGGTCGTCGTCGATCTTGATGCAGGAGTGCTCGGACACCACCGACCGCTCGGAGAACGTGCCGAGCAGGCACATCTGGCCGAAGTCCTCGCCGTCGGCGTGGAACCGGAACGTGCCGTCCGGCAGGCAGTTGTCCACGAACAGCGCGCCGAGGTCGCACAGGTTGGTCATGCCCTGGGCGCAGAACCGGCAGTGCCCGCAGGTCGGCAGGAACGAGCAGACCACGTGGTCGCCCGGCTTGAGCCGGGTCACCCCGGCGCCGACCTCCTCGATCACCCCGGCGCCCTCGTGCCCGCCGACGATCGGGTACCGCACCGGGATGTCACCGGTGCGCAGGTGGTCGTCCGAGTGGCACAGCCCGGCGGCGGCGAACCGGATCAGCACCTCGCCCTCCTTGGGAGGATCGAGGTCCATCTCGATGACCTCCCAGTCCTTGCCCACGTCCCGGAGCACCGCTGCCCTGGTTTTCATGCTCTGTCTCCCGCTCGTGCGACGGCCCGCAGGTATCGCGGCCATCATCCGCCCGTTCGGCCCTGGGGTCTATGTCGTCCGGCCCCAAGACTGCCGCCCGCACCTTTGGCCTCGCGGACCAGCGGCTCACTCCGCCCTGAGCAGCCGGGCCGGCTGTGATCGCGCGGCCAGCAGCGCGGGCACCGCGGCGAGCAGGTTGGCGCCGGCGAGCACCCCCACGGCCAGGGCCGCGATCAGCACCGGCTCGACCACGGCGACCGGCACGACACCGAAGTTGGTGGCGAATACCCGCCAGAGCACCTTGCCCGTCGCGATGCCGAGCGGTGCCCCGACCGCGATTCCGACCAGCGCCACGGCAGTCGCCTGCCAGCAGACGGCCGCGGCGACCTGGCGGCGGACGAACCCCAGCGCCTTGAGCAGCCCGGCCTCGACCCGCCTTCTGGCCACGCTGACCAGCAGCAGGTGCAGCAGCGTAGCGGCGCCGAACACCGACAGCGCGACCGCGAGCAGCAGCGGGAAATTCACCGACTCACCGAAGTTGACCAGCACGGTCGGCTTGGCCGGCCGGTACGTGAGCGTGGGATACTTGCCGACGTACTGAGTCAGTGCCGCGTTCCCGGCAGCCCCCGGGGCCGCCCGGACCAGCACCACGGTACCGAGACTGCTCTGGACCGAATCCTGGCAGGTGGACTGCTTCGGGCCCGCCGGGCACTGCGCGCTGACGAAGGCGCTGGTCGTCATCACGGCCCCGTTGCCCAGCCCGCCGGTGCCGGCGTTCATGGACGCCCGGCCGACCACGCGGAAGCTCGTCTCGTGCGGCACCCCGTCCGGATCGGCGACCGTCACCCGGACGTTCCCTCCCACCCGGGCGCCCGTGGCGCGCATCGTGGCCGGGCCGAGCATGATGTCGCGGCCTCCCCGGGGCAGGCGGCCGTCCAGGGCCGACAGCAGGGGAGCGCCGCGGACCGGGGTCATCGCCACCGTGCGAACATGCGTGCCGTTGACGTTGACCTCGACGAACGCGCCCAGGGTTATCCGCTCGAGGGCACTGTCCTTTTTCAGGCTCTTCAGGAGCGGCCCGTTGACTACCGCCTGGGAATTCGGCGTCCCGTCGCTGCCGAAGTAAGCCTGGAACGGCTCGCCGTACAGCGCGGGTGTGGAAATGAGATGCGTCAGGCTGGCACCGAAGACACCGGTCGCGCACAGCGCGGCCACCGCCATCACGGTGCCGAGGAGGGCCGTTCCTACGGGTTGCCCGTCCCGGCCACGTTCGAGCGCGTGCCTGATGCCGATCAGGGCGGGAGCCGGCAGCCGGACCCGGGCGGCGGCCCGGCCCGTCGCCACCGTAACCGGCGACGCCTGCCCCTCCGGCCGGCTGCGCAGCAGCCGGGCGTGGCGTTTCGCGGGCCAGGCCGATACCGCGATCACGGCGGCCAGCGTGGCCAGCGCGCCGGGCAGGATGATCACGAGGTCGAAGGACATCCGGTCCGCCGCGGGCACGGCCAGCCGTGCCTCGCCCACCGGCGTCAGCGGCGACGCCAGCACCGCGATCAGTACCGCCCCCACGGTCCCAGCCGCGCCGGTCAGCAGTGCGCGCAGCAGGGCCAGCAGCACGAATTCGCGAGGCCTGACGCCCAGCGCGGACAGGGCAGGCTGATCGGCTCGTTCGGCCGCCGTCTGCCGGGCCATCGCCTGCCCGATGACTGCCAGCGCGGCCAGCGCGGCCAGGCCGGTCAACACGTACCAGCCGACGACCTGCGGGCGGATCGAGGCTTGCACCGCCTCAGCAGCCGCGTCCATGTCGTAGGTGCCGTAGGTGTTCAGCGGGCGGAGGCTGCCGTCGAAGTCGGTCAGGTCGGCGTCTCCGTGTGCCAGCCGCACGTAGTACGTCCACAGCAGCGCCACGCGGTGATTGAACGCCGCGGCGTACGCGGTCGTCGCGAAGAGGTCGTAGTGCGGGCTGGCGCCGGAGGGGAACTCACCCTCGGTGACGACGATGCCCACCACCCGCAGCGCAGGTCGTAGCGGTGACGGCTTGACCGTGGCCCCTTCCAGGTCTGCCTCCGTGCCCAGCTGCGGGCGCAGGACCGAGCCGACGCGCACGCCGTTGTCCCGAGCCAAGGTGAAGGAAGCCAGCACCTCACCGGGGTCCGACTGGCGGGGCATCCGCCCGGACAGCAGCGTCATCATCCGCGGCAGCTGTCCCGGCGGCACCTCGTTGACCAGGAAGTCTCTGGTGTCGATCGGCTTGCGGCACGATACGCAGCCCACGGCTCCGTTGTAGGTCACGAGCGCGGGTGTCACCGACGTAACGTGAGGCAGCCTGCTCAGCTGCGGCACCCGATGCCCGCTGTACACGATGACGTCGTAGCCGTGCCGGGCGGCGTACTCGGGAAACGCGTGCGAAGTGCGGTGCCCGGCGGACGCTGTGGTCAAGACGAATCCACCGGCCACGGCGACGAGCAGGCTGAGCGCCAGCCACGACTTCCAGTACTGCCGGGACCGCACCCGGAGCACCATGACGACGGCCCGCACGGCCACCTCCCCTGTTCGTCCATCCCAGGGTGACGCTAGACCGGGCGGATCGCCAAGGAGGCCAGCTACCAGCGCTGCCTTCGTGTCAGCACCACCGTCAGCCGGTCCCGGTCAAAGGGTCCGGGGCGGTGCTCAGCTTCAGCTCCGAGCTGTGGTAGGCGGCGCGGTCGGCCAGTTCGGGGCTATACCGGGTGATGATCTGCCGGACCCGCAGCGCGGCTGGCGGCCCGAGCAGGTCGTAGCACCCGATGAACAGCTCACGGGCGTCCGCCCGCGGCCACCCCCCGGGTAGCAGCTCCGCGGGCAGATCGGGGTCCAGGGCAGGAAACGCGCGCCACTCGTCCATGACCCAGGTCCGGGCGATGAGCGCGTCGGTCGGCGGCACCTGCCCAGCCGCCGCCGCGTCCCGCAGCTGCCCGGCGAAGGCGGTGAAGCGCTCATAGCGCTGGCGCAGCCCGTCCAGGTCCCAGGCCCGGGCCGGGATCTCGCCGTCGGCCGGTACCGAGCTGGCCCGGAACGCGGTGCCGGTGGTGATGTCGAGGTCTTTCAGGTACCCGATCACCTCGGCGGCGTGATCGCGCGGGGACACCCACAGGCCGTCGTACAGCGGCGCGAACCCGCGCCAGCGCAGCTGCTTGCGCAGCGCGTCGCGGGCCGCCCGGTTGTCCTCGGGGATGGAGAACGCGACCAGCGACCACATCCCGTCCCACGGCTGGCTGGCCGCGCCGAAGGAGAAAATCCGCCGCGCGCCGTCGTCCAGGATCCCGGCCGCCCGCGAGCTCAGCCGGGAGAACGTGCGGCGGCCGGTCTTGGACGTGACCAGCAGCCCGTTGCGGGTCAGCCGGCTCAGCGCGGCCCGGGCCGCCGAGTCGCTGACGCCGAACTCGGCCAGCAGCGCGACGATCGCCGCCGAGGGCAGCGGCTCGGTCCGCTGCCACCAGTAGTCACCGAGCAGGGTCAGCAGCAGCCGCGGCGGCCGCTGTGCGGCGGCGCCAGGCGACGTCCACGGTTCGGGTTGCGCGGGATCCGCCAGCTCAGCCGATACGGTGCTGCTCACCCGACGAGAATAACTTCCTAGGTCAATACTGCGCGGCCTGTGATATGTGACACTTTCGACGACGAGAAGCGCGTGGTATGAAAACAACGACAGGGGAGGAGCGGATACCAAATGTCATGCGCGGTATCCTGCCCACGCGCTCGGCGTTCCCTCGACACCGCAGGAGGACAAGGTAACCATGGCCCCCAGGACGAGCCCCCCGTTCCGCGCCGACCACGTCGGCAGCCTGCTCCGTCCGCAGCGCCTGCTGCAGGCGCGTGAGGACTTCGCGGCCGGCCGGATCTCGGCGGCGGACCTGCGCTCGGTGGAAGACCAGGAGATCCCCGGCGCGATCCGGATGCAGGAGCAGGTCGGCCTGCAATCGGCCACCGACGGGGAGTTCCGCCGGGCCTCCTGGCACATGGACTTCATCTACGCCCTTGGCGGGGTGTCCAAGGCGCCGGGCAACCTGGCGGTGAAGTTCCACAACGCCGCGGGGGACATCGAATACACCCCGGCCTCGATCCGCGTCGACGGCAAACTCCACATCGACGAAACGATCTTCGGTGACGCCTTCTCGTTCCTGCGGTCGCACGTCACCACGGCCGTGCCCAAGCTGACCATCCCCTCGCCGAACATGGTGCACTACCGCGGCGGTCCCGCCTCGGTCGACCAGTCGGTGTACCCGGACATGGAGGAGTTCTGGTCGGACCTAGCCGCCGCCTACGCCGACGAGGTTCAGCGGCTGAACA
>Ga0207683_10002413_pt1 | contig 16319 bp, 8 predicted proteins | sample KBSM73metaG_FD_184333 | JGI IMG/M metagenome (GOLD analysis project Ga0207683, IMG submission 184333) | Miscanthus rhizosphere microbial communities from Kellogg Biological Station, Michigan, USA - KBS M7-3 metaG (SPAdes) (version 2) | ecosystem: Host-associated > Plants > Roots > Rhizosphere >... | reverse complement strand
CACTAAAACGCAGATCTATGAAATGTCGATCGTTCAGCAAATGGTGACACCTAACGGTGGTGTGCTGGCTGGCGGCAACTTTAACCAGGATAGCCGCGACGTAACAGGTGCGCCGGTTTGGGCCGTTTATTATCAAAACGTAATTAAGTATACACATGATGCCATTGCGAAAACAAAAGATGATCCTGCAAGAGCAAACCTTTACAACATGGCAAGGATCTGGCAGGCTTACGCATTTATGATCCTGACAGATACATACGGTGCGGTTCCCTATACTGAAGGTGGTGCGGGCCAGACAGACTATATCCTGTTTCCGGCATATGATCAGCAACAGGATATTTATCCAAAACTCATCGATGAGTTTACAACGGCTACCGCAGCACTCAACAATTCAGGTACTGCAGAAGCTTCCGATATTCTGTATTCAGGAAATGTTGATAAATGGAGAAAGTTTGGTTATTCGCTGTTGTTGAGAGCAGGAATGCGATTGAGTAAAGTGGACGCTGCCAAAGCACAAACTATTGTTCAGGCTGCTTATGCAGGAGGTGTAATTACAGACAATGCGGACAATGCATATATGCGGCACGACGCCAACTATCAAAACCCTGCAGGAGGAATGCTTAACAGTACGGAAGCGGCAAACTGGTATCTTGTCAATTCATTTGTGGATACTTTAAAAAATAATAATGATCCGCGTTTATCGGCTATTGCTATCCGTTATAAAGGTGCAACCTCAGGACCTTCCCAGACGGTGGATATAGGAACGAAACTGCCTGCGGACCAGATCGGCATGCCCATGGGCTATGACAATGGAACAATCGTGGCCCGCGCCACGAGTGATGGTCTTGCCAGTTTTTACGATTACAGCCAGGTAGACAGGAGAAGAATGGCAAAAACAACAGCACCGATGTTTTTTGTCACGGCTGCCCAAACGCAATTGTTACTTGCCGAAGCAAAATTCAGGGGCTGGATCACAGACGGCACCGCTGATCTATATTTTTCAAATGGAATAAAAGCACATATGGATCAAATGGCGACATATGACGCGGCGTCTGCTGTAGCCGCCGCAGACCGCGATGCTTATTTGCTGGCACACCCGCTCGTGCCCGGCCGGGAAATGGAGCAGATCAATACCCAGTATTGGATCGCCTCTTTTTTAAACGGACCCGAAGCGTTTGCCAATTTCAGGAGAACAGGTTATCCCGGGTTGACTCCTAACCCCTACGGACAACCGAGCAACCCCGATGTGCCGAATGGAACATTTATCCGGAGGATCGGTTATCCCACTTCAGAACTATCAGTGAATGCAGATAACCTGAATGCAGCCGTTGCAACAATGGGGCCGGATAAATTAAGTACGAGAGTGTGGTGGGATAAGGAATAGCATTATTCAGTTTGAGTTACATAGGCAGTTTGGTCGACCTCTTGTTTCCACACGAGGTCATTAAATCTCCATAAGCTCTGCCAGGATTAAATGAAAGGATCAGTATAAAAGATGTAAAAGATTATACGTAATGTGCAACAGGAAAATGCAAAGCAGTTTTTTGCGGAGGACGATTTTGTCGCCGGGATTAAAAATGATCTGTTCATTGCTTGTTTCACTTACGGCATCTTCACAGAAAATTGTATATCCCTTTCAAAATATATCCCTGAGTTTCGAACAACGTGTTGATGATCTTGTTTCCCGCCTGACGCTCGAAGAGAAAGTGGCACAAATGCTGAATGCCGCTCCTGCTGTTGCGAGGCTTGGTGTTCCGGCTTATGACTGGTGGAATGAAGTGCTGCATGGTGTTGCAAGAACACCCTATCCTGTCACCGCTTTTCCACAGGCAATTGCCATGGCAGCTACATTCGATACAGGTGCGCTGAAACTGATGGCAGACTATTCTGCATTGGAAGGAAGAGCCATTTTTAACAAAGCAAATAAGGAAGGTTATACCGGCCAGCGATATGTGGGCCTTACCTATTGGACACCTAACATAAATATATTCCGGGATCCGCGATGGGGACGCGGCCAGGAAACGTATGGTGAGGATCCATTTCTTACCGCCATGCTGGGTAAAGCTTTTGTTCACGGATTGGAAGGAGATGATCCCAGGTACCTGAAAGCCGCCGCTTGTGCCAAGCATTATGCGGTTCACAGCGGACCGGAACCATCACGCCATATATTTAATGTAAGTCCCGGCAAATATGATTTGTGGAATACATACCTGCCTGCATTCAAAGAACTCATAACAAATGCACATGTCACCGGCGTGATGTGTGCTTACAATGCATATAACGGGCAACCCTGCTGCGGCAGCGATGAATTAATGACTGCTATTCTCCGCGATAAATGGAAATTTAACGGCTATGTTACTTCCGATTGCTGGGCAATAGATGATTTTTTTAAGAACCATAAAACACATCCCGACGCAAAAATGGCTTCCGCAGATGCTGTGCTGCACGGTACAGATCTCGAATGCGGCACAGATGCTTACAAATCGCTTGTGCAGGCGGTAAAAGAAGGACTCCTTACAGAGCAACAGATTGACGTTTCTTTAAAGCGATTGTTTCTCGTTCGTTTTCGGTTGGGCATGTTCGATCCACCTTCCAAAGTAAAATATGCACGCATACCCGGATCCATACTGGAAAGCCCGGCACACAAAGCGCATGCACTGAAAATGGCAAGAGAGTCCATTGTCCTTCTGAAAAATGAAAATAATATCCTGCCGCTGAAAAAAACGATTAAACGGATTGCCGTAATCGGTCCCAATGCCGATAACGCCATTGCCATATTGGGTAACTATAATGGTATTCCATCAAAAGTCACCACCGTATTGCAGGGAATAAAAGATAAACTTGGTGACAACGCAGTCGTAATGTTTGAACAAGCGATAAATTTTACAAATGATACATTGTTTGTTAAAACAAAATCAGGCGTGCACTATTCCTGGCAGGGACAAAAAGGATTTTTGGCAGAATACTTCAACAATCGCGAATTGAGAGGACAACCGGTGGCAAAGAGAATAGAACAAACAATTGATCACAGCTGGCAGGAAGGCGAGCGGGTTATAGATACATTGAAAGCGTATAATTTCTCCGTTCGCTATACAACTGATTTTACCGCATCGGACGCGGGACCTGTAAGCCTGCAGGTTGCTGCGGATGATGGTTACCGTTTTATCGTCGACGGTAAAGAAGTCATCAACGCATGGACAAGAAACCGCTGGGGAGCGAGGAACTATACATTAAATTCTGAAGCTAATAAAACCTACCGGCTGACTCTTGAATATTTCCAGGGAGCGGGCAAGGCCTCCATCAGTATGAGTGCAGGTCATTATGTAAAAACTGATTTCAAAAAGGTGGCAGATCGTATCAAGAATGCCGACGCTGTTGTTTTCGTTGGCGGCATTTCACCGCAGCTCGAAGGAGAGGAGATGCAGGTCGATTATCCGGGTTTCAACGGTGGTGACCGTACGACCATTTTATTGCCACCCGTTCAGACAAAACTATTACAGGTATTAAAATCAACGGGCAAACCGGTTGTGCTGGTGTTGATGACCGGGAGCGCTGTTGCATTACCGTGGGAATCGCAAAACATTCCTTCGATTGTAAATGCATGGTACGCGGGGCAAGCGGCGGGCACGGCCGTGGCTGATGTATTGTTTGGTGACTACAACCCGGCGGGAAGACTGCCGGTCACCTTTTACAAGAGTGACGACGATCTGCCGGACTTTAATGATTATTCGATGGAGAATCGTACTTACCGCTACTTCAAAGGCGAACCGTTATACGGATTCGGATATGGCCTGAGCTACACTAAATTCAATTATGATGAATTAACGGTTCCTGCGTCGGTGCAACAGGGAAAAGAAGTGCCCGTGACCGTTAGGGTAAAGAATAGCGGTAAAAGAGACGGCGATGAAGTAATTCAGTTATATGTGTCTGCCGCAACCACAGCAGTACGAGTGCCGCTGAAAGCGTTGAAAGCTTTTCAACGGGTGGCGTTGAAAGCCGGGCAAAGCAAGATTGTGCGGTTCAGCCTGTCGCCTGAAGATCTTTCAATCATAGATGACGATGGAAACGCAAAAGAATTTTCCGGGAAAGTAACCATTTCTGCAGGAGGAATGCAACCGGGTACAAATGTGACGTCAACGTCCAATGTTGTAAGCACAACTATAAACATACTTTGAGTACTAAGCATGTCAAAAAAACTAAGAAGCACCGATTGGTTCGGTAAAACGGATAAGATGGGATTTGTGCATCGTTCCTGGCTGCGTAACCAGGGATACCCGGATGATTATTTTCAAGGACGACCTGTCATTGGTATTTGCAATACCTGGAGTGAATTGACTCCCTGCAACGGTCATCTTCGTGATTTTGCTGAAATAGTAAAAAAGGGAGTGATCGAAGCCGGCGGTTTTCCGCTTGAATTTCCTGTCACATCATTGGGCGAAACGTTGATGCGGCCGACGACAATGCTGTTTCGAAACCTGGCAAGCATGGATGTGGAAGAAGCAATCCGGGCAAACCCGATCGATGGTGTTGTATTGCTCACGGGCTGTGATAAGACAACGCCTTCCACATTAATGGGGGCGTGCAGCGTTGATCTGCCTACCATTGTTGTACCGGGAGGGCCCATGCTGAATGGACGATTTAAAGGCGAGTGCCTCGGCTCGGGTTCTTTCAACTGGATGGTAAAAGAAAAAATGCTGGTTGAAAATTATACAGCTGAAGACATACTCGAAGCAGAAGTAGGTGTGGCCCGCAGTGCGGGACACTGTATGACGATGGGCACTGCATCGTCGATGGCCTGTATGGTGGAAGCTCTCGGTTTAACTTTACCCGGCGCGGCCGCGATTCCTGCTGTTGATTCTAGAAAAAGGACCCTCGCACAATTGTCGGGACGGCGCATAGTCGAGATGGTTAGAGAAGATCTTAAACTCTCCAGGATACTCACCCGTGAAGCATTTGAAAATTCAATCGTTGTAAATGCCGCAGTAGGCGGTTCAACCAACTTCATTATTCATTTGCTTGCCATAGCTGGCAGGATCGGTGTTGATTTAAAAATAGATGAGTTTGACAAAATAGGGAGCCGGATCCCGCTGCTGGTAAATCTGAAGCCCTCAGGTAAATACCTCATGGAAGATTTTTTTTATGCAGGCGGGTTGCCCGTTGTGCTGCGTGAACTCAATCAACACCTCCATAACAAAGCGATCACTGTAAACGGAAAAACGATCGGGGAGAATAATGTTTCTTCCGTTTGTTATAATGCCGATGTCATTGCATCACTTGACAAACCACTGCAGGAAAACGCCGGTTTAGCTGTACTGAAGGGAAATCTTTGCGAACAGGGTGCTATCATCAAACCGTCGGCGGCTACAAAAAAATTAATGAAGCATCGCGGCCGCGCTGTGGTTTTTGAAACAATTGAAGATTATCATGCGCGGATTGATGATCCTGAACTGGATATTGACGAGCATTCGGTGATTGTTTTAAAAAACGTCGGTCCTGTAGGTTACCCGGGTATGGCTGAGGTAGGTAATGTTGATCTGCCGGAAAAACTATTAAAGAAAGGAGTAAAAGATATGATCCGGATCTCCGATGGCCGCATGAGCGGAACGGCTGCGGGAACCGTTATACTGCATGTGTCGCCCGAGTCGGCAATCGGCGGTACGCTGGCGCTTGTACAGGACGGCGATATGATTGAACTGGATGTAGCGCAACGGCGGCTGCACCTGGACGTGAGTGACCAGGAGTTAAAAAAAAGAAGATCGGCATGGAACCCACCCAAACCCGCCACAGAGAGAGGCTATGTAAAAATATTCATTGACCATGTGCAACAGGCGCACCTGGGTGCAGACTTCACAACGTTACGGGGTGGCTCGGGGGCTGACGTTACAAGAGACCTTCACTAACTGGCAGGCATAAACGAATAATATTTTTTTCCGGGCCTTATTCAAAAAAAGGAACACCGGCCACCGCATATTTTTTCATGGCTTCTTCATTAATATCGACACCGATCCCGGGTTTTTCTGAAACGGTAATAAAACTGTCTTTTACCCATTCTCCATCATACTTCACAATTTCTTTAAACATGGGATCGGTATGAAAATAAGATTGCCATTCCAGGATCAGGAAATTTGGAACAGATGCGCACACATGGCAGGAGGCCATGGCCCCGAGAAATGAAGCCACCATGTGCGGGGCAAATGGCGTATAATATAAATTGGAAAGATTGGCTATTCGCTGACCTTCGCCAAGACCGCCTGCTTTTTGCAAATCGGGCATCACGATGTCTACGGCACCTATTTCGAGCATTCGCCTGAATCCATAAGCCAGGTACTGATTTTCTCCTACGGCAATTGGCGTAGTTGTTGAATCAGAGATCAGTTTATAAGCTTCGACATTTTCGGCAGGTACGGGTTCTTCCAGCCATAAAAGATTCATTGGTTCCAAAAGTTTCGCAACGGCTTTACCCGTTACGGCATCATAACGTCCATGCATATCCACCAATATATCTATCTCCGGTCCGACTGCTTCGCGGGCGGCGGCAATCTGGTCATGCATTCTTTGTAATTCACCGGGACTCGCGGTCCAGTTAAACAAATCGTACTTCTTTGGATCGTTCGCCTGGTCAAGATCAAACTTCATCGCATTAAACCCCATACTCTTTGCTTTTAATGCGGCATCTGCAAAGTCCTTTGGTTTTGGCAGGTTGCGCTGGTATAAGGCCGTATCGCAATACACTCTGATTTTATCCCTGAACTTTCCACCGAGCAGCTGGTACACCGGAACATTTAGTGCTTTGCCTGCAAGATCCCATAAGGCTGTTTCGATCGCAGATAAAACGGCCACATACATCCCGGACTGTGCTCCCTGGAAGAAACCGGATTTTCGAATGGTTTCGAAAAGTCTATGCACATTCAACGGGCTCTGTCCTTTGATCCTGTTTCCAAAATTTTTTACGAGGTAATAGGTTCCGGGAATTGCATCCACTCCTTCACCGCATCCCCATATATCCTGGTTGGTATAAATTTTTACAAATAAACTTCCCCGGATGTAACCACATTTTATGTCCGTAATTTTCAAATCGGACGGCGGCGATTTTTTTTCAATTTTATCTATAGCATTTTCATACTCCTTTCCAAACACGGATAATGATGCGAAGGGAGTAACTGCTGCGGCAATAGCGGCTTTGGTTATAAAGTTTCTTCTCGAGTTTGTCATGACGGCAATCTTTTATGTGAAATTAATTTAAACGCGCTCAAAGGGTGGGGATGATGTTTACCATGTCCGGTCTTTCAGATATTGCTGAATCTGTTCTTTACCAACAGGCAACTCGTTTATGTGATCATTCAGCCATTTGGAAAAATCTTTTTCTATTTCATCGGTCCACCGGTTATCGATTTGACCCGCGGTGTATTTACCTTCCCGCAATCGCTGGTGACCAAACATATCTCTCAGCCGCACGATTTCCGATGTGGTCACTACTTTTTCTGCCAGGTGAGGAGGAATAAAAATAACAACACCCAGTTTTCCCAACACAACATCACCCGGCATTACGGTCACTGTCCGGATGCGTGTGGGGTGATTGATTCCGACAATCATTGTATTTAAATCTCCGGGCGGATTATGATAAGAAGGATCATAACTTGTATAATACGAGGTGAACCCCCCGATTTCTTTCAACCCTTCAACGTCACGAAGCGCACCGTCGTACACAATGCCATTACCTGTTTTTGCATAAATAGCATTGCCTACATTATCGCCAATTGTCGGCCCGTTGCGATGGGCGCCAAATTGATCGGCAACATATACATCACCTTTAACAAGCAGATCAACGGCCCATGTGTTTTGTCCTTTTTTGCCAGCCTTCTTTCCAACGGAGTCAATGATACCCCATACATCGGGACGTGCAGGCATAAATGTGGCTGTTACAGCTCTGCCGACTAAAACACTATCGGGGTTTATGACCTGCCAGTCTTCGGCTACCTGGTAACCATAACCTGCATTTTTCAAAACGGCCCATGCTTCTTCCACACTTACTGATTTCATGCGGCGCAAAATATCATCGGGAACTTTTGGACGGCCATCGGCAAACCGTTCTCCTTTCCATAAATAAGTCAACGCGATCAATTCATCTTTTGAAACCTGCACCTGCTGGCAGATCAATTGCTGTGCGCAGAAAAATAATGCAACGAACAGTATGAAAAATTTATTTTTTGACATGGCATAACCGTTTTGTTTATGAATGAATAAAAAGCGTATTTGGTTGCGAAGTCATCACTGTACCTGACCCGGTTTAATTGTGAACCCGTTTTCAGGCCTCTTCCGGTTGTCACCACCAACTCAATAAAACCAACATGCCGTTCCGGGAAACAAATATCTGTGAAAACGATCCGCATTTTGTATAAAATCTTACGCCGGTTTTTATTGGAAGTTTGAGTCAATGCAGTTAGAATATTATTGTGCTCCGTAATCCCTGTTCCCTGCATTTATAACATCCCGCTTATTGTACAACAACTTGCGGAAACAAACTTTTTCGGGCTCAACGAATTTTCAATCAATCTAAACATCACGAAACAAAATGGGAAAAAGGGATATAGGTATTAAAAAATAAATGTAAAAGGAACACTTATCTAAAAATAAAAATGCTATATGAGAAAATTGCTGTTTACTTTTTGCATTGCACATTCGTTGGTAAGCGCTGCACAGACCGCAACAATTAAAATCGATGTAGACAGGAGCATTGGTGAAATAGATCCTAAGATCTACGGTGTGTTTATGGAACCGATTCACCTGAACGGTCGCAGGATGGGTTTACCGGACTCTGTTGAGTTCAACACGCTGTATGGAAACCTGTATGACCCCTCTTCACCGCTTGCCGACGCGGATGGTTTCAGAAAAGATTATATCGATGCCATGAAGGAATTAAAAGTGACCAATATGCGATGGCCCGGTGGAAATTTTTTAATGGGGTACAACTGGCAGGATGGTATTGGTCCCAAAGACCAGCGCCCCGTTCGAATTAATCTTGCGTGGGGCGGCGTGGATAACAATCATGTAGGTACAGACGAATGGATGAAACTCAATAAATCAATAGGCAGTGAGAACATTGTGTGTGTCAACCTTGGGCTCGGAACTATATACGATGCTGCATATTGGGTGGAATACTGCAACTACCGGGGAGGCACATACTATTCTGATCTGCGGGCAAAGAACGGCCATAAGGAACCGTATAACGTCCGGATATGGGACCTCGGAAATGAAGTGGACGGCTTACCCTGGGAACTTGGTCACAAAAATGCGGAAGACTATGTCGAGGTGGCAAGGGAAGCTGCAAAGGCTATGAAAGCGGTGGATAATACAATCAAGCTGGTTGCCTGCGGATCGTCCTGGTATAGTGTGGGCACGTGGGATGAGTGGAACCGTAAGATACTTGCAGGATTGGGCGACCGGGTCGATTATATTTCCATACACAGCTATTGGGAAAACTCACCGGATTATTATAGCTATATGGGAGCAAGCGCCAGGATTTTTGAGGATAGAATTAATATCACAACTAATGAAATTGAAGCTGTGTCAACTGTAAAAGGTTTTAAAAATCCAATCTCTATTTCTGTTGATGAGTATGGTGCTTTTGGAAGAAGCTTTTTGAATGTATTACCGGTAGCTCAATCGTTGAACTCATTCATCAGGCACGCGGATGTAGTAAAGATGGCCAACTTCACCACGATGACGTCGCTGTTATCCACTGAGCAGGGAAAAGGAACGTTTAAATCTCCCTTGTTTTATACATTCAAATTGTTCTCCAACAATTGCCGTGGCAACTCGGTGGATACATATGTTGCCTGCGATACGTTCAACACCGAGAAATATAAAGGAATTCCTTATCTCGATGTGACAACGGTGTACTCAAAAGCGACAGGTATTGTTTTCATCAACGTTATCAACCGCCACCAGGATAAAGCAATTACTGCCCGTATCGTTAATACGTCGGCTGATTTTTCAGGAAAGGCAGAAGCGAGCGTAATTACAAGCGACAACCTGAAAGCAGCTTTTACATTCGATCAGCAATCAAACTATTTACCGGTAACAAAAGAAATTCAAATTAAAAGCAACGAAATCAGTTATAGCTTTGCTCCGCATTCATTTACACAAATAAAAGTTAGTGTAAAAAGGAAATGATATAACCCGCTTGAGTAACCGCGAATTAACCAAAACAAACCCGAAAAGGCTATGAAACAATTGATCCTTTTATCTGCGTTCGCATTTGCATGCAGCATATTGACATATTCGCAATCAATAGAAAAACATGCAGCTCCCGGCTTCGATTCGTTGCACACAGGCATTGCCTATGGAAAAATTGATACGATTAGTTATGATTCAAAAACGGTGGGAACCAAACGTCGCGCCATTATTTATACTCCGCCGGGGTTTTCGAAAAAGAAAAAATATCCTGTTTTATATCTCCTGCACGGCATTGGTGGTGATGAAAAAGAATGGCTCAATGGCGGTAAGCCGCAAATAATATTGGATAACCTGTATGCAGAAAATAAAATCGAGCCGATGATCGTGGTAATGCCCAACGGAAGAGCCATGAAAGACGACCGCGCTATCGGGAACGTTTTTGATAGTGCAAAAGTGCAGGCATTTGCAACATTTGAAAAAGATTTGCTCAACGATTTGATTCCTTTTATTGAAAAAAAATATCCCGTATTAAAAGATCGGGAGAGCCGTGCTATTGCCGGTCTCTCAATGGGCGGCGGGCAATCATTGAACTTTGGATTGGGTAACCTGGATAAGTTCGCGTGGGTAGGTGGTTTTTCATCTGCACCCAATACCAAAAAGCCGGAGGAACTGGTGCCTGATCCTGAAACCGCAAAAGGCAAATTGAAACTGTTGTGGATATCCTGCGGTGATAATGATGGCCTGATAGGTTTCAGCAAACGAACGCATGATTACCTGTACCAGAAAAATGTACCGCATATTTATTATATCGAACCCGGTGTGCATGATTTCAACGTCTGGAAAAATGGGTTATATATGTTCTCGCAATTCCTGTTTAAACCGGTAGATGTTTCTTCTTTTTCAAAATATACATTACTCGGTACGCCTGCTTCAAGTAATGTACGGTCGGCAAAATATCCGCAGGTTCTGCCTGATAACCGTGTTATATTTCGCATCAAGGCACCCGATGCACAGCGCGTGCAGGTGGATCTTGTAAAGAAATATGACATGCAAAAAGATACCGGCGGTTACTGGCAGGTAACGACTGATTCTGTCAGTGAAGGTTTTCATTATTACTCCCTGCTTATCGATGGTGTTCCTCTTGCCGATCCGGCAAGTGAAACATTTTATGGTATGGGCAGAATGGCTGCAGGCATCGAAATCCCGTTTACCGGCGGAGAATATTATGCCGTAAAAAATGTTCCGCACGGAGATATACGGATCAAACGCTATTATTCGCCGGTTACCAATTCATGGCGCCGCATGTATATTTATACGCCACCCGGTTACGATGACAACATAAATGAAAAATACCCGGTGCTGTATATACAACATGGAGGCGGTGAAGACGAAAGAGGTTGGTCCACACAGGGCAAAACAGACCTGATACTGGATAACCTTATTGACGAAAAGAAGGCAAAACCAATGCTGGTTGTAATGGCAGATGGAAATTTTGGTTCGGGTGGTATTGCAGGTTTTGGTGAACAGACACTAAGAATGTTCGAGAACGAAATGAAACAGGCGGTGATTCCTCTTGTTGAAAAGAACTACCGGGTAGCCACAGACGCAAATAGCCGGGCACTCGCAGGCCTGTCGATGGGTGGTTTACAAACCTTATATGCCGGTATAAAAAATACACAGCTGTTTGCTTATCTCGGTGTATTCAGCTCAGGCTGGTTTGCAAATAATACTGCCCTTTCAAACCCGCAGTATGAGTATATGAAAAGTAATGCAGCAACTATAAACAGCAACCTGAAATCGCTGTGGATATCCATGGGCGGTAAAGAGGATATTGCTTACAACAATTGTAAAATCATGCTCGCCAAATTTGATGAGATGGGAATAAAGTATACATACAGCGAATATCCCGGTGGGCATACCTGGCCGGTATGGAGAAATAATCTTTACAACTTTGCGCAATTATTATTCAAATAACCATTTACCATCGTTCAAAAGACCCTTGACTGTATTGCCGGGTGAAATCCGGCAACATTCTTTTCCCGGCAGTAATTGCAGGAAGAACACTTATTTTCACCACTGTTAATCATCACAATGAAAGAAAGATTGTTTGTTGTTCTCTTATTCTTTATCTCGCTGTGCAATGCGCAGAGCAGCCAAAATTTAAAATTATGGTATAAACAACCGGCGGGTGACACCTGGGAAAACGCATTGCCTATCGGCAATGGGCGGTTGGGCGGCATGGTATATGGAAACGTGGGCAAAGAAACAATCCAGCTGAACGAACATACTGTCTGGAGCGGTGGCCCAAACCGTAATGATAATCCTGCTTCACTGGATTCATTGGCTGTTATACGTCAATTGATTTTTGATGGTAAACAAAAAGAGGCCGAAGACATTGCGAACAGGATCATCATTACCAGGAAATCGCATGGACAGATGTTTGAGCCGGTAGGCAGTGTGCAACTTGTTTTTGATGGTGTTAACAACTATACCGACTATTACCGCGAACTGGATATTGAGCAGGCTGTCAGCAAAACGTCTTATACGGCAGGCGGCATCAAATTTACACGTGAAGCTTTTGCATCTATTCCTGACCGTGTCATTATGATGCGGTTGACAGCGGATAAACCAAACAGCATTTCCTTCACGGCTTCACTATCAACACCGCAACCAAAGGCTACTGTTGCAACAACCGCATTGAAAGAACTGACAATAGCCGGTACCACCATTGATCATGAAGGAGTAAAAGGTTTAGTGAAATTTAAAGGCATTGTACGGATCAAACCGGAAGGAGGCGTATTCACTTCCAATGATACATCCCTGGTAATTAAAAATGCAAACGCTGCAACAATTTATATTTCTATTACCACCAATTTCAATTCCTATCATGACGTCAGCGGGAACGAGAACAAACGGGCTGCAGATTTTTTGAATAAGGCGTATGCAAAATCTTATTCCGTATTATTAAAATCGCATGTCAGTGCTTACCAGAAATATTTCAACAGGGTAAAACTGGATCTCGGCACAACGGATGCAGCCGGTCTTCCGACAGATGAGCGATTAAAGAATTTCAATTCAACAAGCGATCCGCAGTTTGTAACGCTCTATTATCAGTATGGACGCTATTTATTGATCTCTTCGTCGCAGCCGGGCGGACAACCTGCGAACCTGCAGGGAATCTGGAATAATAAGATGTATCCGCCATGGGACAGCAAATACACCATTAATATCAATGCTGAAATGAATTACTGGCCTGCCGAAAAAACAAATCTCTCCGAGCTGCACGAACCATTTTTGCAATTGATCAAAGAACTTTCCATAACCGGTCAGCAGACAGCAAAAGATATGTATGGTGCAAGAGGATGGATGGCCCATCACAACACCGATATCTGGCGGGCAACAGGTGCCGTTGATGGTGCTTTGTGGGGAGTATGGAGTGCGGCCGGCGGATGGACCAGTCAGCATCTTTGGGAGCATTACTTATATAGTGGCGATAAATTTTTTCTGGCATCAGTATACCCTGTGTTGAAAGGAGCTGCATTGTTTTATGTTGACTTCCTGGTAGAGCATCCCGCTTATCATTGGCTGGTCATCAACCCCGACATGTCGCCGGAGAATGCACCAAAGGCCCACCAGGGTTCGTCGCTCGATGCCGGTACTACAATGACCAACCAGATCGTTTTTGACATATTCAATACCGTTATACGCGCTGCGGCGATATTACATAAGGACCAGGCGTTTGCCGACACATTGAAACAACTGCGCAACCGCCTGCCGCCGATGCATATCGGGCAGCATGGCCAGTTGCAGGAGTGGCTGCAGGACATTGACGACCCAACCGACAATCACCGGCATATTTCCCACCTGTATGGCCTGTTTCCTTCCGGGCAGATCTCACCGTACCGCACACCCGAACTTTACAGTGCGGCAAAAACTACATTGCTGCAGCGCGGCGATGTATCGACAGGCTGGAGCATGGGTTGGAAAGTAAACTGGTGGGCGAGGTTGCAGGATGGCAATCACGCTTTTAAATTGATCCGGAGCCAGCTCACACCTGTCGGCACCAATGCAGGGGGCGGCGGCACGTATAACAATCTTTTTGATGCACATCCACCGTTCCAGATAGACGGCAACTTTGGATGCACTTCCGGTATAACGGAAATGCTCATGCAAAGTGCAGATGGTAATCTCCACCTGCTGCCCGCTCTTCCGGATGTATGGCCGTCCGGTGTTGTAAAAGGACTAAGAGCACCGGGAGGTTTTGAAATAACCGAAATGGAGTGGAAGAATGCACAACTTATAAAGCTTGTTGTAAAATCTATTTTGGGAGGTAATCTTCGGCTACGTGTTCCAAATTCAATGAAAGTACAAGGCGTTGGTTTTCTTCAAACTGCTGGCGCAAAAAATCCCAATCCATTTTATTATGTGGAAGAAACACCGGTGCCCGTCAAGTCGCCAAAGGCAACCATCAGCCTGCCGCAGCTGAAGCAAACCTTTATTTATGATTTAGCAACAGAACCCGGTAAAAAATATACGTTGATCAATAAGTAGTGCAGGAGATTGACCCAATGGACCTTTAAATGTTAATTTTAAAAATCAAAATTGTTATAGATCGACATGCGATATTTTATCCTGGCTTGTTTGATATTGTTCGTTAACGCAACGATCATGTACGGACAGAAGCAGCAGAGCGATAACGGCGATGGAACGTATACCAATCCATTAATTGCCGCAGACTTTCCTGATCCTGATGTTGTTTTTGTAAACGATACCTATTACATGGTCAGTACCACCATGTTTGTATTTCCCGGTGTTACGATCTTAAAATCGCACGACCTTGTTAACTGGGAGTATTGCAGCAATGCCGTATCAAGATTCGATTTTGACAAATGTTACAATCTGGACAGCTGCCACCGGTACAGCCATGGTCAGTGGGCGACCAGTTTTAAATATCATAACGGTAAATTTTACCTGCTGTTTATTACGTTGAATGAGGGAGGGTTTATGTGTACGTCTGAAAAAGCAGAAGGGCCATGGACAATCACTCATCTGCCCAAAGGTTTTTATGATCCCGGTTTATTCTTTGATGACGACGGGAAAATTTATGTAGCGCAAGGGTTTAATAAAATTTCTATAACAGAAGTCGATGCAAATCTTGCCCCGGTAGCCAAAGATTCATTAGTGTTTACGGGCGACATACGCAAAGGCCTGGAGGGAACACATGTATATAAGCTCAATGGTTATTATTATTTATACTGTACATATGGCGGGCTTGACGGGTTCCAGGTAGCTCTTCGTTCAAAAAATATCTACGGTCCCTATGAACAAAAAGTTGTGATAAGAGATACTACACCGGGAATTAATTTTGGTATACACCAGGGAGCACTTATACAAACTCAAACCGGTGAATGGTGGACTATCCTTTTTGTTGACAGCGGACCATTCGGTCGATTTCCATCGCTGCAGCCGGTGACGTGGATCGATGATTGGCCAATGGTTGGAGTTAATGGCAAAGCAGTTGTTACATTTAAAAAACCGGTGGTCGGGAGATCTTACCCGATTAAAATACTACCAACATCGGATGAGTTCAATGATAAAAAGCTGGCCATGCAATGGGGATGGAATCACAATCCTGATTCAGGCAAATGGTCATTGATACAACGGCCGGGATGGTTAAGATTAACAACAGGCAAAATAGCTTCGAACCTGCGCGAAGCACGCAATACACTTACACAACGACCATTTACTTACTACAACGATTCGATACCCGCTGTTGCTGTTACAAAAATGGATGTGAGCAAAATGAAAGACGGTGATATTGCCGGCCTGGCTGTGTTCCAGGATCCTTATGCTTTTATTGCCGTGAAACAAGATGATAAATCGCGACAATTAATTATGGTAAACGACGGAGAACCGGTTGCCTCTATTCCTTTAAAAAGCAAAATAGTTTACCTGCGGGTCACCGCCTCAAACAGCACAAAGAGAGCCCGGTTTGAATATAGCGTTGACAACAAAACATTCCACGCGATTGGGAATGACCTTATGATGAAATTCAATTTATCTGTATTTACCGGGAATAAGTTTTGCCTTTTCAATTATGCCACAAAACAACCGGGTGGATTTGTTGATATTGATTGGTTCAG
>Ga0207683_10002410_pt1 | contig 16328 bp, 12 predicted proteins | sample KBSM73metaG_FD_184333 | JGI IMG/M metagenome (GOLD analysis project Ga0207683, IMG submission 184333) | Miscanthus rhizosphere microbial communities from Kellogg Biological Station, Michigan, USA - KBS M7-3 metaG (SPAdes) (version 2) | ecosystem: Host-associated > Plants > Roots > Rhizosphere >... | reverse complement strand
GATCGCAGCAACCGCGCGGTGCCGCGCGCAATCGCCAGCGCCGTCTCCGACTGGCGGCGGTCCAACGGAGCGACGAGACTGATCTGGCGGGCGGGCGATTCCATCGTCGTGAACCCTATCCGATTTCACGACGACCACCCAGCAGCGATGCCAAGTCCGGCGAAAAGCCGGCCATAAATTTGTCCGCAACCCGCCTTTTTTGGACCTCAGCGCATCGCGAAGCCAAGGGAACCTTGCTTCCGAGGGACAAAGCACTGGAGGAGATCCACGATGCCACGCATCGCTACATCAGCGTTTGCCCTCGCTCTTACGGCCCTGTCCCTGTCAGCCGGCCCGTCGCCAGCCCTTGCAAAACCCGCCGTCGAAGTAGCCTTCGTGCTCGACACCACCGGCTCGATGGGTGGCCTGATCGAAGGCGCCAAGCGCAAGATCTGGTCGATCGCCACGGCCATCGTCGATTCCAATCCCGACGCCGACATCCGCATGGGCCTTGTCGCCTATCGCGACATTGGCGACGATTATGTGACCAAGAAAATCGAACTCACCACCGACATCCAGGACCTCTACGCCAGCCTTCTGGAACTGAAGGCGCGCGGCGGCGGCGACTGGCCCGAAAGCGTCAACGAGGCGCTCGACATTGCGGTCAACAAGCTGCAATGGACCTCGGGCGCCGATACCAGACGGATGTGTTCCTGGTCGGCGATGCGCCGCCGCACATGGATTACGCGCAGGACACCAAATATCCGGTCACGCTGTCGGTGGCGAAGCAGAAGGACATCATCGTCAACGCGGTGCTGGCCGGCGACGCCCGCGATACCGAGCGGGTGTGGCGCGATATCGCCCGGAACGGCAACGGCCGCTTCATTCCGATCCCGCAGGACGGCGGCCAGGTCGTCATCATCGAGACGCCTTACGATGAAGACATCATCATCCTGCAGCGGGAGATCAACGGCACCGTGATCCCCTACGGCCCGCGCGCCATGCAGAAGCGGACCGAAAGCAAGACCAAGCAATTGTCCGAGGTCGCCGCCGCCGCGCCCGCGCAGGCCTCGGAGATGGCGAGCTATCTCAACAAGCGTTCAAAGGCGACGTCTGAGGCCGTCACCGGCGCCGGCGATCTCGTCGCCGACGTCTCTACCGGCCGCAGCAGCTTTTCCGCCATCAAGGAAGAAGACCTGCCCGACAATCTGCGCGCGATGAAGCCCGAGCAGCGCGTCGAGGAAGTCAACAAGCAGATGAGCCAGCGCAAGGCGCTCAATGAGAAGCTCGCCGCCCTGGTGGCGAAGCGCGACAAATATGTCGCCGACCAGCGCACCAAGGCGCCGCCGAAGGCGTCGTCGTTCGACCGCGTGGTCGAGGAGACGCTGAAGGCGCAGATCAAGCGGTGAACGACACCCTCACCACGAGTCGTCCCCGCCTAGTGCGCAATTGCGCACAGGGCGCGGGGACCCATAGCCACCAATGTGTGTTGTTACGCCAGGCTGGAGCTACAGCCTTCGCACAACACACGCCTGTGGTTATGGGGTCCCGGCTCGCGCTTCGCTTGGCCAGGACGACAGCGCTCAAACGTGCCGGCCCACGGCGAGCTGGTAGATCGTGATAATCACCTCGAACAGGATCAGGAGCACGATAATCACTTCGAGCCGCAGCGAGCGCCGCGTGTCGATGATATCGGTCAACACCTGCGCGGTCTCGGCGATCACGGCGAGCTTGCGGTTCAGCGATTCGGCGCGCTCCCTGAGTTCGTATTCGTCCTCCAGCCGCGCATACAGCCGCTCGAGGTGAGGTTTGTCCCAGAGGATGTCGGGCTTTTCCGAGACTTCGACGGGTCCCGTCACCCGGTGACGCACCGACAACGCGTTGCCGATATGTTTGAGGATCGAACCGCGACCGCCGCTGATCCGCCCGCTCTGCGCCAGTTCGCGCGCAAGCGGTTCGGTCACATCGAATACCGTGGCCACCTCGCGCTCGTGCCGGGCCAGGACGACGCTCTTGGCCAACACCTCGGCGACCAGGATCAGCCTCTCCGGCGAGAGGCTTTGCAGGCAGACCGGGCCGCCCGGCGCAATCTGCTCATCTTTATCACCGGACAGTTCGATGACGGCAATTTCCTCGTCGCGCCGCGCAAGCGGCCGTATCAAGCGTGATTGCAGTCCGCGAAGGAATTCCTCTTCTTCCAGGGCGTTGAGGCCGATGAGAACGACCACACCGTAACGAAACAGGACAGCGACGCCGTTTTCATTGACGCGAAACGCCAGCGGCGTCGTTGCCAGCACGTCGCCGCGCTCGAGGCCCGACGTATTGAGGCGATCGCTGACAAAAAACGCCCGGGCCGTCGTTCGGGTCCCGCCGAGCGGCGATTTGGAGGCTTGGTCCATGAACAGCGTATCCCGGCCGAAATCGCGATCTGACCGATGCGATTTCGAGTTTTCGTCACTAAATATCGTCTATGCAACTCTATCACGGACGGAAACGGCACACATATCGGTTCCCACCCGTGTTGCCCCCTTTTCAAGGTTGAATATGGTGCCTGCCATGGATGACAAAACCGAGACCCAGGCCGAGACCCAAGCCAAGGCCGGCGCGATGATCGTGCCGGTGACGCTGTTCGAGCAGAACTGCACCATCATCTGGCACGAGCCTTCCAAGAAGGCCGTGGTGATCGACCCCGGCGGGGACGTTCCAAAAATCCTGGAAGCGATCAAGCAGACCGGCGTCATGGTCGAGAAGATCTGGCTGACGCACGGCCATATCGACCATGTCGGCGGCGCCGCCGACTTGCGCGACGCGCTGCAGGTGAAGATCGAGGGTCCTCATATCGCCGACAAATACCTGCTCGACAATGTCGTCTCGAGCGGCGAGCGCTTCGGCATGACCGGCGTGCGCGATTTCGGACCCGACCGCTGGCTTGATGAAGGCGATCAGGTCTCGATCGGCGACCTGACCTTCGACATCCTGCACTGCCCCGGCCATTCACCGGGCAGCGTGGTGTTCTTCAACAAGGAACTGCGCTTCGCCCATGTCGGCGACGTGCTGTTCAACGGCTCGGTCGGGCGCACCGATCTGCCCGGCGGCAGCCACGCCACGCTGATCAGCTCGATCAAGGAAAAGCTGCTGCCGCTCGGTGACGATGTCGGCTTCATCTGCGGCCATGGTGCCGGATCCAGCATCGGCCAGGAACGCCTGACCAACCCGTTTATCACCGGCGAGATCGGAATCTGATTCCGCAGGGCTGAAGGTTGGGACGCGGCTATTTCATCAGCCCCGCGGCCGTCAGGGCGCGGGTGATGACGGAGCCGACATCGATGCCCCGGCGCTTCGGTTCGCGCGGCACCGGCTTGGTCTGGCCAACTGGTTTGTGGACTCTCGACCAGAGCGTGGCGGCAAGATCGGACGACTGCAGGGATTCCGTGGCGGCGGACGGAACGATATTCGACGCTGGCGCCGGCTTGGCCGCTTCGCTGGCCGGAATGATACGGTCAGTCAGGCCGAAGAAATCAGCGATGTGATAGGACGACGAGATCCCCGCTTCGATCAGGAATGCGCCTTCCGCGCCATAGGGCTCGTCATTGCCGGCCAACCCCAGCGGCGTGCCATGGGCCATGTCGGTGATGGTGTAGGACTCGACGACGGTCTCGCCGTCGGCGTTCCACCAGACCTCGCGCGGATGGCCGTCGACATCGACGGCCGACATCGGCGCGGACGGCAGGCCGTGGACGTCGAGCCATTGCTTGACGATTTCATTGGCGTTGCCGGGATTCACGGTGCGATCGGCGCTGCCGTGCCACACCGACACTTTCGGCCACGGACCGTTGTGCCTGGAGGCCTTGCGGACGAGATCGCCCAACTTGCCGGCGGGACGCGACGTCGACTGCATCATGCCGCCGAGCGCTTCGCGGACATTGCTGGCGATGCCATAGGGCAGACCGGCGATGATGGCGCCGCCCGCGAACACCTCCGGATAGGTCGCCAGCATCACCGACGTCATCGCGCCGCCGGCGGAAAGCCCGGTGATATAGATGCGGCGGGGATCGATCTTGTGATCGGCGACCATCCGCGCGACCATCTGCCGGATCGAAGCGGCTTCGCCGCGGCCGCGCGTGACATCGCCCGGATTGAACCAGTTGAAGCAGGTGTTGGCGTTGTTGGAGCCCTGCTGTTCGGGCATCAGCAACGCAAAGCCATAGCGCTTGGCGAGCGTCGACCAGCCGGTGCCGAGGTCGTAAGCGGCCGCGCTCTGGCCGCAGCCGTGCAGAACGACGACGAGCGCCGGCGCGCGCGGCAATGGCTCCGGCACATGGGCGAACATTTTGAGCGCACCGGGATTGGTGCCAAACCCTGAGATTTCAACCAGCGGACTCCGCCCCGCGGGCGAAGCGGTTCGGCCATAGGCTCCCAAACCATTGAACCCGTTCAGGTTCGGGAAATGGCGCAAGAATTCGACGTTCTTCGCGAGCGACAAGATGGCTCCTGGGGCGATTGTTCTTAATTCAACAGTACTCAGAGCAGATAGTTGCTGCACTGCAAAATAAAAAGACCGTGCACTGTCATTCCTCACAATCAAATTTTTGCAGGTGACGTTAATTTGTCACCCGTTGGCGCGACGCATCCATGTCAGAAATGCGACGCAGGCGATAATCGACAGCGCAAACAGCGCTGATGCGGCAAGCAACGCCAGCCGGCTCGACTGGTTCGATTCGATCGCAAAGAATACCGCACCGATCGCCGCGACGCCTGCGGCGTTGGCAATCTGCGCCGTGGTGCCGTAGATGCCGGAGGCTGCGCCGGCGCTCACGGGCCTCACGGTCGAGAGCACGGCGCTCGACAATGCCGCCATGACGAGCCCCTGGCCGTAGCCGAAGATCGTCAGCACCAGGGCAAGAACCATGGCGGACGGCGTATCGATCCATTCGATCGCCATCATTAACGCCGCAAGGCCGGTAATCTGCACCGCGCAGCCCTCGATCAGTACCAGCGTGCCGCGATGTTTGGCGCGTGCTCCACTATGGCGCGAGGCGATCACGAAGGTCAGCGCCAGCGGCAGGAAGACCAGGCCGGCCTGCAGCGGCGGAATCTGCAGCCCCTTCTGCATGTACATGGTCATGACCAGGTAGAACGACAGATTGGCGAAGAAGAAAAAGAACACGGCGGCAAGCCCGCGCATGAACGCCTTGTCCGTCAGCAGCGCGAGATCGATCAACGGCATGCCGCCGCGGCGGGCAACCGCCCGTTCGAGCCGCAGGAAGACGCCGACGATGGCAACACCTGCCGCCATCACCAGCCAGACCGCGGGCGACCAGTGCAGATCGTGACCGACCAGCAGCGGGCCGATCAGGCACAGCAGCCCGAGAAACAGCACGATCGCACCCGGAATATCCAGCCGCGTGCCGGCCCGGCGCTGAAAGCTCGGCATGATTTTCCAGGCCGCGGCGATGATGACCGCGCCGAAGGGCACATTGACGAAGAACACCGCACGCCAGCCCAGCCCCGCGAGATCAAGCGTGACCAGGATGCCGCCGAGCAGGAAGCCTGCGGCGCCGGCCAGCCCGAGCACGATGCCGTAGATACCAAAGGCGCGGGCGCGCGAGGCATCCGCGAACAACAGGTGAATGGTGGCAAGCACCTGCGGCACCATCAGCGCCGCCGTCGCGCCCTGCGCCAGCCGCGCGGCGATCAGTTCAGGGCCGGATTGCGCCAGGCCACACCACAGCGAGGTGACCGTGAAGCCCGCGACGCCTGACATGAACACGTTCCGCGCGCCGTAGATATCGCCGAGCCGGCCGCCGGTGACGACCAGCGTGGCATAGGCGATCAAATAGACCGCGATCACCGCCTCGATCTGCGCCGCGCTCGCGTGCAGTTCCGTCGCGATCGTCGGGATCGCAACGTTGACGATGAAGGCGTCGACCCCGAATATGAATTGCGCCGCGACGACGATCGCAAGCACCCACCAGCGGCGCGATGCATCGACGGCATGAGAGACGATCTGATGCATGACAACGGGCCTCGTCCGGGAATAATTTCCCCGGATGATCTCAGGCTTCGGTCATGTCCGCGATTACCCCGGAGGTAAGCCTTCCCGGGCGGATCGGCGGGGGCTTCACGCCGCAGCGCTAGATCGCCTTCAGCTTCCGATAGGCGAACCACACCATCTTCAACAACAGCCAGCCGTCCCGAAAGCGCGATATCTGGGTCTCGCCGAACGTCCGCGCCTTGTAGTGGATCGGCGTTTCGATGATTTTGAGATTCTGCTTCGCGGCGCCGAAGATCAGGTCGAAATCGCCGAATGGATCGAAGTTTCCGAAATAGCCGCGCTCCCGTACCAGCACCTCGTAATCCTTGCGCAGCAGCACTTTGGTACCGCACAGCGTATCGGTCAGCCGGGTATTGACGAGATAGCTGAACAGATAGGCAAAGCAGCGATTGGCAATGAAGTTGAGCGGACGCATCGCTTCGTTTTCCATCGGATAGACCAGCCGGGTGCCGTTGACGAACTCTGCCTTCCCGGTTTCGATGACGGCGTGGTACTTGGGCAGCGCTTCCGGCGGCATCGTCAGATCCGCGTCGAGAATCATCAGCACGTCGTTGCTTGCCGCGGCAAAGCCCTTGCGGACCGCATCGCCTTTGCCCTTGCCGTCCTGCTTCAGAACCTTGATATCCCAGCTATCCCTGTAGGCATCGCGAACGCGCTCACATTCCTCGAAAGTGCCGTCACTGGAATTGCCTTCGACGAACAGAATCTCCTGCGCCGAGCCGAACCTTGGCATGCGCCGAATCGCATCTTCGATATTGCCGCGCTCGTTGCGACAGGGGATGAGAATGCTTGCCGACAATTTCCGGTCCGGAAACGATCTTACCGGCCGCCCGACCAGATAGGTCCGCAGGCACAGTTGCCGGATGGCCGGCAGCGGCGCGATGAACCGGTTGATGAACGGCCCAAGTCCAAACAGACGGATGGGGATCAATTGCCGTTGCTCCCCGCGTATCACCTCGAAATCCGCAAGGTCCATCAAGTTCAGGAAATCCACCGTCGCAATGTAATTGATCTGGGATTGCCGGCTCTTGAATCGCAGCAACTCGGCAAGCTTCAGAACCGGCTCCCACAGGTGCGAATAATAGGCAATGACGATGCGCGTGGAGGGCTCGCACAGGTCATGCACAAGCTTCAATGTGCCATCGATATCTTCAAACATACCGATGGTGTCGGTAATCACGATGTAATCAAACGGCCCTTGAAGAGACGCCAGGATGGCCGGATCTTCCGCGTCACCCAGAATGAAATGCAGGCCGGGGTGAAGTTCGCGGGCTCTGGCGATCGTCCTCGGGCTGAAATCAACCCCTATTCCATGGGAGGGTCGTAAAGAAGCCAGCAGGTCTCCGCGGCCGCAGCCCAGGTCCAGCACGCGCTTGCCGGGCGGAATCAGGAACTGCGTGAACCTCAAATCGTCTTCACGGTAAGCGCCGTTGTATTTGCCCCTGCGATATTGCTCGCCGCCGCTGCCTTCGGCATGATCAAGCAGCGCTTGCTTGCGTGGGCTAAAAGGCTTCGCCTCGTCAAGTTCACCGGACTGAAAAGCAACCATTGCGGCCTCAAAATAATGTCGGGACGGATGTTCGGCGCACCTTGTGGCCGTCATCGGCGAATCAAAAGGAACGTCGTGCGCAGTTCGATCAGTTTGTCGCCGTCCCGCATGGCGGCCGGCTTCGACGACAGCAAGGCGACGTTGGAGGCGGCTTTGACGCTTTCCGCGGTCGGGAAGTAGTTTTTGTCGAGTACATAGGCGCCGACTTCACGATCATTCGAGCCGTCGGCGATGCTGCTGATCACGTTCGGACGGCGTTTGCGGTAGGCGTCGGTCAACCTGGGGACGCTGCCAAAGGTCACGACGTATCCTTCTCCGTACTCCGCAAACGGGCTCTTGTAGACAAATTCCACGATACGTTTCTCGTCTCTGAGGTGCACGCGGATGTCTTCAAGATCCGCCGCGGCCAGTTCGGTCGTGCTGTGCCGCGACGCCAGCACGGCGATCAGCGACGGCATGGTTTGCGCGGCCATGAACAGCGACGCTGCCACGGCAGCAGCAGTCCAGGCCGTGCGCGGCAGATAGCCCCAGTCCTTCAGCAACAGATAGCCGCCAACGAACGCAGCGGGCAATGTCGCGGAAACGCCCGCTGTATAGTGAAGTGCGTAGTGTTTCAGGACAATGGCCGCGGACAGCACGGAAGCAAGTCCCGATCCGGTCGCGATGATCGCTACGGGGAAATGCGACGCCCCTCTCAAGCCGGTGGCAAATCCGCCCACGACCAGAGCAGTTCCGCCCAGCAACGCGATATACATCGCATAGGTTTTGTCGGACGGTATCGCGGCGATGGCCCGCCAGACAGCATCCCCGCTGACCACGACGTCTTGTCCTGCCCCATACAAGCCGGAGCCCCGAAAGACCTGCTTATGGAATTCTATCAGGCTGTGAAATCCCTCACGCCCGATGACGACGAAGCCGACCGCAATGACGATGAGGACCAGGGTGACGGCAAAGACGACGCAGAGTTGGCTGGCCCGGTACCATCCCGGCCTGCGGAAAACAAGGTTGAGGATACCCGTCACGGCAAACGCGAGCATGACGTAGACGTAGGACAGCTTGTTCAAATACCCAAGCGCGCCCACCGACGCCGAGAGAGCCGGCACACCCGGAAGCAGGTCACGGTCATATGCAAGCCTTACCAGCACGACAAAGAACAGGGCATTGATGACAATCGCGAACGAATCGATCGATGGCGACATGAACATGAGCAATGTCGCCGGCGTCGAGACCAGCCACACGGTCAGGCCGAGCGCGGCAACGCCGGCCGGGACGAGTTTCCTCGCCGTATGCGCAAATAAATGGACGCCGGCTGCACCAACCAGCGCCCCCAGACAAATCGAAATCCAGCGATACCGCTCGATGTTATCGATTACCGTCGCAAAGAATCCGGGATCCGCGGATGCTGTCGGATATCCGCTGAGCGCCAGCGCCAGCCAACTCATGAAGTAAAAGGGAACCCCCGGGTGATCCATCAGACCCCGCGCGGGGTACATTTGACGGTCGGCAAGCCGATAGGCGAGGTTTAGCGCGTCTGCGAGTCCGTGAAGCTCATAGTCGGTATTTGCCCACAACGAACTTGGATATAGCCAGAAGAGAATAGGCGGAATCGAGAGAAAGAGGATCGCAAAGACAACCGGCAACAATCTGCGCAGACCAAGAATCATAATGTGGGACCGATTTCGCCATCGCTCGGCAAATTGCATAGGAGCCGAGGGGCGCCTTACAATAACGCAGTGCCTCTACAGCGCAAATAGGCCGGAGGCGCGCGATCTTTGCGGACCCCGGCACGCGGCTTTGCCGGGTGCCGCGGCATCGGCAGCGTGATAGCTTGGCGCAAGCCGCCCTTCGGGCAAGCATGAGCCGCGCTGGCCGGTACCGGATCCTTCCCAAATGCTTCAAGGCTTCGTAAAAAACGCCGTCGTCAAGCTGTTCGCCGTCACGGCGAAAGCCGGTGTGCACCGGCTGCCCGGCTTCCATCGGGTCTTTCTGACGCTCTACCCCATCTACAAGCAGTATTTTGAAGCGGGCCCGATTGATCAGCTCAGGGAATTCGTGCCGGACGGATCCCTGGTCATCGACGTCGGCGCCAACATCGGCTTCTTCTCGCTCCGCTTTGCCGAATGGGTCGGCGACGGCGGCAAGGTAATTGCCATCGAGCCGGAGGACCAGAATTACGAAAACCTGATTTCGGCGCTGAAGCGCGCAGGCCTCGGTGATCGCGTTCATGCGTTGAAGGCCGTCGCTGCGGCCGAGCCCGGAATGACGTTTCTCGAAATCAACCCGTTGCATCCGGCCGACCACAAGCTTTCCCGCAATGGCACCGGCTTGCCCGTAACGGCCGTGACCCTCGACCGACTTGTCCAGGACAAGGGGCCGTTGCGTCCGGCGCTGGTGAAAATCGATGTCCAGGGCGCGGAGATGCTTACGCTCCAGGGCATGACCGACATTCTGAAAATCGCCGGTCCTGCGCTGTTCATCGAACTCTCCGAGCAGGGGCTGCTGAAGTTCGGGACGTCGGTATCGGCTATTCTGCACCTCCTGTCGGACAACGGATACGAGCCCTACTGGTTGACCCGATCGGGACACCGGAACGCAACCCGATCCGAGATCGACGTCAGAACAGCGGGGGCCGAATATGTCGATGTGCTGTTTCTCAAGAACGCCGTCGTCGACGGCGGCTAAAGTTTCCGCTTGGTGCGGACGCTGAACGTGCAGCAGTGAGGCCGGCTGCACGTTCAGCGTTTCTCACTGTCGGGCGACGAGCAGCTATGGGTTGAAGTGGTAGTTCACACCGAACTTCACGAGGTGCAGGTTCTGGGTGATCTTGGTGGCCGTTGCGTTTAACGCGATGCCGGCGCCGAAGGGCCCGCCCACCCCCGTGCCCTGCAACTGGACCTGTTGCGCGAACATCTTGATGTAATCGTATTCGGCCTTGACCGACCAATTCGGCGCGAACGCATATTCACCGCCGGCGCCTACCACCGCGCCGGTGTGAACGGCCTTGCCGGCGTAATCGATCGACGTGGCGATGATGGTCACCGCCGCCGTGGCGGTGTGTCGCTCCTCGGCGATCGCGAGGCCGCCCTTGCCGTAAAGCATCCATTTGTCGCCGACGACAAAGCCGGCGCGCGCGGTGGCAAGCGCGAGCCAGTCGATCTTGCTGGTGAACGTCGTGTTGAAGACGGCGGCGCCGACGTCAATGGAGCCGCTGCGGCTGCCCTTGATGCCGGCGGCGAGGATTTCGCCTTCGACACCGAAGACGAAGCGGCCGGACTGCGCGTTGACGCCGATGGTGCCGCCCGCGAGCCAGCCTGAATTGTCAAAGCGCGGCAGGCTGCCGCCCGGCGCAACGACGCCGAAGACATCAGGCCATTGCGTCTGGCCCCAGCCATATCCGCCCTGCGCACCGATATAGGCGCCGGTCCAGTTGGTGCCCGGCGCCGCCGGCACAGCGACAAAGGACGGATCGGGCGCAACGCCGTCGAAGCGATAATTGGCGCCGAGCTTGACGACATGGATGGCCTGCTCGACGCGATTGTTGTCAGCAGACGGCGTTGCGACGCCCCCGTTGGTGGCCTGCCCCACCAGCCGCGCCGTGGCGGTGCCGAGATGATGGTAGTTGTATTCGGCGAGGATCGACCACGGACCAGCAAGCGCATATTCAGCGCCGAAACCCATCATCGGCGCGTAGCGGGTTTCCGAACCGCTTAGATTCACCGTTTGAACGACCGGAGCGCCACCGACGAGCAGGTTCGCATCGACACGGTAATCGTGCTTCTCGTGCGCCGCCGTGATGCCGCCCTTGGCGAAGACAAACCAGCGATCTGCCGCGATCCCGGCGCGCCCTGCGAATGTAGCGAGACTATCGATCTTCGACGTCGCGCGGGTCTCGACCATGACGCCGAAGGCGGGACTGCCGAGGGTCGAAACACCGGTTCCCTTGATGTCGGCCCAGGAGCCGTCAAGTTCCAAACCGAAGACAAGGCTGCCGAGCTGCTTGTTGATGCCGACCTGGCCGCCAACCAGCGGGCCGCGCGCAACGAAGGCCGCCGGACGGTCCAGCCCCCAGTCCTTCATGCCGCCGCCGTAACCGGCATGAGCGCCGATATAGACGCCGCTCCAGTCGAGGCCCGCGGCAACAATCGGCTTTGCTTTCAAGGGGAGATCAGCGGCGGAAGCGCCGGCCGCGCTGGCAGCAAGGACGGAAACGGCGAGAGCAATTTTTTTCATTTCAATTCCAATGATCAAAAGAACGACGGCGCAACGGTGGGGAGGCTGCATCCCTAACCGCGATCATAACGCGCCAAAGGTTCCGCATCGTATATATTACGGCATTTTTCGAATTTTCCGTATATCTTATGGCTTTTGTGCTACAGTCCGTAAAATAGTTGGAATTTAGGCCGGGAAAACCTGGAAGAGCCGTTGCGAAGGCGCGCCGGCCGGGCAAATTCCGGAAGACTTGCGAAAATTTTCAAAGAGGCCGCGATGGCGAAGCTGGACGACACCGACCGACAACTCCTGATCCTGCTGCAGGAGGACGACCGCCAGCCGCTGGCTGCGCTTAGCGAGAAGATCGGCGTCGCCGTTTCCACCATTAACGATCGCATCAAGCGGCTGATTCGATCCGGCGTCATTTCAGGCTTCCACGCCCGCATCGCGCCGGAAGCCGTGGGGCTCGATCTGCTCGCCTTCATCATGGTGAGCTGGAGCAACCCGAAGATCGAGGCGGATTTCCTGGAACGGGTGAAGGCATCGCCGGACGTGCTGGAGTGCCATCACATCACCGGCGCCTGGAACTATCTGCTGAAGGTGCGCGTCGGCACCACGCGCGATCTCGAACGATTCCTCAGCGAAACAGTCAAGGCGGTGGACGGCGTGGAGCGAACCGAAACGCTGATCACGCTGTCGTCGACGAAGGAGACGTGGAAGGTCAGTCTCTAGGCTGCTCCATTGTGACGCTGCAGACGACGCCGCAGACGGCAGAAGCAACCGGATCGCAAGACAGCGTCCACGAATTCCGGGCCGCGGCATGCCGCCCGACTTTGCGCGACGACCATGCGCGAGCCGCCCGGCTTCGAGGATTGCCTTGCCGTTTGCCTCCCCGTAGTTTGGGACCTGAGCAACTCCAAAAACAAAATAAATCCGGAGAGAAAACCCCATGGCACGCCTCAAGTTCGGAGCCTTTCTCGCCCCGCATCATCCGATCGGCGAGAATCCGCTGCTGCAATTCCGCCGCGACCTCGACTTCGTCGAGCAGATCGACACGCTCGGCTTCGACGAGTTCTGGTGCGGCGAGCATCATTCCTCGGGCTGGGAAATGATCGCCTCGCCGGAAATGTTTTTGGCGGCCGCCGGCGAACGCACCAAGCGCATCAAGCTCGGCACCGGCGTGGTCTCGCTGCCCTATCACCATCCCTACAATGTCGCGCAGCGCATGGTGCAGCTCGACTGGATGACCGGCGGCCGCGCCATTTTCGGCTCCGGCCCGGGGGCGCTGGCCTCCGACGCGCACACGCTCGGCATCGACCCGATGACACAGCGCGACCGCCAGGACGAGGCGCTCGCGATCATCCGCCGCCTGTTCAGGGGCGAGCGCGTCACCGCCAAAAGCGACTGGTTCACGATGAACGACGCCGCGCTGCAACTGCTGCCGCTGCAGGAAGAGATGCCCTGCGTGGTGGCGTCGCAGATCTCGCCGTCGGGCATGACGCTCGCCGGCAAATACGGCATCGGCATCATCTCACTCGGCTCGATGTCGACGCAGGGCCTGATGGCGCTGCCGACGCAATGGGGCTTTGCCGAAGACGCCGCCAAGAAGGCCGGCACCACCGTGAGCCGTTCCGACTGGCGCGTGCTCCTGAGCTGGCACATTGCCGAGACCCGCGAGCAGGCGCAGCGCGAGGCCGGACCCGGCCTGATGCGCTGGCACAACGAATATAATGTCCGCACGCTGCAGCGGCCCGGCCTGGAGCCGTTCACCTCGCCCGAGGATGCGATCGAGAAAACCGCCGGCGGCGAAAACGCCGCCTCCACCATCGGCACGCCGGACGATCTGGTCAAAACCATCAAGAACCTGATGCAGGTCTCGGGCGGCGTCGGCACCATCATCGGCTTTGTGCACGACTGGGCCAATCCGGAAAATACCCGCCGCAGCTGGGACATGGTGGCGCGCTACGTGATCCCGGAAATCAACGGCTACGTCAAAGGTCTTCGCGAGTCGCAGACATTCCTGATCGAGAACCGCGCGGTGTTCGAGCGCGCCGGTCAGGCCGTGATGGCGAAGATCATGGAAAACGAAAAGGCCGCCGCCGCCCTTGCCCAGACCGGCCCGGGCCGCGTCGCGATCCCGACCATCAACGCGCCGGACCTGCAGAAGGAAGCGGCGAAACGCAAGGCGTGACGGCGTTCGCGGCAAGCCGACGATCTCGTCATTGCCTGCGACAAACGCGAAGCGTTTGCGCAAGGGAGCGCAGCGACGAAGCAATCCATACTTTCTCCGAGCCGCGAGATGGGTTGCTTCGCTTCGCTCGCAATGACGAACTTAGCGACCCTGCCCGACTGCAACATTCAGAGGCGCGTTACTTCCCGTAATATTCCTGCACGGTGTCCCACGCGATGTTCTGCAGGAAAGTTGTGGTCTGCGCGTCGAGGCCGGCGAGATAGGCGTTGCCGACCGGCGAGCGCCCGGTCAGCGCGGCGAACACCACGCACGACGCCAGGTAGGTGCCGGCCGCGCTCGGATGGCGCTTGTCGATGGCGTACAAATTGATCTCGGGCTGCTTGTCGAGCGCCTTGGCGAAGGCCAGCCCCGCCGGGATCACCAGCGCGTTGTTCGCATTGCCGGCGATCGTATAGGCCTCGGCGAGCTGTGCCGTCATTTCCGGCTTGTCGGCATAGGCCCAGGACATGAAGAACACCGGCTTTGCGCCCTTGGCGCGCACGATGTCGCTGTCCTTTTTGGCGTATTCGGTGAATACGGTCTTGAGCGTGGGATGGATCGGGCACTGGCTGCAATCCATCATGATGGCGACGTCGAACAATTTGTCGAGCTTGTTGAAGACGACGTTGTTCTGCTCGTCAAAGGAATACGAGCCGACCGCCTTGGGCCGGAAGTAGCTTTCGACGTCATGCCAGTCGATGCCCGAACCACTGATCGTGACCGAGGTGGCGCGATAGGCCTGCTTGTTGGCGGGGTCGGCCATCCGCTGCATCGCCAGAACGTGGCTGTGCATGCTGTTGTTGTAGTAGAAGAAGCTGTTGCCGATGAAGATTTCGGTCTTGGGGAAATCCGGCCCCAGCGTCGTGACGAGCGGCTTGGTCTGCGCATTTGCCACGCTCGCCGCGGCGGGGATCCCGCCCAGTGCGATGAAGGCTGTCGCGAGAACACGAAACAATTTCGGCATGGATTTCCCCCTGATACGCCTGGTTTTGGCACACGATAGCACGCCTTCGGGCGCGATGGCGCGAATTGAACCACCCCCGAGGCATCCCGTCACAGGTCCGTGCCATAGCCACCGCGAAACAAGGCCTTATTTGCGGGGGTAGGCGACGGCCGCGCCGCGATATTCGGTCCGCGACAAAGCCGCCGATCCGATGGATAATGTCCGCGATTTGCGAGACTTAAAACCGGAGCAATGACCCATGTCGATGCAGAGTGTTGCTTCTCCCGCCAATATCCCGGTGCCGCCGAACCCCAAGGCGTTACGGCACATTCCCGGTAACGAGGGTTGGCCGTTCATCGGCAACACGCTGGCGGTGCTGGCCGACCCCAAAGGACAGATTGAGAAGTCGGCGGCCAAATACGGCCTGATTTACCGCACCCATCTGTTCGGCGAGACCAGCGTGACGATGCTCGGGCCCGAGGCCAACGAGCTCGTGCTGTTCGACCAGGGGCGGCTGTTCTCCTCCACCCATGGCTGGGGGCCGATCCTCGGCTTGCTGTTTCCGCGCGGGCTGATGCTGCTGGATTTTGAGGAGCACCGCCTGCACCGCCGCGCGTTGTCGGTCGCGTTCAAGTCGGGGCCGATGAAGTCCTACCTCGTCGATCTCGACCGCGGCATTGCCGCGCGGGTCAAGCAGTGGAAGGCACAGCCCGGCGAGATGCTGGTGTATCCGGCGATGAAGCAGCTCACGCTCGATCTGGCGGCGACGTCGTTCCTCGGCGCCGAGATCGGGCCTGAGGTCGACGAGATCACCCGCGCCTTCGTCGACATGGTGGCCGCAGCCGTGGCGCCGATCCGGCGGCCGCTGCCGTTCACGCAGATGGGCCGCGGCGTTGCAGGCCGCAAGCGGATCGTTGCCTACTTCGCCGAGCAGATTCCGATCCGCCGCGCGCGCGGCGGCGGCAATGACCTGTTCTCGCAACTGTGCCAGGCGACGCACGAGGACGGCGCGCTGCTGTCGACCCAGGACATCATCGACCACATGAGCTTTCTGATGATGGCGGCGCATGACACGCTGACGTCGTCGCTGACCTCCTTTGTCGGCGAGCTTGCCGCCAACCCCGAATGGCAGCAGCAGTTGCGCGAGGAGGTCAAAGGCCTCGGCATCGAGGCCAACGATCCCTCCAGCATCGACAATCTCGAAAAGATGCCGCTGTCGGAAATGGCGTTCAAGGAAGCGCTGCGACTGAAGCCGCCGGTGCCGTCGATGCCGCGCCGCGCGGTGCGCAACTTTTCGTTCAGGGGGTACGACCTTCCGGCCGGCACGCTGGTCGGCGTCAACCCGCTGTTCACGCACCATATG